>ERZ772979.1202-NODE-1202-length-15467-cov-17.827407_pt1 | contig 15467 bp, 14 predicted proteins | sample MGYA00511130_ERZ772979 | MGnify/ENA primary metagenome ERZ772979 (study PRJEB29015, sample SAMEA2738103) | human oral metagenome | biome: human oral; feature: human-associated habitat; material: saliva | place: China | collected 2186 ... | reverse complement strand
GCTAGATTGCTACCATACACATAGCTACCTTCAGTGTTTAATTGAGCATTAAACTTTTGTAAGTATTTTTCATATTCTTCAGCGACCTTGATTTGTTCTTCTTCACTGATATTTACATTCATACCACCGTAAAGCTGATTATAGATAGCCGAATCTGAGAATTGGTCCAAAAAGGCTTGTAAATCTGGAACAACAAGATAATTGTAATCAGCAGTAAAAATATTAAACTGATTTGGGACATGGTTCACAATAAAATCTTTAGTAAATTCTTCTTTTACAGAAAATTGATGGTCATTTAAAGTTAGATTTTTCTGTCCTTTTAGTCCATCATTCTTAGCAAAGAGTCCGACCTCATTGCCTGATAGAGAAAGTTTTTGACCAGTCATATTTTCATAATCTTTTTGGTCAAATACCATGAAAACTGTTTTTGGTTGGACACGGTTTTGTCCTTTTTCAAAAATGGTTAACTTGGTTCCTTCTTGATTTGCAACACCAAAGTTACTGTAACGAAGAACTTCTTTCTCTTTGACACTATAACCTTTGTCACTTGCAAACTGGCTTAAGAGTTTGTCCAAGTCTTCTTTTTCAACATTTTGTCCAGTAATCCCAAAGTCATGCGGATTCATCACTTTTTTAAAGCTTTCTGAGGCATTGAAAATGCTTGTTGCTGCTGACATGGTTACCAAAACCATTGTTGACAAAATTGCGATAGTTGCTAGTCCAACCGCATTTTTCTTCATACGGAAGATCAAGTTGGACACTGAGATGAGATTATTTGGTTGGTAATAGTATTTCTTATTTTTCTTTAAGATTTGAAGGAAAACTGTAACCCCTGCATTGAACAAAAGATAAGTACCAAAGATAACCAGCAAAACAGCTAGGAAAAATGTTGTTAGGGCTGTAAGAGGATCTTTTACTGTAAGGGCAAGATAATAGCCAATCCCTAAGCTAATGGAACCAAGAATGGTTTGGAGAAGAAGGAAGCGACCTTTTTTCTCTCCACTTGCTTTCTCACGCGAGAGCTGGAGGGCATTCATACGGGCGATTCGAAGGGCATTCAGAAACATAAGTCCTAGGAAAATCAAACCAAAGACAACAAGTACTGTAATGACAACTTTCATCTGGAAGGTAGCGACCATCTCAACCTTCAATTTCATCAGTTTAAGCAAGAAGGCGAAAATCAACTTGTCAAACAAGGCTCCAATACCTATACCTGCTCCAACAGTTAGAATTCCAAATAGCACCAACTCTTTAAAGGTCATACTGATCAGATGACGCTTCTCCAAGCCCAACATACCATAAATCCCTAACTCCTTGGAGCGGTTTTTCATAACAAAACTATTGGCATAAAGGACGATAATGGCTGACGCAAGGGTGACAACAAACATACCAAATCCTAGAGTAGCTTGAATGGTGGATCCTCCACGGATTTCTGAAATCTTGGGATTGAAGGTCAGAGAGTAAAAGAGATAGCTAATTGTGACTGCCAAAATGACAGCCAAAGCAAACGGATAATAGAGTTTGCGGTTTTTAATTAAGTTGGATATGGCCAACTTATTGGTTAATCGAAACATACTAGTTCACCTCACTTGCCATAACAGTCAAGGTGTCAGAGATTTCTTGGAACATCTGACGATCCGTCTTTTCACCACGGTAGATTTGATTATAGAGAATACCGTCCTTGATGAAAAGAACACGTTTTGCACGGCTAGCAGCTGCTGTTGAGTGGGTTACCATGAGAATGGTTTGCCCTTGCTCGTTGATCTGATCAAAGATATCAAGGAGGGCTGCAGACGATTTAGAGTCTAGGGCACCTGTTGGCTCGTCCGCAAGAAGAATTTCTGGTTCTGTGATGATAGCCCGTGCAACTGCTACCCGTTGTTTTTGCCCTCCAGAGATTTCATAAGGGTACTTCTCCTGCAATTGATTGATGCCAAGATTTTCAGCCGTTACGACCAATTTTTTCATCATTTCTGTAATAGGCTTTCTAGACAATACCAAAGGGAGTAAGATATTGTCTTTAACAGAAAGCGTATCTAACAAATTGAAGTCTTGGAAGACAAAGCCTAACTTTTCACGACGGAAGCTTGATGCTTCAGAATTTTTAATGGTAGCTGTGTCAGTTCCGTTTAGGAAGACCTGCCCACGCGTTGGCTTATCAAGCATAGCAAGAATATTCAGTAGAGTAGATTTACCAGATCCTGACTCACCCATAATTGCTACATACTCTCCTTTTTCAACAGTAAAGTTGATGTCCTTGAGGGCTTCAACTTGGTTGCCTTGAAAACGAGTTTTATAAATCTTTTGTACGTGTTTTACATCTAATAGTGTCATTTTAACTTCTCCTTTTTAATATCCCATTAATTGAAACTGAGCTTGCATCATTTCGATGTCGATTTGAACTCGCTCGATATCCTTTGGACTCGGCTTACTTGTTTGTTTCTTTTGTAAAATTGTTTTCATGGTTCCTCTCCTTTTTCTTTATGATCTAATTTTACTCCAAAAAAAGAGGGCTTGCCATAACATAACCTTACAAAAGAGGCCTTTAATCTTACATTTTTGTAAGATTACATTTTTAAATAATTGAAGCCTTTTTTCTCACTATATCAAGGTCTAAAGAAGAGCTTGAAAGATTTCTTCCAAGCTCTTAGCATTTCTTTTTACTCAATAAGTAGGTTCACTTCCGCAAACTTGATGCGGACTGTCGTACCTTTTCCAACTTCAGATTCGATACGGATCTGATGCCCCAGTTCTTCAGAAATCTTTTTCGAGAGATAGAGGCCAAGTCCAGATGACTGCTGAGTCAGACGTCCATTATAGCCTGAAAAGCCACGTTCAAAGACTCGAAGGACATCACTATTTTTAATACCGATTCCTGTATCCTTGATACAAAGTTCCTGGTCTTCCATATAAATCTCAATACCACCTGAATTGGTGTATTTAAGACTATTTGAGAGGATTTGTTCAATGACCACTAAAAGCCACTTCTCATCCGTCACAACTGTTTTATCTAGGTCATGAAGATCAACTGACAAACCTTTCTGGATAAAGAAAATGGCATATTTTCTCACCATCTCCTTGACTAAGTCCTCGATAGTCACTTGCTTGAAAACCAAGTCATCGTGGAAACTTTCTAAACGTAGGTATTGCAGAACCAGATTGGTATAAGAATCAATTTTGAAAATTTCTTGTTCCAATTGTCGCTTAAGCTCTCGTTCAGAAACTTCTGCCACCAATAGACGAGTTGCTGCTATGGGGGTCTTGATTTGATGCACCCACAAGGTATAGTAGTCTAGTAAATCTGTTAGCTTGCTTTCCGCTTCTGATTTCTTTTGATAAAGCTCAGCTTCGCGTTCGTCCAATTTTTCTGCTAGAGCACATTCCAAAGGAGATTTTGGTTCTCTCTCAGAATAAAGCATTTCCTTACGATAAACTTCTGCTTCTACTAGGATATCCCAGATGAAAAATAAAAGGGTTAGAAAACTACAAAGCAGAAAGAAGTAAAGAAAGTAAGAACCTAGATTTGTAAATAAAATGTGAAAGGCGAGGGCAAGGCAGCTAATCAAAAAAATGAAGACTAGAAGGCGAATCCGTGAGTGAAGATAGGCTAGAAAAAATTGTCTCCAATTAAGCATGTTTTAACCCGTATCCTATCCCTTTCTTAGTTTCAATAAATCCTACCAAACCTTGCTCTTCCAACTTTTTACGCAAGCGAGCAACATTGACAGAAAGAGTATTATCGTCGATGAAAAAGTCACTATTCCAGAGTTCTCGCATCAGATCATCACGCGCTACGATACTACCTGCATGTTCAAATAAGACACGTAGGATTTGAAATTCATTCTTTGTCAGCGTGATTGCTTGTCCCTCAACATGCAGATCCATAGACTTGGTATTGAGGATCACGCCTGCATACTCCAAGAGACTTTCATCCCGCCCAAACTCATAAGAGCGACGCAACAAGCCCTGTACCTTGGCTAAGAGGACCTGTTGATCAAAAGGCTTGGTCACAAAATCATCTGCTCCCATATTGATGGCCATCACGATATCCATAGCCTGGTCTCTCGAAGACAGAAACATAATAGGAACTTTTGAAATCTTGCGAATTTCCTGGCACCAATGATAGCCATTAAACAAGGGAAGAGCAATATCCATAAGAACCAGATGTGGCTCAGACTGAACAAATAGCGTTAAAACTTCCATGAAGTCTTCTACCATGACTACTTCAAAACCCCATTCGGAGAGCATTTTCCCAACTTGCTGACGGATTACTGGATCATCTTCTACTAGTAAAATCTTATGCATCTGCTCCTCCTTTTTCTATATTATAGCAAAATTCTTCTCACTACTAGCGAAATTGATGTAAATCTGATATGATAAAAGTCAAGAAAGGAATTCCCATGGCCAATATTTTTGACTACTTAACTGATGTTCAATACGATTCTTTTTACGATATTCCCTTGAATGAACTAGATATACTTGCTTTTACAGAGCTGACCTATCTTCCTTTTGATAACTTATTGGAACAGTCTGTCAATCGTTTAAGCGATGTCGCAACACGTGTCCCGCGAGAAAGCACCATGCTGACCAATAAAGAACGTCTGCAACTTTTAGACCAACTTGCCCAACACAAACGTTTTAGAAATTGCAAGCTATCAAACTTTGTCAACGAGATTGATACCGAGCAACAGAAACAGTTTGCTGCTATGACCTATCGTCTTAACTTAGATACTTATCTGATTGTCTTTCGAGGAACGGATGATAGTATTATTGGTTGGAAGGAAGATTTCCACATGACCTACATGAAGGAAATCCCTGCCCAAAAGCATGCTCTTGAGTATTTGGAAGATTTCTTTACCCAACATCCAAAACAGAAAGTGATGGTTGCTGGACATTCTAAAGGCGGGAATCTAGCCGTCTACGCTGCTAGTCAAATCCAACCTGAATTGCAAGAAAAAATATCCGCAGTTTATACCTATGATGCCCCTGGCCTCCAAGCTGAACTGACTGAAACCACAGGCTATCAGGAAGTGATTCCAAAAATTCATCGTTTCGTCCCACAAGGTTCTGTCATTGGCATGATGCTGGAAGTTCCTGATACTCCTACAGTTGTTAAATCTACGGCTCTCGGAGGCATCGCTCAACACAGTACCTTTAGCTGGTTAACTGAAGGACACCACTTTGTCCAACTAGAGGCAATCAGTAGCGAAAGTCTACAAATCAAAGACACTCTTAAAGAATGGGTGGATAGTGTTCCCGATGAGGAATTAGAACTTTATTTTGATCTCTTCTTTGGAACTATCCTAGAGTCTGGAATTAGCTCCATTAATGAATTATCTTCTAAAAATGCCATCGAGCACATTCGTCAACTAGTTTCCCAGGCGCAAACTCTAGAGCCCGAGCAAGTTGAAGTCTTAAGAAACCTGACACAACTCCTACTAGATGCACGCTTCCAAGCCTGGAAAAATCATTTTTAAAAAGTTAAAAGTCCTTTCCTTTGTGGAGGGACTTTCTTGTTGATTTCTTATTTTGTCCTTCTGTGTTATACTAGAAACTGTAAATTCTTTGAAAGAGGAAATCCTATGAAAATCCATAAAACCGTAAATCCTGTTGCCTATGAAAATACTTATTATCTCGAAGGAGACCAACACCTGATTGTAGTCGATCCAGGTAGCCATTGGGAGGCCATTCGAAAGACTATCGAGAACATCAATAAACCAGTCTGTGCGATTCTATTGACCCATACTCACTACGATCATATCTTGAGTCTGGACTTGGTCAGAGATACTTTTGGAAATCCTCCAGTATATGTGGCAGAAAGCGAAGAATCTTGGCTCTATACTCCTGTTGACAATCTCTCAGGTCTCCCTCGTCATGATGATATGGCAGACGTCGTATGTAGACCAGCTGAACAGACCTTTGTCTTTCATGAAGAATACCAAATTGAGGAGTTTCGTTTTACAGTACTCCCAACTCCAGGTCACTCTATCGGTGGAGTATCCTTTGTCTTTCCGGATGCCCAACTAGTCTTAACGGGTGATGCTCTTTTCCGTGAAACTATTGGCCGAACAGATCTACCTACAGGTAGTATGGAACAACTCCTCCATAGTATCCAAACCCAGCTCTTTACCCTTCCTAACTACGATGTCTATCCTGGACACGGACCTGCTACGACCATCGCTCATGAAAAGACTTTTAATCCATTTTTCTAAAACATAAAAACCAAGGACAATCATCCTTGGTTTTTTAATTACCAAATAATTACACGGTCTTCTGGTGAGCGCCACATTCCGTCGCCTTCTTTGACATCATAGGTTGTAAAGAAGTCATCAAAGTTTGGCACTTGGACATTGACGCGGAGTTTAGCTGGCGCGTGCACATCAACACTGGCCATGAGTTTCATCAACTCTGGACGACCTTTCATTCGCCAGATACGAGCAAAGTTATGGAAGAATTCTTCCGCTGAAAAGTCTGGTTCTCTCTTAGCAGCTTCTAGCGCTGCAGCGATTCCTCCAAGGTCGGCAACGTTTTCTGATACGGTCAATTTACCGTTAATAGTTGCGCCGTAAGATTCTTGACCATCAAACTGATCGATAACCTTCTGCGTTTTCTCTTTAAAGGCTGCATAGTCGCTCTCTGTCCACCAGTCCTTGAGACTTCCATTTTCATCAAAGGAAGCTCCGTTGGTATCAAAGGCGTGAGAAATTTCATGAGCGATTACCGCACCAATACCTCCATAGTTGGCAGAAGATGACTGTTGCAAGTCATAGAATGGTGCCTGTAAAATAGCAGCTGGAAAGACAATCAAGTTCTTTTGTGGATTGTAGTAGGCATTGACCATATGAGCAGGCATTCCCCACTCCTTATAGTCAACTGGCTGGTTCCACTTGCTCCAGCTGTGCTTGATTTCCACACGCGCAAAGGCTAGAGCATTCTCAAAGAGACTAGCGTTTTCGTCTACTACTTTATCCTTGTAGCGAGCTGGGAGCTCTTCTGGATAACCGATATAAGGCTTGATGACATTGAGTTTGACGATAGCTTTTTCTCGCGTTTCAGGAGTTAACCAGTCATTCTTAGCCAAGCGTTCCTTATAAACATCAATCATAGTTGCCACTTTTTTCTCAACGTCTGCCTTAGCTTCCGGAGAGAATTTTTCATGTGCATACCAAAGACCGAGCGCTTGTTTGAATGGTCCTTGGGCCAAGTGGTAAGCAGCCTTGCGCTTATCTTGGGCTTCTGGAACACCTGAAAGAGCACGGCCATAGGCACCTGACAAAATGCGAATCTCATCTGTCAGATAGCTAGTTGAAAGATTGACCACACTCAAGATCAAGCTTGCCTTGAGCAAAGGCCAAGCTTCTTCACTATAGAATTGCTCTGCTGCTTGCCAGAAACGTTCCTCATCTACGATAACCTTATCTGGAGTTTGACCAATCACAGTTTGGAAGAAGTCATCGAGAGGTAGAGCAGGTGCAAACTTCTTGAAATCTTCATAAGAGTATGGATGGTAGAGTTTGGCATATTCTGAACTCTCTTCGTTTGAAAGTACGACTGCTGCGATACGGCGATCCAACTCCAATCGTTTCTGTAAAAGATCTTCGATTTCTTCATCTGAGAAGTCATAGGCTTTGAGGAGATTCGCAGTACTTTCTTTCCAAAGGTTCAATAATTCCTCGCGCTGTGGATGGTCTTCCGCATAGTAGGTTGTGTCAGGCAAGATTGTTCCTGGAGCACTAGCCCAGAGAACATTGGTTCTAGCATCCATAAAGTCTGGTGATACTCCAAATGGAAGGAAGTTTGGTTTCCCTGCTAGCTCAAACTCTGCTAGCTTGCTTGTAAAGTCTGCGAAGCTCTCCAAATCTTGGTATTCCTTAAGCATAGGAAGGACTGGCTTGATGCCATCAGCTTCTCGCTTATCGAAATCTCTGACCATACGATGGTATTTGACAAAGTTTGCTAAGATGGTATCTTCTGGAACATCTTCTCCAACCAACCATTTGTCAGTTGTCGTTAGCATGAGGTCTTCGATTTCTTCGTCAAGGTCGATAAAACCACCTGTTCGTGATTTGTCAGCTGGAATGACTGCAGTCTTTTCCCATTCACCATTTATAGCATCATAAAAATCATCTTGATAACGTGTCATTTTGTTCTCACTTTCCTAATTTCACTTATTCCTAGCTTAGCAAAATTCCCTGGGGAATGCAATTAAAAATGCCTTCTCCTCCTATTTGATTTCATTATTAATATTTTAATTTTTACCAAAATTAACTTGACTTAAAAATAAAATTAAGGTATATTAAAATAAGGAGGAATACAACTGTATGATACGTATCGAAAACCTCAGTGTCTCCTACAAAGAAACTTTGGCACTAAAGGATATTTCACTAGTGCTCCAAGGACCAACGATTACCGGGATTATTGGTCCAAACGGCGCTGGAAAATCAACCTTATTAAAAAGTATGCTGGGCATTATCCCACATGAAGGACATGCTTTTATCGACGATAAAGAAATGAACAAATCTCTTAAGAAAATTGCCTATGTCGAGCAAAAAATTCATATCGACTACAACTTTCCTATCAAGGTAAAAGAATGTGTCTCTCTGGGACTCTACCCATCCATCCCACTCTTTCACACTTTAAAAGCAAACCACTGGAAAAAGGTAGCTGAAGCACTCGAAATCGTAGGTCTTTCTGACTATGCAGATCGTCAGATTAGTCAACTATCTGGAGGACAATTCCAGCGTGTTTTAATTGCCCGCTGTCTAGTTCAAGAGGCTGACTATATTCTCTTAGACGAGCCCTTTGTTGGGATTGACTCAGTCAGTGAAGAAATTATCATGAACACGCTGAGAGATCTTAAAAAGGCTGGTAAGACGGTTCTTATCGTCCACCACGATCTCGGTAAGGTTCCCCATTATTTTGACCAGGTACTCCTTCTCAACAAGGAGCTAATAGCCCTAGGTCCTACCAAGGAAACATTTACCAAAGCCAATCTCAAACAAGCTTATGGTGACCGACTCTTTTTCAATGGAGGTGACCTATGATTGGAGAATTTATAGATGGATTGCAGAATTTCCACTTTCTACAAAATGCCTTGATTACAGCAGTTGTCATCGGTGTTGTAGCCGGAGCTGTTGGCTGCTTTATCATTCTACGTGGGATGTCTCTCATGGGCGATGCCATCTCGCACGCTGTTTTACCTGGTGTAGCTCTTTCTTTTATTTTAGGAATTGACTTCTTTATCGGGGCTATTATCTTTGGACTACTTGCTTCTGTCATCATCACCTACATCAAGGGGAATTCTATCATCAAGAGCGACACTGCCATAGGGATTACATTTTCTTCCTTCTTGGCTCTGGGTATCATCCTGATTAGTGTGGCTAAAAGCTCGACTGACCTCTTCCATATCCTCTTTGGGAATATCTTAGCTGTGCAAGACTTAGACATGTATATTACCATCGGTGTGGGAGCTCTCATTCTATTGATTATCGGAATTTTCTTCAAACAACTCTTGATTACATCCTTTGATGAACTCCTAGCCAAGGCTATGGGCATGCCAGTTAATTTCTACCACTATCTACTCATGGTACTCTTGACTCTGGTGTCAGTGACTGCTATGCAAAGTGTCGGGACCATCCTTATCGTAGCCATGCTGATTACCCCAGCTTCGACAGCTTATCTTTACGCTAATAGTCTTAAGAGCATGATTTTTCTTTCATCAGGCTTGGGAGCTCTAGCTTCTGTCTTGGGACTTTTTATCGGTTATAGCTTTAACTTGGCTGCAGGTTCAAGTATCGTGCTGACATCTGCCAGTTTCTTTCTTATCAGTTTCTTTATCGCACCAAAACAACGCTATCTGAAGCTGAAAAATAAAAAAATCAAACAATAACGAGGGAATCCCCTCTGGAGGAATCTAATGAAAAAATTAGGTGCATTGCTGGTTCTTTGCCTTTCTGTCATTGCTCTTGTAGCATGTTCTACTGGAAAGAAAGATGCAGCTTCTGGACAAAAATTAAAAGTCGTTGCTACAAACTCAATTATCGCTGATATCACTAAAAATATCGCTGGAGATAAGATTGATCTTCATAGTATCGTGCCTGTTGGACAAGATCCACACGAGTACGAACCTCTTCCTGAAGACGTCAAGAAAACGTCTCAAGCCGACTTAATCTTCTACAACGGCATCAACCTTGAAACAGGTGGAAATGCCTGGTTTACAAAATTAGTTGAGAATGCTAAGAAGACTGAAAACAAGGACTACTTTGCTGTCAGTGAAGGCGTTGATGTCATCTACCTAGAAGGCCAAAATGAAAAAGGGAAAGAAGACCCACATGCTTGGCTCAACCTTGAAAACGGGATTATTTATGCTCAAAACATTGCTAAGCAACTCATCGCTAAAGACCCTAACAACAAGGAATTCTACGAAAAGAATCTCAAAGAATACACTGAAAAACTAGACAAGCTTGACAAGGAAGCCAAAGAGAAATTTAACGCTATTGATGCGGACAAGAAACTCATCGTAACCAGCGAAGGATGTTTTAAATACTTCTCTAAAGCTTACGGTGTCCCAAGTGCTTACATCTGGGAAATCAATACTGAAGAAGAAGGAACACCTGACCAAATCAAGACTTTGGTTGAAAAACTTCGCCAAATGAAAGTTCCATCACTCTTTGTCGAATCCAGTGTCGATGATCGTCCAATGAAGACTGTTTCTAAAGACACAAACATCCCAATCTACGCACAAATCTTTACTGACTCTATCGCTGAAGAAGGTAAAGAAGGTGATAGCTACTACAACATGATGAAATACAACCTCGAAAAAATAGCTGAAGGTTTGTCTAAATAATCATTTTAAAAACGTCATTCTCCTTGAATTGGCGTTTTTTGATTCAAATTCCGGTCAAATTATTGGGAAAATCTGACGTTTCAATGTAAAATGAAAGAAAAAAGATTGGAGTAGCTTATGACTACATTCCTTGGAAATCCTGTAACTTTTACAGGAAAACAACTACAAGTAGGTGACAAAGCACTTGATTTCTCTCTCACAACGACTGACCTCTCTCAAAAAACACTGGCTGATTTTGAAGGCAAGAAAAAGATTTTGAGTGTCATTCCTTCTATCGATACAGGCATCTGCTCACTGCAGACTCGTCGCTTTAACCAAGAACTGGCTAGCTTGGACAACACTGTAGTCCTAACAGTATCAATGGACCTTCCATTTGCTCAAAAACGCTGGTGTGGTGCTGAAGGAATTGAAAATGCCATCATGCTATCAGACTATTTCGACCACTCCTTTGGGCGAGATTATGCCCTCTTAATCAATGAATGGCATCTGCTTGCACGCGCAGTTTTTGTTCTCGATACTGACAATATCATCCGCTATGTTGAATACGTAGACAATATCAACAGCGAGCCAGACTTTGAAGCCGCTATTGCAGCTGCAAAAGAACTCAACTAAGTCCAGCTCTTGTAGCAATAGAGAGTGGGACAGAAATCGGTAATTCGTTAGAATTCGATTTCGTTGTCCCACCTCCGCACAGTTGAGTAGGGCTGTAAAAGCTGATGAAATCAGCGTAGTAGAGTCCACTCAACCACTGCGTCTTGCTCGACAATCCAAAGACAATTGAGAGGCTAGGACTTTTGTCCCAGCCTCTTTTTTGGTATACTAGATGGAGATAATAAACAAGGAAATGCGAATGACACCAAATAAAGAAGACTATTTAAAATGTATTTATGAGATTGGCATGGATGTTCCTAAGATTACCAATAAGGAAATTGCTGCTCGAATGCAGGTATCTCCTCCAGCTGTAACTGAAATGATCAAGCGCATGCAGTCTGAAAATCTCATCTTAAAAGACAAGAAAAAAGGATACTTATTGACTGATATTGGTTTAAAACTTGTATCTGAGCTCTATCGTAAACACCGTTTGATTGAGGTTTTTCTGGTCCACCATCTAGACTATACCAGCGACCAAATTCATGAGGAAGCCGAGGTATTAGAACATACCGTTTCAGACTTTTTCGTGGAAAGATTAGAAAGTATGCTCGGCTTTCCAAAGACCTGTCCTCATGGTGGTACCATTCCTGCTAAGGGAGAACTTTTGGTTGAAATCAACAACCTACCACTATCAGAAACCAAAGAAGCTGGAACCTATCTTCTGACTCGCGTTCACGATAGCTTTGACCTCCTCAAATATCTTGAAAAACATGCTATCAATATCGGAGACAAACTCCAAGTTCAACAGTTTGATGACTTTTCTCACACCTTTACTTTGATTCACAAGAATGAAGAACTCCTGGTAAGCCTAGAAATCGCCAAACAGCTCTATGTTGAAAAACTGAACTAAATACGTCACAAAAAAACCAAGCTAACAAGCTTGGTTTTTTCTTATCTATTTTTAGTATCTAGGATAATGGTTACTGGGCCATCATTGACTAATCCCACCTGCATATCTGCTCCAAAGATTCCTGTCTCAACAGGAACTTCCTTGGCTAGTTCTCGATTAAAATCTTGATAGAAGGCCTCAGCCATATCTGGTTTAGCGGCGCCTGTAAAGGCTGGACGATTGCCTTTTTTGGTATCGGCAAACAGAGTGAACTGTGAGATGGAGAGAATTTCTCCTTGGATATCCTTGACAGATAGGTTCATCTTGCCTTCAGTATCTGAAAAGATTCGCATATTGACGAGTTTTCTGACTGCATAGTCCAAATCTTCCTGTTGGTCCTCAGGTCCAACACCCACTAAGAGCAAGAGTCCTTGTTTGATCTGACCATGAATCTGCCCTTCAATAGAAACCTGAGCTTCCTTGACGCGCTGAACGATAATTCTCATAGAAATCCTTTCTGACTATCTCAACCAATTTAGCCATTTGTTCGTTTAACTGAATAGACTTCTGGTACACTCTTGATCTTATCAACCACAGTAGTTAACGTTGAAAGGTTAGAAATTCCAAAGGATACATGGATATTGGCAAATTTCATATCCTTGGTTGGTTGGGCGTTAACCGTTGAGATATTCTTAGTTGTATTGGATAGGACTTGCAAGATATCATTCAAAAGACCAGAACGATTTAGTCCATAGATGTCAATATGAGCCATATATTCCTTGCTTGAGAATTGGTCCTCCCACTCAACATCAAGAAGACGTTGCTCGTAGTTTTCCTGTGAACGAAGGTTCATACAGTCCACACGATGGATGGCAACACCACGACCTTTGGTAATATAACCAACGATATCATCACCTGGAACAGGATTACAACATTTGGCAATCCGTACCAAGAGACCAGAGGCCCCCTCGATGACAACACCACCTTCATGCTTAACCTTCAGAGTTTCCTTGTTTTCAACCTTGACTTCGCCACCCTTGACCAGTTCTTCTGCTTCTGCCTTGGCTTTGGCACGTTCTTCTTCACGACGTTCTTTCTCCGTCAAACGGTTAAAGACAGTGATAGCTCCAATTTCTCCAAAACCAATCGCAGCAAAGAGAGCTTCTTCAGTCTTGTAGCTGGTTTTTTGAAGGACTTCATCCATGTGGCGCTTGTCCATAAATTTATTGGCCACATAGCCGTTTTCTTGTAGCTGACTAATCAGCAGTTCACGACCTTTATTGATAGACAATTCTTTATCTTGATTTTTAAAGAACTGACGAATTTTATTACGGGCCTTGCTGGTTTTAACCATGTTGAGCCAGTCACGGCTTGGTCCAAATGAATTTGGATTGGTGATGATTTCAACCTGGTCACCCGTTTTTAACTTAGTCGTCAACGGAACCATACGGCCATTAACCTTGGCACCAGTTGCTTTTTCCCCGATCTTGGTATGAATTTCATAGGCAAAGTCAATCGGGCCAGAATCCTTTGGAAGAGAACGAACCGCTCCATCTGGAGTAAAGACATAAATCTCCTCAGCCAGATAGTTTTCTTTGACAGTATCTACAAATTCCTTGGCATCATCCGCCTGATCTTGGAGCTCCATCATCTCCTTGATCCAGTTCATTCCGATAGCAGATTCCTTGCTATTAACCTGACCTTTGATTCCTTTTTTGTAGGCCCAGTGAGCCGCAACCCCGTACTCAGCAACCTCGTGCATTTCCTTGGTACGAATCTGGAACTCAATCGGCCCTTTTGGTCCATAAACAGTCGTATGGATAGACTGGTAACCATTGGCCTTACGATTGGCAATATAATCCTTGAAACGGCCTGGCATTGGTTTCCATAGTTCATGAACGTAACCCAACATGGCGTAAACATCACTCTGAGTGTCTAAGATACAGCGAATGGCAATCAGGTCATAGATTTCCTCAAATCGTTTTTTCTTGTCCTGCATCTTGCGATAGATAGAGTAGATATGCTTTGGACGGCCATAGATTTTTCCTGTAAGGTGGCGCTCAGATGAATATTCCTCAAGCTTCGTCACAACTTCATCGACCAAGGCTTCACGTTCTTGACGTTTTTCCTTCATCATGTGACTAATCTTGTAAAATTCAGTTGGATTGAGATAGCGGAAAGAGAGATCTTCCAGTTCCCACTTCACACTTGAAATCCCCAAACGATGAGCAAGTGGTGCGTAGATTTCCATGGTTTCTCGGGAAATACGTTCTTGCTTGTCCTTTCGAAGATGCGTAAGGGTACGCATATTGTGAAGGCGGTCAGAGAGTTTGACCAAGATAACGCGGATATCCTCTGACATGGCCATAAGCATCTTGCGGTGATTCTCAGCCAACTGCTCTTCTATAGACTTGTATTCGACCTTACCAAGCTTGGTAACACCGTCTACAATCACTCGAACATCATGGCCAAACTCGCGCTCTAAGTCATCCAAAGTAGCATCTGTGTCTTCTACCACGTCATGCAAAAAACCACAGGCAACAGTGACAGCATCCAACTTGAGCTTAGCCAAGATACCTGCTACCTGGATAGGGTGGATAATGTAAGGCTCGCCTGATTTACGATATTGGCCACTGTGGCACTCTACAGCATAAACCAAGGCCTTATGGACAAAAGCCACATCTTCTTTCGATAAATATTGTTGCGTTAAAGCGACGACTTCATCGCCAGAATAAATTACTTCTTTTGGCATGCATACTCTCCAGTTCTTCCTACCATTTTAACACTTTTTAGTCAATAAGAAAACTAGTAAAGTCTCCTTCTATCCGAGTTTCTAAACTTTATAAAAAAACACTACTAGAAAAACTCTAGTAGTGTTATTTTATTCAAATCTATCTTAGTAAACTGTCTTTTCAGTTTCTACATCGAAGAAGTGAGCTTTGTTCAAGTCAAATCCAAGTTCCACAGTTGCACCAGCTTGCAAGTAGTCACGTGCGTCAACTTTAGCGACGAATTCATCTTTACCAACTTGGCAGTATAGGTGAGATTCTGAACCAAGCAATTCTGATACAGAGATAGTTGCTTTCACAACTGATTCTGGGAATGTTTCAAGGAAAGCAGGTTCTGCATTCACGTCTTCTG
>ERZ772979.1197-NODE-1197-length-15511-cov-14.293866_pt1 | contig 15511 bp, 9 predicted proteins | sample MGYA00511130_ERZ772979 | MGnify/ENA primary metagenome ERZ772979 (study PRJEB29015, sample SAMEA2738103) | human oral metagenome | biome: human oral; feature: human-associated habitat; material: saliva | place: China | collected 2186 ... | reverse complement strand
CAGACAATAACGCACTGAGGTTAGCCTCGCGATCATCAGCCTGAGGCGAGCCATCAAGGATATAATTGCGGTAGCCCGTCTTAGTAATCACATCATCAATCAGTTGACTTGGATCAGCCGCAGCCTCGACCTGCGCTTGGAAGCCCCGTAACAACTGGCCCAGCTGCGTCAGGGTAGTCTGCGCCCGCTTCGTCAGTGTCGCTGCCTGGCTGGCATTAACCAGCGCACTAATGATATCGAGCCCACTAGTGCCCTGCCAGATGAGGAATTTCTCCAGGCTCGTTGCTCCAATCCCCCGCGTTGGTACATTAGCGATCCGACTAAAACTCACACGGTCATTTGGTTGGTAGATAAGGCGCAGATAGGCCAAGATATCCTTAATCTCCTTACGATCATAAAATCGCACTCCACCAACCAACTGGTATGGCACGCGGTGCTGGTTGAACGCTCGCTCAAAGGCATAGCTCTGTGCATTGGTACGATACAAGACAGCAAAGTCGCTATAGTCGCGCTCACCGGTCGCCACCTGCGTAGCAATCTGGCTCGCAATGATATATGCCTCTTCTGCCTCATCATAGGCAGCTTGTACTTGCACTGGTGCACCTGGGCCTGCTGCCGTCCAGAGGGTTTTATCTGTCCGCTGCTGATTTTTGTTAATCACATTGCCAGCAGCTTCGAGAATGGCCCCTGTCGAGCGATAATTTTGCTCAAGCTTCACCACCAGCGCCCCCGGGAAATCGCGCTCGAAATTAAGAATATTCGTAAAGTCCGCGCCACGCCAGCTATAGATCGACTGCCAGTCATCCCCCACCACGCAGATATTGCGCTGTGAGTTGACTAGCAGCTTGATAATCTGATATTGCGCAGCATTCGTGTCCTGATATTCGTCAACCAGGATGTGCTTAAATTGCGCTTGGTAGCGCTGACGCACCACCGAGTGGTCACGCAGGAGGCGTACCGTCTCGAGCAGAAGGTCGTCAAAATCGAGCGCACCTGCATCGGCCAGCAGCTGCTCATACAGCTGGTAGATCTCTGCCACCGCCTGCTGGAAGGGAAACCGCGCACTGGCTGCGTAGTCACCAGGCGAGAGGAGCTGATTCTTAGCTTTGCTAATTGCTGCACTGGCAGCACGCGGTTTGAGCTTGTCTGTACCAATGGAGAGCTGCTTCATCGCTTGCTTGATGAGTCCTTGGCGGTCGTCTTCGTCGTAAATCACGAAATTTGGTGGAATGCTAATGGCCGCACCATCACGCCGCAAGATCCGCACACAAATACCATGGAATGTCCCCATCCACGGCATGAAGGAGCGGGGTGGTTGGTCGGTTTGTGGTGTGTGAGGCGAGCTTGCTTGGGTGTGCCCAGCAATCTGCCAGAGGCGCTGGCGCATCTCGCGGGCTGCTTTGTTGGTGAAGGTGACGGCCAAGACTTCATTGGGCCAGATGCCCTGCTCTGTCAGGAGGTAGGCAATGCGGTGCGTGAGTGTTTTTGTCTTGCCACTGCCTGCACCTGCGAGAATCAAGACTGGGCCATCAAGTGCCACCACTGCCGAACGCTGGGCGTCATTTAATCCATCGAGTATATCCATAGTAGCCTATTATACCGGATGCCGCCACACTGGCGCTAGCCAAAGAGTGTGTAATAGACCGCGCCAAGGCCAGCACCAAGTGCCAGTAACATGACGATCCACAGCAGCCAAATCCAGCCAGCAGCCTGTTCGGGACGGCGGCGCGACTTCTTTGGCGCGTGAGTGAATTCCTCAGCACTGTAGATTGGTGCAACGACATTGCCTTCGTTCTCTTCTTGGAGTGCTTGGTGGAGAGCTAGCGCGGTATCGCCATTTTGGGTGGTGGCAGCCGCTTCTTCGATGGTATTGACGTGTGCTTGGTCACTCGTGTCTGGCTCATCATCCCACTCAGTCGCAGTTGTCATTGGCTCGGCTTCGACTCGCTCTGCTTCGCCGTAGTAGTCGATATCTGGCTCACCAGGGCCAGGCACAGGCAAGCTCAGGTCGATCTCATCTTCTGCAAACTGCGGCCCTGCTCCATCAGCCGATGCCTCATGAGAGTCGGCTGGTTCATCCGGGTAGAGCGACCGGTCAGCACCGTAGTGATCCTCTAGCTGGTACATGGGCTCATCATCCGCCGTAGCAGTCTCTAGTGTATCTTGCTCGGGTAGTGGGTAGTGATCATCGGCCGGATAAAGTGATGGCGCATTCTCGCTCGTATCTGTCAGCGCATCAATGAATTGCTCAGCTGAGGCATGCTCATCATGCGGTGCAAAAAGATGTGGCGGTACCGCTGGCTCGTTATTATCAGCCGGAGCTATGCCGAATGCGCCAGGCTCATCATGATACATCCCCATCGGGGTAGTATCAGCCAATGTTGGCGCATCACCCACTAGCGTATCAGCACCACCCAGTGGGCGCTTATCGACCTTGGTCTCGGCATCAGGTAAGAATGGTGTGTAGCTCAGCGGCTTTTCATCGCCAGGCTGGAGGTCGAGCGCATCTGCAGATGGCGCTCCATCAGGCGTTCCTACATCAGATGCTTTAGCCTCATCACTTGCCGAAGGAGTAATCGATGCTGCTCCTGCGTGATGCTGCGCTAGCTCATGCCCAGGCGCAGGACGAATATCCATGCCAACCACTGGTACACTACTTGTCAGCGGCTCAACCACCGCACCCTGACGACGTACTCGTGGGCGGGCCGCTTGGGCGGCTGCAGCAACTGGAGCTGCCCCACCCACAATATCCATAAAGCGACCACGCGGACGCTGAATAGATGGAGTAGCTGCTTGATCATCATTTGGCTCGGTTGGTGCTGTCTCATCTGCAGTATGCATAGCTGGTACATCGGCAACCGATGGCTTAGTCTGTTGGTCGACTGACTGAGAAAGCTTGATTGGTACGACATCGGGCGCATTCTTTGGCGTATCCTCTCCTTCTCGCGGAGGTGTTGGTCCATCATCGGTGGATGTCTCAGGGCGAGCAGCAATAATCTGCTGCGCCTTGGCTACGACATCGTCAGCCGGGGCAAACAGTGGTGTAGCGGGTGCATATAGCTGCTCCGGTTGGCTATCAGGAGTATCTGACACCTGCATTGCTGCCGTGCTTTGTGCGGTGTCATTCGTATTCTGAGCGACATCGGCTGCATCAATAGCATTCGCTTCCTCTTGCGAATCAGACAACGGCGGGGTATCAACGTGTGGCTCAGGAGCTGCCCGGTGCTCATTATACGTACTGAGTAGTGGTAATGGGCGATCGACGCGAGCTTCTGGCATAGTGTCCTCAGCAAGCACCTTCTCTGGCTGTGACGATGGGCTGTCATTGTCCGCTCCCACATCAGGCATAGTGTGCTCAGTCGTCAACAATTCTGCAGAAGCGATATCGCCTGCCTGTGGTTGGGGTGGTACAGTGGTGGGCTCAACCCAGGAGCTACTCTCACTATCAAACGATTCATACTCGCTTGGCACACTCACATCAGCTGCTTGGGCCGCCGTCTGGCTATCGTCCACAGCACTCGTATTTTCTACCATTACCTCTGGCCACGCAGATGCAGTATGGTCTCCATCAAGGGCTTGCACATCTGGCGTATCATCCGGCTCATCGTATTGCAACTCGGGCCAAGCTGGCTCGTTGAGCGACTGGTTTAGTGGCTGCACTGTCTCAGTATCAGAAGTATTGCTACTGCTCAACACCGCTGACACATCTGTGTTTGCCGGTGTTTCTGGCGCATAGAGCAAGTGATCATCGCCAGCGTCATCAGTGCTGCTCGTGTTAGTTATACCATCAGGCTCATCCTGCGGTGCGGCAACTGGTGCATCATCAGCAGTATGCGTATCATCCGTTGGCTCTACTACCGTCTCCGCAGAGGGCAGCGACGTATCACTCTCCTCCTCTTTGGGCGGTGGAATGATGAGTGGTTGCGGAGCAAATGCATCATCGAGATCATCAACGACGGATGCTTGCGCTGGCTCAGTCTCATCATCTTGCGTGCGGTTCACCTCATTGAGGTGGCGGACAAGCGCTTCATCGTCGTCATCGTCATCACTCTCAGCGTCTTCGCCTGCAAATTGATACGGCATCGTTGGCGTCTCTGACTCAACTTGGTCAATCGTTGCTGGCGCTTCTTCCTCTGTAGCCACAGCAGGTGTTTCGTCACTCACTACTCCATCACTCTGGGCTGATAGCGCAGTGTTATCTGTCTCCGCTAGAGGAGCTGACACGTCTGAATTTGTTGTGGATAATACATCATCCACTGGCGTTACTGCTCGAGGCTCTGCAAAGAATGGCCGTGCCGCCGACCGGCCAAAGAACTGCGCTCGATCGGCATACGCATCGTCACTCTCATCATCATCACTCGCGGGAGTAATAATATCGTCAGGATCGACCGTCACAACTGCTGCGGGCCGGGGCTGCGAAGACACACTTTCTGTCGTCGGTACTGCTGGTGTTGCTGTACCTAACGGAGTCACCCGGGCTGAGTCTGTATCATCTGTATCAGTTTGCTCTGGCGTAGCAGGCATCGAAGCTGGTTCGCGCTCCGATGCAACGACCGACTCCGACAGTGCCCGGGCTCGGTCAATAACCGGCTCGGACTCAACTGGCTCATATGGCTCCCCTGCTAGCTCCGCTCCGTCCGCCTGCTGAGACAATGGCATAATTGTCACGCCACGGTGGCGAGCTGACGCACTATTTGTATCGGTATCAGAATTGGCGTCAGCGGTTGCAGTATCGTCATCGGTTTGCACCGTTTCATCGGTACTATCAGCATCATCCTGAGGTGTTGGCGCGGGCGACTGCTTAGCTAACGCTGTATCATCTGATGAGTCCGCCTGCTGCGCAGCATCTTCCGAAGCATTGCTCTGAGCGGTTGACATGCTTGTATCCTGCGTGTCGTCATTCGTCTCAGGACGAGCCGAGGTGGCTGCTGACGCCGCTTGTTGGGACGATGCAGCTTGGGTGCTTGATGAGGCCGAATCTTTGCTTGGTGTGGCGGCTGGCGTTTCAGACGGCTTATCTGGCGTTGCTGGCAGCTGACCAGACTGGCGCATCAGGTCGTGCACCGCGCGGTCGAGTTCGTCGAAGTCTATATCTGGCATGAACGGTTTCCTTTGTTTGTTTTTATATAAGCGCTACAGTTTTTGTGTGGTGCACACCAGTCCACACCCTGATACAACGAATCGGAGCCTCGTATCGAGTTTTGGATACTACCCCAGTTGTTGATCAATCGTATGCCCACAATGTATCGCTTATGTTGTTTTCTCTAGTGTAGCTTATTTCACATTGTGGTGCAACTCACCTTGCTTATTTGGTGCGAAGTATCAATGCGCTGATTCGCATACTCATACCATCGTGTTGCATTCTCGGCAATAGCCTACCTCTGGTCAATTAGTCGATGACTTCACAAGGAGTGCTCATGCTGTGTGATGTTATTTTTACACTACTTTTTTCATATACGATGTATTATGTACAACGGTACAGTATGCGAAGTAAAAACAATTACCTTGCCTTCACCAATAAAAACACCCACCGTAGTGATAGGTGGGTGCTTCTATAGAGTGTTCTAGCGGGTCTAGCGCTCGAAGGTGCGGACACTGAGCGTATCCGTCCCACCAGTCGCGCCAGGCTGGCGACCACTGATAATAACAGCAGTAACCGATGAGACATCGCCAAAGGCACCTTGGCTAAGTAGCTCGCGCGTGAGGTCACTCCCAAGCTGCTGGCTGTCGGGCCGGACGAAGCTGCGCGTTGCATACGACAGTGCAAGCTGCTGTGCCACACGGGCATTTGGCGCTACAGCAACGATTGGCAGCTCTGGGCGGCAAGCAGCAATACGTGCAGCAGTCGCACCCGAGCGTGTCTCGGCAACGATCACTGTTGCATCAACTTTGTGCGCCACATCAACGGCAGCATGAGCAATCGCATTGAGCCGACGGTTGGTGCGGCCCTCCTTGATGGGCATGTCATTCATTGGCCAGCGCGACTGAGTGTAGCGCACGGTGTCGGCCATCATCTTAACGGCCTCGACTGGGTAGTCACCATTGGCCGTCTCGTCAGAAAGCATCACGACATCTGTTCCGAGGATAGCAGCCGTTGCAACGTCACTTACCTCGGCCCGGGTTGGCTCGGGGTTATCGACCATGCTGGCTAGCATTTGCGTTGCAACAATCGAGAGCTTGCCATACTTGCGGCAGAGGCGGATAATTTCACGCTCGACGATTGGCACAATCTCTGGGCTCGTTTCGACCGCGAGGTCACCGCGAGCAACCATCACGCCATCAGCCGCCTTGACGATTTCCTTGAGTGTTTCTGGCTCGATAGCTGCCTTGGTCTCTACCTTGGCAATGATTTGTGCAGTCGAACCATGGCTCAGCAAAATCTGGCGTAGGTTGTTGATATCCTCCGCGCTCTGGATAAAGCTCAGTGCTACGAAATCAATGTCTTTGTCTGCCCCAAACTCGACATCAGCCAGGTCCTTTGGTGTCAGAATGTCACCACCAAAGTCGGTGTCGGGCAGGTTGAGCCCCTTGCGGCTCATCAAGAAGCCATCATTACTCAGGCGTACCTTGATGGCGGTGTCGCTGACGCGCTCGGTCATTTCACCGCGTAGTTTGCCGTCGAAGAGATAGACAGGCTCACCCACCTTGACCTTATCAGCAAGGTTGTACTGAATAGGCAAACGGTTGCTACCATCGTGTTCTTCCACCGCATGGTCGAGGATGATTTCATCACCTGCCGTAATGTCGAAGTGGTTATCCTTGAGTACGCCGAGGCGAATCTTTGGCCCTTGCAAGTCTTGCAAAATCGCAACAGTCCGACCAACAGTAGCGCTTGCCTTGCGAATCCACGCAATTTGGTCAAGCCGCTCTTCGTACGAGCCGTGGCTAAAGTTGAGGCGAAAGCCGTTGGCTCCCGCCCGGATCAACGCTTCTATTTTCTCTGGCGTGTTGGTGGCTGGCCCCAGAGTAGCCAGTATCTTTGTACGTTTTGTAGAATTATTCATTGCGTACATATTATAGCAGCATAATGCCAAATAGTGAAACACAAGCAATATCACTTATATGAGCATATATAAACGATAAAACGAGAATTTCGGCCAATTTTACCCCTTTCATTACCCTCTCAAGCATACCAATAGTCACTCTTTACTCATATTTGCCCCACATCAGAGCTCAAAAATAAACTAGAGTAGCCTATTCTCATACACCGTTTGCAAAAATGGCGTGGAAAGTAGGATAAGCAAAAAAAGCGGAGACTATGGTATTTACCTATCAATCATTTGACAGCACTATGTAATCACAGTATGCTAGGCTATAACATCACTTTACTATAAGGAGCCTGACACTATGACACCATCCCTCTTACATCTCGCATTGGCACTCGACTGCTTTGGCGGTATTCTCTATCTCTTGTTTGCGCCGCGCATACCACGAGCTTTCTTGCCGTGGCTGACGGCAGGAATCGTTGTGCTTCATCTTGTGGTAGCTGGTATATTGTACTGGCTGGGGCAAGACGGTGAGCTCCTCGTCCTACCTATGGCATTGTATGCTGTAGCACCAATTGTCCGGCGCTACCAGGGCAAGTAGGATTATCTATCTCTCTCGCAAAAGAGCTTCTCAGAGACGAGACTATTAGTGGACATATAGCAATACCGCAGCGTCATCTACTGCGGTATCTTGCTAGCAAAAAAGGGAATAACGCTAAGCTTGGCTTAGAATAAAGCGCTTTCTCTCCGAGAGAAACGCAAACATAATGGCTCGCTCATGAGCAAAAGAGGAGGAATGATCACCCATCGCGCCTATCCACCTTGGTGGAGACCTCTGGCAAATCCGTTGCCAACTGGCGATAGCGCCCACGGCTGATCGCTGCACCAGTAGCCTAACCCATAGCTACCTCTGTGCTAACATGTGTTCGAAGTACCTTATCAGTACCCCCTACGACAGTGTAGCACTATATCGAACAATTAGCAAACGTTTGTTTCATTTTTTGGGATATTTTGTTCGAGATTGTTGCCAAATGTTATATATTGCAATTACACTGTGTATTACGCTACTCATTGCCTGAAACTATAGCCATCATCTCACGCACTTCCTGACTTACGGTAGAATATGACATATAAATACACCCGAGTTTCTCATAAAAATTACGAGTACGTATATTCGTTGTGCCGTTATCAATTATATGTGACAGCACTCTTGCGCGATGCCTGTCGGCGCATCATCCACACGCACAGCCCCACTCCTACCAGTGCCGCTATACTATCGATCATGACATCGCGCAGTTCACCACTGCGCCCTGGTACGAAGAGCTGATGAATCTCGTCTGTCACTGCATAGAGACTGCAGCTGAGCAAGGCAAAGCTCGCCACAGTGCGCGTTCGCCAGCGGCGTATAGTGATACGCAGTGCACGATACATCAATATACCAAGGATAAAATAAGCAATAATATGAGCACTCTTGCGCACAAGAAACGTTAAGAGAGCCGTGCTCACCCCTGGCATAGCCTGCTGCAAATGCCCAACAATCACCCCGCTCTGCCCGCTAGAGACAGCGGCAGGTTGATTGGAGAGGATGAAGATAACTAAGGCCCAGCCACAAACAATCACGTAATTAAGTATAGTGATTGTTTTCTGCTTTCTACTTATCATATAGCATATATTATTTATGATGGAGCATCTTGTCTAGGTTTTTGCGAAAGTATTTTTTGACGGGCATCTTTGCGAAGAGATCCTTTGTGCAAACAATACCGACGAGCATCGCAACCACACAGGCTACTATAGATACGATCTTTGGCACATGAGTATAGTAGATAATCCCCCCGGCTATTAATACAGCTCCAGAGCATATAATACTTTGCGCACGATAGCGCACCTTAACATAGCGCTGGACATGAATATGCCGTATCACTGCCATACAGGCAAAGGCAACAGCAGTCGAGAGTGCCGAGGCATACACACCAATAACGCCTACCAAAGCAAGATTAACGACAATATTGATCACTGCAGCTGCAAGGGAGCTATTGGCAACCTCTTTTGTTTTTTTCTTAGCAATGTATATCGCAGAGTAATTGCCAAGGATCGCCTGGAAAAAAGCCCCTATCGCCAAAATGGGTATTAAGCCATGCGCATCCGCATACTCTGCGCCAACGATTCGTGAATAAAATATATCTATCACTAACACATACACCACAGTTGCAAATGAGTATAGCCGCAAGCACATGTCGGACACCTTCGAAAAGAATGCATCTCTATCTCGCGAAGTAATATGAAGAGAGGCAGATTCGCTCCAACTCATACTAAATATGCCAAATAGTATGCTTGGGACAAATGCAAATTTATTCGCAATCGCATACATACCATTTGCGGCTGCACCAATAAACATCGAAATAATAGTCCTGTCCGAGACATTGAGCACCCACCATGCGATATTATTTGGCAAAAGTGGAATAGCATATCGCAGCATATCCGAACGCAGAGATCGGTGCGTCTCGCCGTGCAGCAGGCGAATCTGTTTCTTGCGCCGAATAATCACTAATAGGTAGCCTATGCCTACTAAATTCGCGAGCACTAACGATATCATCAAACTAAAGGCAGGTAGCCGCATGACCGCGACAAAGACAAAGGAGCATAGTGTACTCACCACACCAATGAGTATGCTGGCGATGGAAAAATGCTTTGCATCACCAACTCCTCGCGTAAATTGCAGTAGCACCGCAGATACGATAGAGAGAACAATATTGAGACACACAAGAATCAAATACGGGATAGCAACAAACAGCGACCCTATAGCTAACAAAGCAATAGCTAGTCCTGTTATAGGCAGAACTATTTTAAATATCGTTGATAGAATACTACTGAGCCTGTCCGCATCATTGCGCGAATCGATCGCAAACCGAAATGCTGCAAACTCCAGTTGAACCGATAATATTGGCGCAAACAAAGCAATATACGTCAAGATAAGGTCAACCTGCCCATAGTCACTTGCGGACAAATAAAATGTATACAGAGGAACAAGCAAGAACGCTACGGCCTGCGTCGTGATCTTGCTAATAGTGAGGAGGGCGGTGTTTTTTATTAGCTCGGCAGATCTGCTCATATGTTTTTTACCGCCTTGTCAAGAAACTCAAATGATTGCTGACGCCTCTTGGCAAGGTTTTTTTCGTAGGCTGTATAATCAACGGCAGATCGTAAATTCTTTTCTGTATCATCTTCTGGCAGAAGTCGATCTGACAATGCAAGACTATCCACGAGCGAAAGAATACGATCGTCTTTGTCATAATTCATTCCTTTATTGTACAAGATCCAGAAATTCTTTCTATACTGGGCACAAAATATCACACCATGGAAAGACGCCGTAAAGACATATTTGGCATGACGTATATACCATAAGTATTTCCCTGGGTTCTCATCTTTTGGTAGCATATAACCCTTTGCTGCCCCTTTCATTTTGAGCCACGTATCAGGCTGCCATATAACGATCTTGAGCCCTTCTTCTCGTGCGAGTTGCTGTATCCGTTGTTCAAACTTACGCGACACACTCACTGCGTAAATAAAGATATAGTCCTTCTTAATATACTCTGTGGGTGACTCTTCTCCATCGCGATAATCGCCCCTATCAATGAGTAGCGTTGGGTCGAGTACCACAGTGCTCTTGATTGCAAAATCTTCGGCTAGCCATTTTTGGCCATTTGGCTCTCTGACCGAGATATGATCAAAATCTCGTATCATGTCGCGAATGACTTCGGGGTGATTAGTATTGCTACTTACTCGCCGTGCGCCAAATGAGGCCGCGTATGATATCTTTGGCTTCTTTTTTTCAACAAAATTCAAGAAATAGGCAGGGTCATAATCATCGATCATTATATTCCACACCTGGTCACTCCCCGCAATGTACGCATCATACGCAAAGTGAGCCTCTTGCAATTCTTTATTAGTGACAAATGCGCGGTCAGACAACCTAAGGTACTTCTTTATATACGCATCGTAGCTTATCTGATTCTTCTTGAGCCTATTGTAGATAAATGCCCGCCCGACATTACGCAGTGTACCCTTTACGCTCTTGTCTCCACTGAAAACTGAGTATAGTTTTTGCTGGCCAGAACTTGAGAAGTCGATGAATTCGGGCTCAATGCCGTATCGCGTCTGCAAGACTTTTTGCAGTGCGTATGCTTGCATAATAGACCCACAATTATGCGAGCGATGAAAGGTGATGATGCCGACTTTTTTCATAAGAATATCCTCATCTTTTAGATTTTTATCAATTTTCTAATTGCAATGAATCCAAGGTTGGCGCCAAGACAAATAATCAGTGCCGCCCGTATTCGACCACTGTGCTTGACGTCTCGGCTCAATAGTGTGCCCCACTTGAGCCTCCGGACGGTACGTTTGATTTCGTTAAATTCTCTTGGGAATTTTTTGCGGCTTGCATACATCAATGCACCGTATGATGCCGAGGCGACAAATAGGTTGTTATCCATCGCCTGAACGAGTTTCTTTGGTGGATTGCGGAGTGCTCTGCCTGTCTTTTGCATATTCTCAATTGCTTGGTAGTGCCGAATGTTAAACTCCTGATGAACGGCGCTTGTCGGGTTAGCTCGATAGTAATAGAGTCTGCGATTGTCAACCGCAATACAGCGCGCCGATATAATCGCGCGGGCCAAGAAGTCGAAGTCCTCCCCTATCGCCATCTGAGAATCAAACCGGATATCATTGTGCTTGATGATCTCAGTTTTGTACAATTGACAGCCATTGTTACCCTTCTCGAGCCGTCCATTATACAGCGCAGTCAGCGCCTCAGTGCGCGTAAAGACCGACGCCGACGCAGCAACTGGAATAGTCGCATCCAAGAAGCCCTGCCGCTCTGCATCGCCAAGCAGGTGCTTTGGTGTGCTCACTATGTCGGCATCAGTTACCTGTGCATCAACCAGAAGATTCTCAATATACGTTGGGTGGATTGAATCATCTGCATCAACGAAGGTGACGTAACTTCCTTGCATTCGCTCAATACCTTCGTTGCGGGCCGAGCTTACGCCACCATTTGGCTTATCAATGACGACAATCCTCGAGTCCTTGCGGGCAAGATCATGAGCAATCTCAAGCGATCTATCTGATGAGCCATCATTGACGATGATAATTTCTAGTGTGCGATGCGTTTGGGCAATAATACTCTCAATGCATTGGCTAAGATAGTGCTCCATATTGTAGACGGGTACGACAATGCTAACGAGCGTTTTGCTGCTCATACAAAGCTCCTTTCTGAAATAGTGAAACCATGAGAATCGGCAAGATGAAGTTCTTTGCTGCAATATCGAAGAAGGCTTCTGCAAATCCATACAGGATGATGAATAAGAATAGAATATACATCTTCGTCGAGCGTTCTCGCCGCATCCCCTGCCAAAAGACGAAGGCAAATATGATAAAGCCAATGATACCATAGCGAGCATATATATACACCGGGAAGTTATCGACTGGAGGCGTCCCGTACTGGGCCTTATTGTACACCTCATCTGATCCAAATACCGACGGAGTGTACTCTGATTGCAGATATTGGTCAATCAACTTGGGCCTGCCAGACATAACCCTATTTGCTAGATCATTATCAACGAGCACTGCCGCACCAATGCACGACACAAGAAGGCCGATCACAAACAAATACGGTGCTACAGTGCTTTTCTTGCGCTCACCATGCTTGTGGAGTAGCAGTCTATAGGCGGGAATAAAGGCAAGGCTCAGCAAGAGGCCCATGCGACTACCAGTCAGAATACCAACAGCAATACAAGCAACCAGCGCAACACCCGTAAACATACGGCTCGCGCCATAGAGGTACATACCGCTTAGTAGTATTGGGAAGAATGACAACGACGCTTGGTTTGGCCCATCAAACCCAAGCGAGTATTTTGCAAATCCATACCGCTGCGATTCATTACCATCAAACCCAACATACACCATGGGCAGCACCCCCAAGAGCGCCAAAGCAACCACGAGTAGATAAAACCCCACCGAGGTGTAGAAAAATACTTTGATAAACTCATCTCTCTTGAGGATCAAAAGCGTGCTCGAAGTTAGTGCGAGCCATGCGACATTTGGCCACTGGAAAATAACTGATATCCCAAGCACCGCAATATAAAAGAGAAGATATTTGCAATGCCACCTAGTAAGCTTGTTTGTTATGGCAAAATCTACCAGAATAATCCCCGATAGAACAATGCCAATTATCAGCACTAGAGGCAGCCACGCCGTCAACTGTGGTGATACCACGTAGAGGTAATAGTACGTGATCATCACAAACACGAGCGTGGTCGCGAGTATCTTTTTCAAATTTAGCTTTTGTAGTGTGCTCATAAGTTTTTTATTCTTCTCCCAGCTTCTCGAGGAGCCCTCTATAATAATTATATAATGTCATATCTTTGGCGGCTCTTTGGCCTGCTTTGCTCATGGCTTGCAATGTGTCATCCTCTCTGAGAAGTTTTTCTATATTTTTTGCTATAGACTGCTCAAGGGTCTCGTCTGTATCAAGGAGAATAGCTGCTCTGTCTGACGCATATTCTGGTATGCCACCTCTGTTTGTTGTGATCATCGGCAGGCCTGCTGTAATCGATTCTATAACCGTTAGCGGCGCAGCATCATTACACACCGACGGCAACACGGCAAAGTCACACCCGCGGTAGAGTAGCGGCATGTTGTCATAATCGATATATCCGGTAAATGTCACGTGCTCCCGATGCGCTTCAGTAAGGTCGCGCAGCTCCTTCAAAAATGGGTTTTTGATATCAGTCCCAAAGAACGAGCTACCAACCACAAGCAACTGGTAATTTTGTTCTTTCACCCGATCAAGCGCTCGTAGCAACACATCAATCCCCTTCTCCGGAGTCAGTCTACCGCTGAATAATACGATCTTTTTTGAAGCATCGATGGCATATTGTTGATGCAGTAGCTTCGATGCGCGCTTTCTCGTCATTGCAGTAAACCGGGTATTGTCAACTGCATTCTTGAGCACAGATACGTTTTGTAGTGGGCCGCTGCGTTCATTACTTTGCGCCGATTTAGCGATCAAGCTATCTTTGATGAACTTGCTCACAACGATAATTTTTGCACCCGCTAGATACTTATATGTCTTATAAAAGTTAGTTATTTCATTATGAATATGCACATAGACTCTGCCTTTGTATCGTTCCTGATTTTTGTGCCACCGTAGGATGTGCGTCTGGATGATTGCATTCTCAAACAGTATTTTACGATGGTTTTTGCGAGCAATATACTTTGATACCTTCCTCAAAAAATATAGCCGCTGCAGGATTGCTCGCAAAGACGCGCTCTTATTTGTATCAACAAGTCGCTGGAAGATACTGTAGAGTATAGAGTCCGCTGCTCTGATAACCCATGGGGTGTGTATAAAGACAAAGTCTGTATGTGTGTACGCCTGAGCCTTTTCTATAGCATCTGGTGTTGCGGTGCTATATACCGTGAGGTGAGGGCCGCCTTGCCGCTCATTCTCATCAATAAAATTCTGCACCAGATTCTCTACCGCACCCCCCATCACCGAAGGCACTGGCAAGAGGCCAGTCGTTATGATCGCTATAGTTCCTTCTTGGTTCATCGAGCAGCCTCTCCCTCGTATTCATACAGTTGGCGCATATTCTTCATAATATTTGGTGTCGTGTATCGCGATAGTGCGGATTGGATTGCGTCTTTCTCGCGGTGCAAGGAGCGGTGCTTTTTGTGGTGCTGAACAGCCGCGCGGAATGTCTGCCTATCTCGCGCTGGCGTGGCACCCACCAATGAGAGGAGCTCGGCAACCCCTCGGCACTCCAGGGCGACAATTGGCATACGCCCCATCATCGCCTCAAGAATATTAACAGGCAACCCCTCTTGCTTTGACGTAGAGACATACAGATCTGACGCTTGGAGCAGCTCCGGTATATCCTTTCTATACCCTAGGAAATGGACTTGGCTCTGTATACCATAGCGAGCAGACTGCTTGTGGATCTTCCCTTGCATGCTGTCTGCACCAACTAGCAAAAGATGCATCGATGCGTCTTGCTGCAAGGTTGTCTTGAGCGCACTGAGAAGCCAAGATTGATTCTTTCTTTTCGACAGCTCAGCAACGTAGATTATGACGAAATCATTCGGCTTAATGCCCAGCTCAGCACGTATTGCGCGCCGTAAGTCCTTATTGATTGTGATATCAAATCGCTTTGGATCCACTCCTACTCCCGGCACATACACCACACTGGTAGCAAAGTGGCGGTTGGCTCGGGCGTAGTCCTCAGCATTGATCGTGATAAGAACGTCAGTGTAGTGCGCCATCAGGCGCTCGATGGGATAGTATACCAGCCAATTAAGCAGTGGCGCACCCGTAAAGAAATGGAAGCCATGGGCAGTGTAGATCACCCGTGTGCCGCGCTGTCGAGCCTGTCGAGCCGCAAGACGCGTCACGACACCCCCCACTGGCGTATGAGTGTGGATGAGGTCGTACTGCTCGTGGTCGATAATCTCCTTGAGTTGGCGATAGG
>ERZ772979.1193-NODE-1193-length-15541-cov-9.971006_pt1 | contig 15541 bp, 7 predicted proteins | sample MGYA00511130_ERZ772979 | MGnify/ENA primary metagenome ERZ772979 (study PRJEB29015, sample SAMEA2738103) | human oral metagenome | biome: human oral; feature: human-associated habitat; material: saliva | place: China | collected 2186 ... | reverse complement strand
CGATATTGATTGGCTTTACAGAAATCCAAAAGGCTTAAAAGACTTAGTTCTCAGTAAAGAAGAATATAAAACCTTTTTCGTAGAAAACGTACACGTCTTTGCCGACTACTTCAAACGCTTCTCGGCACAACTGAAAGACATGAGACGTGACTACCCCGGGGCACTGTACTTCGTGCTCATTGGGCCGTAGGGGAATTATGTAGGAGGGCCGCACATGGTACAACGAGGTAAGAATGTAAACGTATTTTTAATAGACGGTCGGGCGACGGGGCGGATAAAGTGCACCTTGGCTAACTGGACGGGTGTGGCCTATAAAATACCGCGCACAGATATTGAACGGTCAGAAGATATAGAATTATTAAATAAGAGTGGTGTTTACTTTTTATTCGGAACTGATGATGAAGATGTAAGTCCCAGTGTATACATTGGACAGGCCAGGGCTAGAAAAAATGGTAAGGGCCCGTTACAACGTTTGAGTGAACATCGGCGAGATAGAGCAAAAGACTATTGGACTGAAGCCATTATTCTCACGACACGCGACCGTGAAGAGACATTAGGGGCTACAGAATTAAGCTATTTGGAACATACCTTTACAGTTAAGGCCAAAGAGGCAGGACGATATACCGTTCGTAATGAAAATGAGCCCTCCAGAGGCCCAGTGACAGAGGAAAAAGAAAGTGAAATGGAAGACTTTATAGACTATGCGGAACTCTTGCTTGGAATCTTAGGTCATGACGTGCTGACACCACTCACAAAAACATCGGAAAATCATAAAACGGAGGGAGAACCGCTCTATATAACTCGAAAAATAACGGGAGTAGGAGAAGTACATGGTAGGGGGAGACAGACGGAAGAAGGCTTTGTGGTCCTAAAGGGCAGTGTTATTTCACCCATAACGGATCATACTGTGTCGAATAAAATTGGAAAACGTCGTGAAGAGGCATTATCACATTGTAATAAGCAGGGTCGAATTGATCGAAACTACATATTCCCCAGCCCTAGTGCTGCCGCTGTTTTTGTTATTGGGAAATCAGCGAATGGTTGGGCTGAGTGGAAAAATGGGGATAAGAAAACATTAGATGAATTGGAGAGAAAGTAATCGTGTAGCAAGCAGGGCAGCATAGTGCGATGAATGATTACACATATTATTAATAGTTAAGTGAGGTTTAATATGAAGGATACGGAGCGAGACGGCATGATAAATGAAGAAACTAAAGAAAGGCAAGATATACAGACGGATACTGTTGAAGTAAGGAACACTTCGAATGAAGAAATGCCGGTAGAAGAACCTCCTTCGGTAGACTTAGCAGTAGATACATTGGGCTTAGTGAGTTATCCCTTGTTACAGGCCAGAGTACCGATTATTGCGAACATAGAAATCACTAATAATACAGAAGACGATATAGATTCCTTGCGGGTAGTATTTTCAACACAATATGAATATTTTTCTGTACAAGATGAAACTATCCATATCAAGGCAGGAGCTGCCCTCTCTCTTCAACCCACTATTAAGGTCGAAGGAAAGACTCTTTTAAAACTTTCAGAAGCCGTTGAAGAGCTGCTAACGATTTCTATAAAAATAAGTGGTGGAGAAAGTCTCATTACAAAGCAGATACCCTTTAAGATTCAGCCCATGAATCAATGGTCGGGAGACTATATTTTACCTGAAACGTTGGCGACTTTTGTTATGCCCAATCTTCCTGCCATTCATGCCTTACAAAGGCGAGCTGCTGAATTATTGAAAAAAGCGACAGGGCAATCCGCTATGGCTGGGTATGCAGCAGATGATAAAAATGTTGTAAGGCAACAGATGGCAGCCATATATGCGGCTATTTATGAGCAAAATATTGCCTATGTATTACCGCCTTCCAGTTTTGAAGTGGCTCAGCGAGTAAGAACAACGGAAGAAATTCTTACGTATAAAAGTGGGACCTGCATTGAAATGGCAGTCTTATACTGTGCACTTGCTGAAGCTTGCGGATTGAATCCCTTCCTTATACTAGTACCGGGACATGCCTTTGCCGGTGTGTGGCTAAAAGATGAAATGTTTTCAGAAAATGCTGTATATGATAAGGCGGAATTAGATAAAAGAGTAGCCAAAGGTATTAATGATATTGAAGTCCTTGAGTGTACAGGTATGAATTCTGAGAGCGGCATATCTTTTGAAAAAGCGGTCGGAATCGGCAGAGATAAATTACAAGAATCTTTTAATTTAGCATTGGATGTCAGAAGAATTCATTATGCTCTTTTGCGGCCCTTGCCTGTTCTCATGGAAAGAGATGGGAAAGAAGTCATCTATGATTACGGTATAGCAGAAGATGCACAGGAAATGGGCGACACTATCCGTAATATCGATGAGATAGACTTTAATATAAATCGGGATATCCAGGTCGATAAGAAAGCAATTTGGATGAGAAATCTCTTGGATTTGTCAAAGCGAAACGGGTTAATTTCCTTTAAACTCGGGAAAAATGCTGTACAACTTGTAGGCCGCGAAGCAGCGAGCTTAGAAGATGTGTTGTCTGATGGTAAAACGCTAGACATTCGAGAAGTGATGGCCGATTGGCATGGCGTTAAGACCAAGAATGTAATCGTAGATGTCGAATCGGAAGACGAGTTCATATCTCGAATCAGTAAGGCTGATTATAAGGCAGGACAGGTTCACACTTATTTGGATAAAAACAAGCTTGCCACTGTGCTGACAGACATTTATCGAACTGCCAAGTCCAATTTAGAAGAAACTGGGGGTAACTCACTGTATTTAGCGCTAGGGTTTTTACGTTGGTTTGATATGACGGATGCCCCCGATGCAGATGGAAATATTCAGGCACGGTATGCCCCTTTGGTTTTATTGCCTTTAGAGTTGATTAGGTCCGGTAGAAATCAGTATAAAATGCGTTTACGGGAAGAAGATCCCCAATTCAATATTACGCTCATAGAAAAATTGCGCAGGGACTACGATATACGTTTAGAGGGACTGAATCCTTTACCAACGGACCAAAGCGGTGCAGACTTGCCACTTGTGTTCAATCTTGTTCGTAAGGCTGTAATGAATCTGCCTGGCTGGGATGTTATTGAAATGTCCTTTATCGGGAATTTCTCGTTTAGTCAATTCGTCATGTGGAATGACTTGAATTTGCGATTTGATAAATTGACAGAAAATAAAGTTGTTAAAGCGCTTGTAGAGGGAAGATTTAGAGACTATAACGAGAATGAAACGAATATAGAAGAATTGGATGACCGATATAAGGTGGCTGATTTGGCAATTCCCGGCAGCATAGATTCCAGCCAGCTCGTGGCTGTGATTGAAGCTGCCAAGGGGAATAGCTTTGTTTTGCATGGGCCTCCCGGCACAGGAAAATCGCAAACCATTACGAATATGATTGCCAATTCTCTTTATCAAGGGAAGAAAGTACTCTTTGTAGCTGAAAAGATGGCAGCTTTAAATGTTGTATCTGAAAGATTGCAGAAATTAGGGTTAGGGGATTTTTGCGCAGAAATTTACTCGAATAAAACGAAGAAACAAACCTTTTTAAATAAAATACAAAGTGTTATGGCTCTTAAAGCCGAATCGGAGACAGAGGCATATGCACGTAAGACTGCACGATTACAATCTATTAAAGACGATATGAATGCCGTGTTGCAAGCAATTCATACAGTTCGCCCGCAAGGGTATAGTCTTTATCAGTGCCTCGGCGAATGCATGCTCAATTTCCCTGATGATTATTATGCCTTTACAGACGAACAGGTCTCCGTTTTAAATCCGTCCGATATAGAGACGGGAATACGGCTGGTAGAAGAAGCAGCTCGTTTAAAGAGTGAGCTTCGCTATACTATGAATGAGCATCCGTTACGGGAATTTTGTCGGGTAAATTATACCTTATCGGCAAAAGATGAAGTAAAGACATTAATTGGGCAGTTAATGGTTTATATAAATAAATTACAGGTATTGAGACAGTCACTTGATGAAACTTCTTATCATACTGCTTTATCAGAGGCTGATTTTTCCGTGATTATTGAACTGGATCGGCTTAAGAATGAGCGAAATATGAAGACCGTTCTTACGAAAGACTTATGGAGTCTTATACAAGATTCGGATATACAAGAGAAGCTGCTTCAAGTAATTGATTTCGGCAAGAAGGCTTTCGAGCATGAACAAAAGATAAAAGAGCACTATACGTCCGGAATTAAAGACTTTAATGTGCAAGATACGAGATTGAAACTGACCGTCGCACGAGGAAAGCTGTTTTTCAAGAGTAAAAAAGTAAAAGAAGTACTTGCGCCCTTGAATGCTTTGAAAATCGATACAATTCCTATTACAGATGAAATGGCAGAAGCCGCCTTAGCTGATATTGCTCTGTACCAAGAGGAAATGCAGCGTTTACAACAGGACTTGTCGGACGTATTGAGTATTCTCAATCAGTCAATAAATGTAGGGCTAAATCCTATTGATGCATTGGAAGATGTATACGTGTTTGTGACCAAAATTTTATCCTTCGGAAAACAATGCGGTATGGATGGGGATAAGCTCTTTTCTCTTTATGAAATAGAGCAAAAGTATAACCTATCGGCAGAAAATGATGTACAAATATTAAGAGAAACGGCTGAAATGCTGAAGCAGTTGAGTGAAAACTTCAACAAGCTTACGGGCGTTGAAATGAAGGTGGAATTATTCAGTAATGATACATATGCTCAAGAGACCGTAGAAAATCTAAAACGGTGGCAAGCCAATTTGGATTTGTGGAGAAATTTGACTATCTTCCGCGAATCGGTGAATCGAGTTCGAAACATCGGCTGGGACTTAGTTGCTGAAGACTTGGATAATAGTACGGATACAGATGTTAACAGTTACATTAAGCGCACTCGAAGTGGGTTAATGTATGGGATGATCCGATATTTCACAAAACAGTCGCCTTCTTTGGATCGGTTTAATCATATTGTAGAAGAACGAAAACTCGACGAATACAACCGCTTGATAAAAGATATGGAGGATTTAAGTCGAGAACATATTAAAGCGGCACTTGTAGCACAAATTCCCAATATTCGCACGGGAACGGATAAAGAGGCCCGACAAATGGCGGATCTTTCGCGTATGATACAAAGTAAGGGTAGGGGAGTATCCATTCGTGATATGTTTAATGATAATGCAGATGTTTTGCCTCGACTGCTTCCGTGTATGCTCATGAGCCCCTTATCGGTAGCACAGTACATTAATCTGGATTTCCCAAAATTTGATATGGTTATTTTTGACGAAGCGTCACAGATTCGTACAGGAATGGCTGTAGGTGCCATGTCAAGGGCTAAAGACTGCATTATCGTAGGAGATCCCAAACAAATGCCGCCTACCAGCTTCTTCAGTTCTCAAAATCTGGATGAAGATAACTTACATGTAGAAGATTTGGAAAGCCTATTAGAAGATTGTTTGGCCGTAAATATGCCGCAATATTATTTGAACTGTCACTACCGGTCTCAAAGTGAGAGCCTTATTACTTTCTCAAACAGCAACTTCTATCAGAATAAAATGCTTACCTTCCCGGCACCGACCGATATTGTCTCTAAAGTGAGTCTTCATACCGTTGACGGCACATATGACCGTGGCAATACTAGAACCAATGAAGCTGAAGCTGATGCGATTATAAAGGCTGTAGCCGAACGGTTAAGACATGGATTGAAGGATACAATCGGGATTATCACTTTTAATGCAACACAACAAAACCTGATAGATGATAAATTACAGCTTTTGCTTGAACAGGACAAAGCTTTGGCGGAAGCGGCTGGAAAACTAAAAGAAGATATATTTATTAAAAACCTTGAAAATGTACAAGGTGATGAACGCGATATTATTTATTTCTCCGTTACTTACGGTCCGGATGAGAGTGGCAAGGTATATCAGAACTTCGGCCCCTTAGGGAAAACCGGCGGCTGGCGGCGTCTTAACGTGGCGGTTACACGTGCCCGTAAAGCCATGAACGTATTCTCAACCATGACCGGCAGTGATATCGTTGTGTCTTCAAGGACTAAGGAGGGAGTTCGTAGTCTGAAGGCCTTTTTAGACTTTGCAGCTACAGGAAGAGTGCCCGGTGGAGCCGGGAGCAGTATTCAGAAACAGTCGCAGAAAGACTCCTTCTTAATGAGTATCCGGATATTTTTGGAAAAGCATGGGTACAAGACCGTAACCCATGTAGGTACGTCAAAGATGAAAATTCCTCTAGCCGTTGTAGATCCTGGGGACCCGGATAAATACATATGTGCCCTTCTTATTGATGACGCAGAATATACGAACTTGCCGACCATGCGAGATAGAGCTCATCTAATACCGTCCGTATTAAAGCACAATGGTTGGAATTTATATCGTATCTGGGCTCTCGATTGGTTTATGACCCGAGAAAAGGAAGAACAACGGTTATTGGCATACTTGCAAAATGAGTTGCACGCATATGGACAAAAGAAAGAAAACCTTGACTCTGCACTTGGTGATAACATAGACAACAACACAGATGCAGTAAAGGGGAACATGAGGGAAGACATTGAAAGATATGCCGATCCGGTAGTGAGCGAAGAAAAAACGGTTCACTGCGTACCGAAGGAATTCATCGATGGATTTGAAGGTGCGGAAAGTCGAGCTGGTGATGGCATAGATAGCTTCATAGGGAAAGAATATGAAGTCTATATAGGAGACAAGCTGCTTCCTACAACGGCCTTACAAGAAGCAAGAACTCCTATTGCTGAACTGGCAGAAGCCATTGTTGCAGTTGAAGCACCGATTACGGAAAATCTTTTAATGCATCGTATTTGTGAAATTTATTCAGGTGCAAAACTTACGGCCAATGCTCGCGAGTACATAAGTAGTGCCTTAAAACGTGTGAACTTACACAAAAAAGTTCAAACTAAGTCTATTGTGTATTGGGGGGATTTAGATCCTAATAATTATCGTATTTACCGTACTCCGACAGCTAGTGTAAGGCGAGATTTAGCCGATATTCCTGTAATCGAATTAGCCAATGCTTTATATATGGTAGCCTTAAACGCTGCTGATGAAACCGGCATAATAAGAGAGGGTGAGGACGAGATTTGTCGGTCTACTGTCCGATTATTTGGTTACAACCGTATGACGGAGGGGATGAAGAAAATCTGTAAGAATGCAATTACTGATTGCATTAGGCATAAGCGCTTAAAACGAGATGGAACGTTACTGACCATTATGTGTGAATAGCGTAGGGTAGGACCGGTTCAGTCTGATCCGGTCCTACTTCTAGTGCAGAATCTATTGTATTAAGACTGTAATAAATATGTTAAAATAAGAATGGTTTTAAATCATAGATAGTTGCCGTAGACGGCATAGATATAGCACCTGGGAGGCAGGCCATGAGGGAACTTGATTTTGAGGATAAGTTGATTGATTATTTGACGACTGGGACGATTACTCCTGTGCGAGACGGGCAGATTGCCGAAGGGCAGTTAAAATATGGACCGATTAAGACAAAGATATGGAAGTACGAACCGAATATTAAGACTACCGAAGATCTGTGGAATAATTTTCGGTCTATTTTGTATACCCTTAATCAGGATAAGTTGGACCGGCCTCTTAGTGATATTGAATTTAATCAAGTAAAGTCAGTTATTAGCAACCTTAAAACTCCGTATGAAGCTGGTCAATTTTTGTATGGCCTCAACGGTGTTTCCCAGGTAGAAGTGGACTTAGACGATGGACGGCATGTGTTTCTGACGGTCTTTGATCAAAAGCAAATTGGAGCAGGCAATACGCAGTACCAAGTAGTGAATCAAATAAGTAGAGAACCGAAGATAACCGGCCGCCCGTCACGCCGCTTTGACACGACTATGCTTATTAATGGTCTACCAATTATTCAAATTGAAGAAAAGGCGGATACACACGATGTAAATGAAGCCTTAAATCAAATGCATCAATATATTGGTGAGCGACAGTATACGGATATTTTCTCGACCTTGCAGATCCTTGTGGCCATTACACCGAATGATGTGAAATACATGGCAAATACGACGGCCGATAAATTCAACAAAGATTTCGCCTTTCGCTGGCAAGATAGGGACAATAAGCCGGTTCGTAATTGGAAAGAGTTTGCAGACTTAATGCTTAGCATCCCTATGGCTCACCAAATGGCTACAAACTTTATGATTCTCGACGGAACGAAAAATAAGCAAATGATTAAGGTCATGCGTCCCTATCAGGTTTATGCAACCCAGGCTGTTTTAGCAAAACTCAAGCAAGCTGATTTTTCCGTGGGAACGAATAAGCTGGGCTATATATGGCATACAACCGGCTCAGGAAAGACCATTACAAGCTTTAAGACGGCATGGCTTGCCAGTCGTATGCCTCAAGTGGATAAGGTCGTCTTCGTCGTCGACCGCATTGCCTTGACGCGTCAAACTGATGAAAATTATCGGGCTTACGATCCGTCGGCTGATGCAGATGCAGGCATAAAGGGAAGCGTAGAAAGTACGGAAAGTACGAGGGACTTGGAACGGAAGCTAAAGAGTAAGGACATGTCCATCATCGTCACATCCGTACAAAAGCTGGGCACCTTGGTTAAGCGAAAGAGATTTGAAGTTCCGGATAAACACTATGTGTTTATTGTCGATGAGGCGCATCGGTCTACAGGTGGAGAAAACTTTGAGATGATTCAGAAAAAGTTTAGGCATGCCGCTTGGATTGGCTATACAGGAACGCCCATGTTTGATGATGTAGTGAGCAAGACAGCGCCTCGTACAGAAGATATTTTTGGACCTTTATTACATGCTTATACCATTCGTGAAGCTATTGCCGATAGAAACGTTTTGGGCTTTAAGGTCGACTTTGAGACGACCATTAATGAAGAGCAAATGAAGTCCGAATATCTACCGGCTTTTTATAGAGCGCAATATCCCGATTGGTCGAAAGAAAAAATTCAAAATAAGATAGAAAACATGACAGATGAAGACATGGACGATATGGTCGAACCGAGCATTTATGATGAAAACATAGACCATGTACGCCTTGTCGTAGAAGATATCTTTAAGAATTGGCGCAATCGTTCGAACGAAGGGAAATACAATGCCCTCTTTACGACCCATGTCGGTGGTAACAAGGCGAGTACGCCCATGGCTATGATGTATTTTAATGAGTTCCAACGAGTCAATAAAGAACGGGCAGAGCAAGGGTTGTTTACCTTAAAGACAGCCGTGACCTTTAGCCAGTCTACGAATAATGGAGATTACCAAAAAGTAACCAATGACGGACTTTGGTCGGCCATGCAAGTATATAACGAACAATTTGGTACGGCTTTTGGGTTAGATGATACGTCGGCTTATACGCAAGATGTGGCCAGCCGTTTGAATCGGACGGCAATAGACGGAAACTTCTTGGATATTGTCATTGTCGTAGACCAGCTGCTCACAGGGTTTGACGCGCCGCAAATGAATACCCTTTACGTGGATAGGACCTTGAAAAATGCCCTCCTCATACAGGCTTATTCGCGGACTAACCGAGTGGCAGATATGAAAGAAAAGCCGTGGGGCAGAATCGTAAATTACCGCTGGCCTGCGTACAATGAAAGGCTTATGAACAAGGCACTCGCCATTTATGCAGACAAAACATCGGCAGAATTAAAGGATAGAATAGACCCTGGCACTACAGATCCGGATAAACAGAAATTAGTTGAGACAGGAGTATTAGCAAATTCATTTAAAGCTGAATTGGCTAATACACGGGCCATTGTCAGCGAAATAGCCAGCATAACAGAACAGTTTACGGCTGTTCCGGCCAGTGAAGGAATGCAGGAACGAATGGCTGAACTCATTCGTGATTATAGTCGTGCTGTATCCCGCTTGAAACAATATAACCATGAAACTGAAAATGGTGAAGAAGGTGGATTTAATTACGATCGGCCCGAACAACTCATTGAAGCACTCGGCATGACAGTTGAAGAAGAGTCCATGCTTTCCAACTCCTTATATAACGAGCTAAAAGAAAAAATGGCAGAACGAAAACAAATTCCCGTCTATCAGATTGAGTTAGCCATGACTCATGTTAAAGACGTACAGGTCAACTATGATTACTTAACGGAACTAGTAGAAAACCTCTTGAACTACGTCCATGATGGCGAAGAAGAAAAAGCTCAAGAAACGAGAGAAAAGATTTACGACTTTACGAAGTCCATGGATGACAGAGCCTATGCTAAAGAAATCAACAACGCCGCCGATGCCATTGTTAAGGGACATTATCCGGCAGCTGACACTGAGTTAACCTATCCCGTAAAGCTGAGTAAAAGTGATGACATTATTAGGGCTGCCAATGAAGTGGTACTTGGAGACAAAATATTCAATTTCCGATTGCAATGGGGGATTGTCGATGTTGTGTCCAATGAAGAGTTACAAGTTCTTATTGCCGGGCACACATACGGTAGGAACGACTTAGATTCAGAAGGCAAACTTGGCAAAATAAAACGTGCAGGAGCCAAGGAATATGAGGCAAAAGCACAAGACAAGGCCATTAGATCCCTCAAAAAAGTAGAATATCGGAATCAATTGGACTTGGCCATTTATAAATTGGCAGATTCCATGGTAGAACTGTAGTGTAAGCATATAAGTAAGAATAATAGGAGGTACAGATGGAAGAGAAAAAATTAGTACCGAAATTAAGATTCCCTGGGTTCACTGAACCTTGGGAACAGCGTAAGTTGGGGGAGATTGTGTCAGCTTATTCTGGAGGAACTCCTAGTGCATCTAATAAGGAATATTATGGGGGTGATATTCCATTTATTCGCTCAGCTGAGATAAACAACAATCATACAGAATTATACATTACTCAAAAAGGATTGAAGGACTCCTCTGCCAAACTCGTTGAAAAGGGAACTATTTTGTATGCTATGTATGGAGCTACCAGTGGGGAAGTTAGTATTAGTCAGATAGATGGAGCGATTAATCAGGCAATTCTTGCAATGGTACCTTTGATGTATGATGGGGAATTTATCGCACAGTATCTACGCAGGCAGAAGAAAAATATAATTAATAAATATTTACAAGGTGGGCAGGGAAATTTATCGGCCAATATCGTTCTGAATTTACAAATTCAATTACCTGGTGTAGACGAGGCGAATCAGATAACTAGTTTTTTTGTTAAACTGGATAATCTCATTACCCTTCATCAGCGTAAGTTAGAACATTTGCAATTATTGAAAAAGGCTTTGTTGCAGCAACTTTTTGTATAAAGTTACAATACACATATTACATATTGAGAATAGAGGAGTTATTATATGGAGAATGTAGATGCAAGACAAATATCTTCACATATTTGGGCTATGGCGAATGAACTTCGCGGCACTATGGATGCTGGAGAATATAAGACCTTTATTTTATCTTTTATGTTTTACAGGTACTTGTCAGAACATCAGGAACAGTATTTGATTTCTGATGAATTAGTTGAATGTGAAGAGGGTCAATCAGTAAATGACGCTTATGTGGAATTGGTTAATGATCAAGGCTTAGAAGCTTGCTTACAAGATATTTCCAGCGCTTTAGGATATGCTATTGAGCCTCAAGATACGTGGGCAACCTTGGTTGCAAACGTTCATACAGGAGACGTAGAACCGGGAGATTATCAACGACTCTTTGATAACTTTAATAAACATGCTGAATTAAATCGAGAAGCTGTAGAAGACTTCTTTGGAGTGTTTGATGATATTAACTTAGGGGACTCCAGATTGGGTTCATCTACAGCATCGCGAGCTAAGGCATTGGGAGAAGTGGTTAAGCTCGTCGATCAGATTGAATTTCATGATGAAAGCGGGCGAGATATTCTCGGTGAAGTTTATGAATACCTCATTGGTAAGTTTGCAGCTAGTGCTGGAAAGAAGGGTGGCGAGTTCTATACGCCCCACGAAGTAAGCTTGATTTTGGCGAAAATAGTAACACTGGGCCTGAAAAAGGGACATGATGCCTTTTCAATCTATGACCCTGCCATGGGGTCCGGGTCCTTATTGATGACTGTTCGTAATGAAGTTCCTGATGGTGAACGACAGGGAGCTGTTCGGTTTTACGGTCAAGAACTCAATACGACGACATATAACTTGGCGCGTATGAACTTAATGATGCGTGGTGTTAAGTACGATAATATGAACTTGCATAATGCGGATACCTTAGAAACTGACTGGCCCGATGGGCCCGATTCTCAGGGTATCGATCGTCCGCGAATGTTTGATGCCGTCGTTGCCAATCCTCCGTACTCGGCTAATTGGGATAACAATGAACGGAAACTCAAAGACCCGCGGTTTGCTGACTATGGTAAATTAGCACCGAAGTCGAAGGCTGATTACGCCTTTGTATTACACAGCCTTTACCATTTGAACCAAGAAGGGACGATGGCTATTGTCTTGCCTCATGGTGTCCTTTTCCGTGGTGCAGCAGAGGCGAAAATTCGCCAAACCTTGATTGAAAAGAACTATCTCCACGCTGTCATAGGCTTACCGGCTAATCTTTTCTATGGTACGGGCATTCCTACCATTATTCTTGTTTTCAAAAAGAATAGAACGACACGAGATATCCTCTTCATTGATGCAAGTAACGAATTTGAAAAAGGGAAGAACCAGAATACGCTGAGCAGTGAACAAATCAATAAAATTGTTACAACCTATGCTAACTGGGCTGACGTTGATAAATATGCACACGTTGCAACCTTGAAAGAAATTGAAGAGAATGAATATAATCTCAACATTCCTCGTTACGTAGACACCTTTGAAGAAGAAGAAGAGATCGACATTAACGAAGTCAATCAACTGCTAGCAAAAGACGATGAAGAAATTGCTGCCTTAGAAAAAGAAATTGCCGAACAACTGGCCTTGCTAGGAATCAGAATGTAAGGTTATTCAAAAAAACAGCCGTAAGGCTGTTTTTTTTGTTACAACAAACTTGGGAACAGCGTAAGTTGGGGGAAGAGGCTATAGAGATATTAGCTGGTGGAGATATCGAGAAAGAGAAAGTTGTTTATGATAGTGGGTATCCAATCTATGCCAATGCTCTTACTAATGATGGGCTTGTAGGTTACTATACCGACTATTATAGAGTAGAGGCCCCGGCAGTTACCGTTACTGGTCGTGGGGAGGTTGGACACGCACAGGCAAGAAGCCAGAATTTTACACCTATAGTAAGGCTACTGGCTATCCGATCAAAACATGATTGCTATTTTTTAGAGAATGCAATTAATAATTACAAAACTATTGTTGAATCGACTGGAGTACCACAATTGACGGTGCCTCAGTTATCAGCTTATAAACTTTGCTTTCCTCTCAATATTGAAGAAGAAAAAAGAATTAGCATTTGTTTTCAAAACCTTGATACCCTCATCACCCTTCATCAGTAAAAGTCATTTCCACACATTTTTACTACGTTAATCCTGATAGGGATCTCATGACTAAATCAATGTCTCGGTTTTCTAGTTCTTGAATGATGTGTAAATAGGTCTTTTGGGTCGTTGTCATGCTCGCATGACCCAATCGTCTGGCTACGCTGGCAATGGAAACGCCGGCGAAGAGTAAGAGGGAGGCATGGGTATGTCTAAGACCGTGAATGGAGATGACAGGGATGTTCTGCGCCTTACAATGACGAGCTAATATGCTGTTTACCGTAGAGTTAAAGACACGCCCTCGAATAAAAATCGGTTCGTCTTCCGGTAGCCCCTTAATCAGTTCGGAAAATTGAATAATTGTCTGCCAATCAAGTTGTATTTTCCGAACAGATGACTTGTTTTTTGTAGGCATGAACCCTCCCTTCCCTTTATAATCCCACGTCCGCTCCACCGACAAGGACTGTCTGGCAAAATCAAAGTCTTTAGGTGTCAATGCCAGGGCTTCAGAAAATCGCATACCAGTTTTAGCAATTAATAGAATCAGCCAATCCCAATTGATTTGCGGCGGCAGTTTCAAGGATGAAAGCAGGGTGTGAAGCTCGAATTGGTTTAAGTACTTAATCTTCTTCACCCTAGGTGTCTTCCCTTTTATAATAGCCTTACGAGTCGGATCGCGTTCAATCATGCCATCGTCAACAGCATCTAAGATGGCAGCTTTTAGCTGATGATGAAAATCCATAGTCGTTTGTCGTTCATGAACAGCTGCATAATCGTTTAATAATTTTTGATAGGTTATGCGATTTAAATCACATAATGATAATTGAGGCACCAGTTTCTTCAACCATACGAGTGTAATCTCGTATTTTTTCATGGTTACATCTCGAATGGCCCCTTCTTTATAAATACGTATCCACCTTTCATAATATTTATAAAAAAGCTCACTTCCCTTTTCATTCATATTTATGTTCTCCTTCCTTTAGCGAATTTACACCATATATTTGTGCAGAAATGACTCTTCCTGATGAAGGGTGAGTTGGCTATCTATATGATTTAAAACACTCCCAATTAACTTCTGTTCTTCCTTAGATGGCAAAGCTATTTCAAGATCCATGACTTTATTTTTTGAAATATTATACCGAGAAATACCCTGTGCAAGAATCTTCATTTTATTTCTTACATAAGATGAGCGCAACAGGTTTCCTATAAAGTGATGGTCGATATCTACCATCGGCCTATAACCAAAACAGAAACTATTCAAATACGTATTTGGCTTCTGCCCTAACCATACAGATGACATTCCAACTTCTTCGGGAGTCTCTGATGATGCTGTAAATAAAATATCCCCATATTGCACTTCATTCTGGCTCTTATCTATCTCAATTTTCTCAGTCATAGATAAATCAGACATCGTATTTTGAAAAACGTTTAGATATGTAACATATTGTGCAGCTCCATGCCCAAAATCTTCCTTTGTCTTACCGGCTAACCCATTAAAAGTCTTTCCCATCTCCCCCAACTTACGCTGTTCCCAAGGTTCAGTAAATCCGGGAAAACGAACTTCCGGATATACTTCTCCTTCTTTCGGAAAAAGTTTTTGAAGCAACGATTTTTTCTTTAATTTTAAGTGTTCTAACTTACGCTGATGAAGGGTGATATATTGATCAAACTGGTTAACAAACTTTCCGACCTTAATCTGTTCTTTAATATCATTAGGAATTTTCAATTCACTATTAAAGAAATCCTCAGTCGATATATTTAGTAAACCATGGTTTCGAGCACCTTCAGCCGCTCGTTTCGATATCTCTTTATGCCATAAACTAGTCATGTAATACGCAACCATAAAGTCAGAACCAATACGGTCATCTACGATTTTAAAAATTATATAAAGCGTGGATAATGCCCCTTTATCATAATAATCTAACCGTTTTATAGCTCCGAAAGGATATCCATCTGAGTAACTCTTGTTGTATGCAAACTCACCTTTTTTTATAAGATAATAGTTCGACATATCACGACTAGCTACTTGTCGGTCAAAATATTCGCACTGATCAACTAGTCCATCCTGTGCAGAAATTGTAAGCGGTCTATCAGATTGACCATTATTTTTTCTAGTTACCCGCTCCACAATTTCCCCCAACTTACGCTGTTCCCAAGGTTCAGTAAATCCGGGAAAACGAACTTCCG
>ERZ772979.1184-NODE-1184-length-15661-cov-23.032936_pt1 | contig 15661 bp, 15 predicted proteins | sample MGYA00511130_ERZ772979 | MGnify/ENA primary metagenome ERZ772979 (study PRJEB29015, sample SAMEA2738103) | human oral metagenome | biome: human oral; feature: human-associated habitat; material: saliva | place: China | collected 2186 ... | reverse complement strand
GGTGCTGTGCCCGGCGTGTTCGCCGTGACCATGAACCTGGTGGTCTTCGTCCAGGGCAGAGTGCGGGTGACCGTGGTGCATCGCCTGGCCGTGGGTGTCGGCGTCTGCGTGGTGTTCGTGGCTGGCATGATTCGGGTGGTGGGTGTGGTCTGTTTCCGGAGCGGGGTGATCACCATGGTGATCGCCGGAATGGTGGGGAGTGTTCATGACGTTCCTTTCGCTCAACCCGGTCGGGGTCGAGATGATGGGTAAATCGATCAGGATAAGAGGGTGTAGCCGGTCGCCTCGATAGCCCGGCGAACCGTCTCCGGAGGTACGACACCGGTGACCGTGACGGTGGAAACACCACCAGCAGCGAGATCAACCTGGACGTCGTCGACCTGGGAGAGGGTCTGAAGGGCCTGGGTCACGCTTTTCGCGCAGTGCCCGCAGGTAAGGCCGGTGACCTGATAGCTAGAGGAGGGCCCTCCTGCTGACGAGTCGCTGGCGGCAGGGTTGGAGACGGTGTCGGCACGTGAGGCAGGTCCGCAACAGCTGCAGCCGTGGGAGGCCATCGGCAAGAGGCGGGGCGGGGCGGTAATCATGGGAAATCTCCTACGGGTCGGTGGGATGCGGGGATGCTACTCTCTAGCATATACCCCCTTGGGGTATATATTGAGGGCGGCGATGCTGTTCTCCAGTATATACCCCCCAGGGGTATATTTTCAAGAGGTGGAGGATACACCCCGGCCGGCAGGCAGGTCCGGATTAGCATCCACCGACAGGGGGCGTCCACCGCGCTCATCCACGTCGCCGATGACGGCAAGGGCATCCCACCTGGCCAGCTCGGACACATCTTTGAACGCTTCTACCGGGGGTGCCGCCCGCAGTCGGGACAACGGCGGGGCCGACATCGGTCCAATCATCTCCAAGGCATTGATCGAGGCCCACGGCGGCACTCCCACCGCCACCTCCCCCGGGCCCGGTCGCGGAGCGGTGTTTACCCTCCGCCCCCCCACCGCTCCCTCCCGACAGTGAGGAGGCTGCTCGGTGACCACGCTCTGCCCCACGTGAGGGCCATGCCCTCCACCCCTTGAAAATATACCCCCAGGGGGTATACACTGGAGAGCAGCATCGCCGCATCCCACCGACCCGTAGGAACTTTCCCGTGATCACCGCCCCGCCTCTTGCTGATGGCCTCCCACGACTGCTTCTACCACAGCCTCACGACCTGCCTGGGGGAACTCGACAATGAGGATATCCAGGTCACGATTACCGATGAGGCGACCGGTGAGGCGCTGGTGGACGAGGCGACAACCACCTTCGACAATGGGTTTGGCTTCTGGCTTCCCGATGATGCCACCGGCCTGATTGAGGTCAGCTACCAGGGGCGTACCGGCACCACGGAGTTTTCCACCACCGACGACGGTGCCACCTGAGTCACAGACCTGCGCCTGACGTAATGGCTCAGCAGAGTCCTCACCTGCGCCTGTCTCCCATATCACTGAAATCTTGTACCAAGAAAGGTTAAATCATGACGAACGCGTTTCCCCGACGACAGCTTCTGCTCGGCGGGCTCGCCCTCGCCGGCACCGGGGTCTTGGCCGCCTGCACCAGCAACCCTGGACCCGCTGCCTCGACACCAGGTCCCTCCCTTCGCCCCACTCCCACCTCCACTGCGCTCGGTGAGCCGACGGTGCGCCGGACGCTGACCGCCCGGCCCCTCTCCCTGGATATCGGCGGCATCGAAGCCAAGACGTGGGGATACGTCTCTAACACCGGGGATGCGGCTATTGAGGCCACCGCCGGCGACGTCCTCCAGGTCGATATCACCAATGAACTGCCTGAGAGCACCTCCATCCACTGGCACGGCATCGCACTCCACAACGCAGCCGACGGTGTGCCCGGCATGACCCAGGACCCCATTGAACCTGGCAAGTCTTTCTCCTATGTTTTTAAAGTCCCCCACGGTGGCACCTACTTCTACCATTCCCACGCCGGCCTGCAGCTTGATCGCGGCCTCCACGCCCCACTGATCATCCGTGACCCGCAAGACGCTGAGGACCATGACGTCGAGTGGACCATCGTGCTCGACGACTGGGTCGATGGCATTCAGGGCACTCCCAATGATGAGCTCGACAAGCTCACCGGAATGGGTTCGGGCGACCATCACGGGAAGATGGGAATGGGAAATCATCACGGCACCCCGGACCGGGTACTGGGCGGGGATGCCGGCGATGTGATGTATCCGTACTACCTCATCAACGGACGTATCCCCCGTGCTCACCGGACCTTCGAGGCTCGCCCGGGCAACAAGGCCCGCCTGCGGTTTATCAACTCCGGCGGTGACACCATCTTCAAGGTGGCCCTCGGGGGTCACCGCATGACCGTTACCCACACCGACGGCTTCCCTGTCCAGCCCTTGGAGACCGAATCGATCTACCTGTCGATGGGCGAGCGTGTCGACGTCGAGGTCATCCTCGGCGACGGCGTCTTCCCGCTCACGGCTTTGGCGGTGGGTAAGAACGACCGCGCCTTCGCCGTCATCCGCACCGCCGGCGGCCAGGCCCCCAGCCCCGATGTCGACTTCCCCGAGTTGTCGTCCACCGGACTGCTTCTGTCCTCCCTGAAGCCAGCAGACCGTGCACTCCTGCCCGAGGGCACACCAGACCGAGAAGTCAGCATCGACCTGGACGGGCAGATGATGCCGTATAAATGGAGCATTCTCACCGACGGCCAATCCTCCTCCGCGACCGTGCAGGAGGGCCAGCGCCTGCGGATGGTCATGCGCAACAGGACCATGATGCCCCATCCCATGCACATCCACGGCCACACGTGGTCGCTGCCCGGCAGCGGCGGGCTACGCAAGGACACCGTCCTTCTCCGCGGCGGTGAAACCATAATCGCCGACCTGATCGCTGAGAATCCCGGTGAGTGGGCATTTCACTGCCATAACGCCTATCACATGGAAACCGGGATGTTCAGCTCGCTTCGCTACACGTAACCCCCACAGCAGGGTTGAGTGCCGAGGTGGGCAGAGTCGCTACAGACCACCCACCGGGCAGCACGATGACCTTCCTCGGTGTTGTGCTCTTCCGGGACAACCTGAACACCGTCTTCTTCCCCACCGCCCCGGAATAAGAAGATCTAATCCATGCCGAGCACACCCCGCAAAGCCGCCATCGTGGTTGCCGCGGTGCTCCCCCTCGTTCCTCCCCTCACCAAGCAGGGGCGGGGCGCCGCATATTTCCTCCGCGCCTACGCAGGGGCACCCGTCACCCGGACGCTCCGCTCCCTCCTCGCTTCGCTACGGAGAGCGTCCGGGCTGACACCCTGAGGGCGCATCCGGAAAACGCGGCCGCACCCGCACAGCACCCCAGCACGGAAAGGCGGTATCGTCCGAAAGTGACATCAGGGTGCCCGAAGCGAAGCGAGGGCGGGTGCCCTGTAGGAACGAGGACGAATACCGCTTTCCGCGCGGAGCCAAGCATCCCCGGTCTTTCCAAGCGGAACTACACGTAAGCCCCCGAGTCGATGACCCGAGGGCTTACGTGTAGTCGATTTAGGCGTCAGAGCCTTCCACGGCGCCGGTCGCCTCCGCAACCTTCTGCGCACGAATACGCGGCTCCTGACCCTGCACCTTCACCTCCAAGAACTCGCCCACATGGCGAATCTCCATAGCGCTCACACCGTGACCCGCACCGGCGTACAGCACTTTAATGCCGTCGGTGTACTTGCGGATCCAGTCGTAGGTGTAGTTCACCATCTCCTGCGGGATGACGGGGTCTTCCTGGTCGCGGCCAAAGAACACCGGCAGTTCGGTCTTCTTCAGCTCCTCGTCCTTGAAGTACGGCGAATCCGAGTCCACGGCGTAGCCGGACAGGCCTACCACTGCGGCGAACTCGCCGGGGGCGTGACGCACCATCGAAGTTGCGATGCCCATGCCCTGCGAGAAGCCCAGCAGGGTCACCGAAGCGTACGGTTCACGGTTCGCACGCACCCACTCCAGCACGTAGTCACTCGCCTGCTCGATGGCGCGCTGGTCAGATTCGAGCTGCTGGTTCAGCGGGTACCACTGGTAGCCGATAGCGTCTGCGGCAATGTAGGCGCCGCTCGAGTCCGCGGAGAACTGGCTACCAACCGGCTGCGGTGCACGCATGGAGGCGTAGGTGAAGCCCTCCTGCGGAAGGTGCGCCGCCAGAGACAGCAAATCGTGCTCCTGGGAGCCGTAGCCGTGCAGCATGAGCACCAGGTGAGTGCCTGCGCGTTCGTTCTCGGGACGGGTGTATTCGACGACGTATTTGTTTTCGCTCATGCACCCATCTTAGCGAGGACTCCCCCACAAACCTGCACCGCAGGTTCCGCCGCTAGCTTGACCCTCACCTCATGTGTGGCTCTACAGTGATAGAAGAACCAAACCTTTGGAGGATGCCATGGTACCTAAGAATAAGCAGCTCAGCGCTGCTGAGAAAGCAGAAATCATGGGCGAGGGGTTCAGCCTCGCCCACCAGCAGGAAGCGCAGGAACGTTACGGAAAAACTGACGACTGGGCTGAATACCAGCGCCGAACTGCCTCGATGAACCGTGCCGACTGGCAGAACGGCAAACAGCAGGTTGAGGAGGTAGAGCAGGCCCTCGTCGAGGCGTTCAACCGCGGCGTGCAGCCGGGTAGTGAGGAGGCGAACGCGCTCGCCGAGCGGCACCGCGCCTCCCTGTTCTTCTTTGAGGTCACCCCCGCCAAGCACGCTATTCTAGCCCGCGGTTACGTTGAGGATGCCCGCTTCAAGGCGCACTACGAGAAGCTTGCGACCGGGCTCGCGGAGTGGTTGCGGGATGTCATCTACGAGAATGCTCGTGCACACGGTATTGACCCGGAAAAAGCGGCTTGGGGTTAAACCTACGGGCTGAAAATACCCAGTAGCTAGGGGTGAGTAGCTGAGTGTGAAAGCTGAGCACAAAAATACGCCCGGTATTCCCAACGTTGGGAATACCGGGCGTTTATACGCGTCTGCAGAAGACTAGTTACCTAGCGGGTGCCGTCGAGGTGACGGCGGTGCTCCTGAATACGGCGATCCAGGTGCTCAAGGTTCTGCTGCAACCCCACAATCTCATCCTCAATCTTCTGACGGGCACGTTCCATCACATCAATAGATAGGGCGTGGTCGTCCGGATTGCTCAAAATCGTGCGAATGTCGGCAAGACTCATTCCGGCCTGACGGCAGGTAGCAATAAACCGTGCTGCGGAGATAGACTCCTCATCAAAAATACGGGTTCCGTGAGCATCACGAGGCACAGCAATGAGCCCCTCTTTTTCGTAATAGCGCAGGGCGTGGGTGCTCACCCCCAACTGCTCCGCTACCTCTTGAATACTTACCACAACTTTAATGCTATGGGGTTAGAGCGGGTCTAAAGCAAACCGAGAACCCTTACCTTCCGGTGCAACAGGAGGCTACTTCCGCGGTATCTCGCGGAGGTTTCGCAAAACACCCGAAAAACCGGAAAATATTCCCTGACTTGGCATAACACTCTTCATAAAGATAGAAAAAATGCCGGACGCTCGCATCATACGAACGCCCGGCATTCTATTACATAACCCTAAGGGTGAAGGTTAATTCACGGTGGGCGGAAGGACAGTTGAGAATACCCAGTCATTCCCTCACAATCCCACACCCACTGTTTGGATAAAACAACATTCAGCAGGATGCGTGAAACGCCTTCGGGCGCCGGTCGAGTTAGCGAGTAACAGCGCCGTACAGGCGAGTCATCGATTCCAAAGCTTCACGTTCACGCTGCGCTTCACTCGGGGTGGCGGAATCATCCTCAACACCCAGGGCGCGAGCTAGAATCTTCTCCACCTGCTTCGCCTCAATCAAGAAGCCGTCATGGCCGTGGTTCGACTCGATAATGTCCACGGGCGCCGGGGTGGGCAGCGCCTCCGCCAGGCGGTGGGACTCGTGCGGGAAGAACAGGCGGTCCGTGTTCACCGCCGCAATCGTCCACTCGCAATCGGTGTGCGCCAGCGCCTGCGCCAGGGTGCCGCGGCCACGCGCCACGTCGTGCGAAATCAGTGCCTCATTGACCGCCAGGTAGCTGTTCGCGTCAAAACGCTCAACCAGCTTAGCGCCGTGGTGGTCCAGGTAGCTTTCAATGGCGTAGCGGCCACGCGGCTCACCCAGCGAACCGCCCACAGTGTTTTCGCCGCGGTTCTCTTCGCGGCCGAAGCGGTGCTCCAGTTCGGCGGGGCTGCGGTAGGTGGTGTGCGCGATACGGCGCGCCAGAGCCAGACCGGCAGTCGGTGCAGGACCGGCATAGTAGTCGCCACCGGCAAAGTTCGCATCCGAACGAATCGCAATGTTCTGAGTGTGGGCCCAGGAAATCTGCTCCGCCGTAGTCGAAGGACCGGAGGCAATGACCGCGCATCCGCGCACCAGCTCGGGGTTAGTTGCCGCCCACTCCAGGGCGCGAGCACCACCGAGGGAACCACCGATTACGTAGCGGAATCTCGTCACGCCCAGTGCACGCGCCAGACGCGCCTCCGCACGCACCGAGTCGCGGATGCTCACCTGCGGGAAGCGGGAACCCCAGTGCTCACCGGCACCCGGGTAGCCTTCCGGGATGATGCTTGCCGGGCCGGTAGAACCGTAGCAGCCACCCAGAATATTGGGGGCAATCACGAAGTAGCGGTTGGTGTCCACGACCGAGCCGGGGCCCACGATGCCTTCCCACCAGCCGTCCGATTCGATAGCGCGAATCAGCGGGGCGGGCATGTCGGGGGTGGGTACGCCGCGGGAGACATGCGTGTCACCGGTGAGCGCGTGCAGGATCAGGATGGCGTTATCACCAGCCTCGTTGAGGGTGCCCCAGGTTTCGTAGCCGATGGTGACCTGCGGCAGGGTCACGCCGGACTCGAGCTCCAGGTCGCCGATGTTCAGCTGACGCAGGTAGCCTTGCGCTTCGGGGTGTTCGCGCTGGGTGCCCGCCACGGGGATGGGCGCGGTGACAGGCTGGTTGATAGTGCCGGATTGCTTGGAACTGGACAGCGTGGTGCCGGACTGGCTAGTGCTCTGGGTGGTCATGGGGTTCCCTTCACTGGGTTGGTCGGCGAGGTGGTGCCGGGTGTGAGCGGGGTACTCGTCTGCGGGTAGAAGAAGCAACAGGTTGGGCGGCAACAACGCCGCACAGTTACAACATGCTCCGTAACGGGGAATCCGCAGGTGGACCGAAAAGCCGTAGCTTGCCGGTCCACCTGCGGGTTTCACCGTTTAGGAGAGGGTGTCGAAGCCCAGCTGCAGGTCGGCGAGAATGTCGTCGATGTTCTCAATACCGACAGCAAGGCGGATGAAGTTCGGGTACACGCCAATCTTCTCCAGTTCCTCAGCGGAAAGCTGGGAGTGAGTGGTGGAGGCGGGGTGAATCACGAGCGAGCGCACGTCGCCGATGTTCGCCACGTTGGAGTGCAGCTTCAGCGCGTCCACGAAGTCGCGGGCCTGCTCCAGGGTTGCGTCCTTGAGGGTGAAGCCGAGCACTGCGCCGGGGCCCTTGGGCAGGTACTTCTGTGCACGCTCGTACCAGGGGGAGGATTCCACGCCAGCCCAGATGACCTTCTCGACCTGCGGGTTTGCTTCGAGCCAGTGGGCGACCTTGGTGGCGTTCTCGATGTGGCGTTCGATGCGCAGGGAGAGAGTCTCCAGACCGATACCGATGTTGAAGGCGTTGGTCGGGGAAATCGCGGCACCGGTGTCACGCAGCAGGGAGACGCGCGCCTTCAGGATGTAGGAGAGGTTCGCGCCGAACGCGGAGTCCTTACCCAAATCGCGTGCGTAGACCAGGCCGTGGTAGCCGGGGGCGGGCTGGTTGAACTTGGGGAACTTCTCGGGGTCTGCACCGTAGTCGAAGTTACCGGAGTCAACGATCACGCCGCCGATGGAGGTGCCGTGGCCGCCCAGGTACTTGGTGGCGGAGTGGACGACTACGTCTGCGCCGTGCTCGATGGGGCGCAGCAGGTACGGGGTGGGTACGGTGTTGTCCACGATCAGGGGTACACCGTTTTCGTGCGCAATCTTGGCGATGGGCTCAATGTCGAGCACGTCGTTGCGGGGGTTGGGTACGGACTCGCCGTAGAAGAGCTTGGTGTTGGGTCGGACTGCGGCGCGCCATGCGCCCAGGTCGTCCGGGTCCTCAACAAAGGTGGTTTCGATACCGAGGTCGGCGAGGGTGTACTTGAGCAGGTTGTAGGTGCCGCCGTACACGGAGGGCGAAGCAACAACGTGGTCGCCTGCGCCGGCAATGTTCAGGATTGCGTAGGTGATAGCTGCCTGACCGGATGCCAGCAGTAGCGCACCTACGCCGCCTTCCAGGGAAGCGATACGGTTTTCGATGACTTCCTGGGTGGGGTTGTTGAGGCGAGTGTAAATGGGGCCCAGCTCGGCGAGTGCGAAGCGGTTCGCAGCCTGCTCGGCGCTGTCAAAGACGAAGGAGGTGGTCTGGTAGATAGGTAGTGCCCGAGCTCCCGTTGCGGCATCCGGCGCCTGACCTGCGTGGATCTGGCGGGTTTCGAACTTCCAACCGGCGGGGTTGGCGGGAGTCGGGACGGTAGTGTTGTTGCTCATGCGTGGCTCCTATTGGGGATTCTTAAGGGGCCGCATGCCGACGGTACAGGAATCGTCGTCGAATAATCCTGTCACGATTGATGTACCGGTTTCGGTCACATCGGTCCCGCGCTTGCGTCACGCTTGTGCGTGCCGCCCGGTCTTCACCCAGGGCACCCCACCGCGGAGGAGGGTTGCCGGCCAGCTAGCTGGGGCTTATCGCTGGCGCTCTTGACCTGTTATTTAGAGTGTCATAGGGCACGGGGTGGGGTCAAGGTTTTTGTGGGTGCGCGGTACTTTAAGACATTTCATTGCAAAGATGACGTTTTTTAACGTCTGTCATAAAACGTGAACGACGGTGCCGGGGCAATCCGAGGGCGAGGCAATCGAGATGCGGAGGCGAACACCCACCATCCACACAGTAACCCCCATCACTTTTATCTACGGTTTTTCGGTACACTGAAATGACACATACACTCACGCAGGGTACAACTCGCTACGGCTCGCTACGCCGTTTATCCTGCTCAGCATCCCTCCGGTATAGGGGCCAGAGGGTCATACCCGAAGGTTACCTACCATGTCTCTTGTTCTTGATGCGGCGCAGCTCAGCCGCGTCTTTGGCAAAGGTGAAAACGCTTTTACCGCCGTCGACCGGGTGTCGCTTCGCGTCAGTTCCGGTGAGATTCATGCCCTCCTCGGCCCCAACGGTGCGGGCAAAACGACTACCGTGCAGATGTGCTCGACCCTGCTCACACCCACCAGCGGTAGCCTCACCGTGAATGGCGTTGATGCCATCGCCCACCCGCAGCGGGCACGCCGTCACGTGGGTCTCGCGCTGGGCGGGGATAACGGCTTCTACCCGCGCGCCAGTGCACGCGATAATCTGCTGTTCTTCGCCGATGTTGCGGGGGTTTCCGGGCGTGCCAGACGGCACGAGGTGGAGCATGCCCTAGCCCGTGTGGAACTCACCGATGCGGCAACGCGGCCTGTCCAGGAGTTTTCCCGCGGCATGAAGCAGCGCCTACATATTGCCCGCGCCCTGCTCGGCTCCCCCGCCCTGCTCCTGCTGGATGAGCCGACCAACGGGCTCGACCCCGATATCGCCCTAACCGTGCGTACCCTCATCCGTTCTCTCGCGGAAGACGGTGCCGCCATTCTGCTGACGAGCCACCTGCTGGGCGAAATCGAGGATTTGGCGCACACTATTACCGTTTTGGGCGCTGGCTCCGTTGCTGTGAGCGGCAGTCTCGAGGATATTGCCGCGCACGCAGGTATTGCCGCCACGACTGTGGTTCAGGTCGAGGCCACCGCCACCGAGGGCATTGATACGCTCCGCGGGTTCCTCGGCGATAAGGCGGCGGTGCTGTTTGCCCCGCGCGGATCCGGCTGGGAACTGACCCTCTACTGGCACGGCGAGCGCGCCACGTTCGAGGCGGGCGAGGCTCACCGCATCCTCGCGGAGGGCCTTGCCGCCTCACGCATTGGGGCACGGACCGAACCGTACACGCGACCGGCAACCTTGGAAGAGGCATACCTGGCGATGGCGGAGGGGCTCAAGCGATGAACGCTCAGACGCAACGCTCGGAAGAGTTCCAGCGGCAGGGTCGACGGTACGACCTGTGGCAGGAGTGCGCCCGGCAGCTACGGCTCATGGGCTTTAGCCTGCGGCAGTTCCTGACGGTCCCGTACTTTATTCAGCTGCTCATCAGTACGGTACTCGGATCGGTTATTATTCAGGCGCTCGCCGTGCATGCGGTGGCGCAGAACTCCGCGGGACACTCCGTCGACCCGACCCTGGCGTGGACCCGCGCGGGTATTGTGGGCATGTGGTCGGTCTGCATCGTGTCTGCGGGCATTATCAATTTTGAGCGTTTCCGCGGGACCCTCGTGTACCTGTGTTCCGGGTCCATTTCTCCGGTGCGGGTGCTGGCGGCTATCGTTTCGAGCGCCTCCATCGTGGGTCTGGCGGCTCTACCCCTGTCATGGGCGGTTTGGGCTCTTGTGACGCTCAACCCGCAGGTCACGGACTTTTCAGCACTTTGGCCGCGCTACGTTCTGGGCGTTCCCCTGCTGTGGCTTGCGTGCCTGTCGGTCACGTTCATGATTGCGGTGTTCTTCGTGGCGACGCCGAACGCTATCGCCTACGAGGAGCTGTTGCTCGTGCCGGTTTTTATTCTTTCCGGGGTTCTCTTCACGACCATTGAAGCGCCCGCCTGGCTGGATGCCGCGGGCGTGCTCATTCCCCTGCAGGCGCCGGTTCACCTCCTACTTGGGCGTACCGCCATCACTACCCCGGCGGATGCACTCCTGCCTGTAATTCAGACCCTGGTCGTGAGCTTCATCTGGGCGTTGTGTGCTTTCCTCTTTGCGCGGAAGGCTCTCGCATCCGCCCGTCGTCGCGGCACCCTGGGGGCGATGTAGCGTGCGTGCTCTCTCTACTGATTCCCTGCCCGGCGTGGTGCGCCGGGCTCTGTCTACCGCCTCTATTGGCTGGTCATCATCGATTACCTTCGCAACCCTCGGAACGGCCATCACAACCCTGGTTCTCGTGCCGGGCCTCAACGTGCTTTTCACGGTGCTTCTGGGTGCTGATCTTGCCGCAAACGATACGGTACGCATCGGCTGCGCGTCTGCTCTGATTGCCACCCTCAGCTCCGTGGCAGCCGGTATTGTTGCGCGCGTTGCCACCGACCGGTGGATTGGCGTCTTCGAGTACGTGTGTACGGCGCGCCCCGTGGATGCGGGCTACTGGCTCGGTGCGGCGGCGGTACCCGCGTTGCTGGCATCCGTGACGGGTCTGAGCAATGTGGGCGTCGTGTGGTTACTGTCCCTCACGGCACCCCCTACCGGGGCGACTTCGGGGCTTCTGCTTGGAGCCATTGCACTGATGCCGGTGGCGGTTCTGGGCGGGGTCTGCCTCGGCATTTTTGCCGCCGGGCTCGGTCTGTACCTGTCGGATCCGTACACGGGGTCGAATTTTCTGTCGATTATTCTGCCAGTGAGCGCGGGCGTGATTGTGCCAGTGAGTACCTATCCGGCGTGGCTTGCCTGGGTGTGTTCCTGGGTTCCCGGGGCCCGGCTGGTGCAGGCTTTAGATACCTCTGGCAGTATTGCGAGCAGCACTACCCCGGATCTCTTCGCGCTCCTGGCCGCAGACACAGCCCTGGCAGTACTCTACGCCGCTATCGGGCTGGGGCTAACCTTCCTTGCCGCCCGCCGCATCCGTGCCGGCGCCCGCGCCTCGCTGTTGTAAACGGTGAAACCTGAAAAAGAACGAACCTTGTAATCACCCGCTATCCGGGCGCCGCAACCAAGAAAGACTATTCCTGTGACCATTGCTCCCGCTTCATACACCTTAGAGACCCTAGGTTTCGACCCCTCCTGGCAGGGTTCAGCAATCCGCGCCGCGTTCACCCTCGGCGGTACCCTCGAAAACTTTAACCTCGCCCGTGTCAGCGCCCTGCACCGCACCCGCTGCGAGCTACTGACCTGCGAGCGGGGTGAGCTCATTAAGCTTTCCGCTCCGCTGCGTCCGGTTGAGAACGACTACGGCGAAGAAGACTACCCCGTCGTCGGCGACTGGGTACTCACCCAGCCCATCCCCGGAACTGGCGGTGCAGCCCACCCGGCGGAGCACAAACCCCTCGCGATACTGCCCCGGCGAAGCTACCTCACCCGTCCAAGCGCCACCCGGGAATCCGCGGATCAGCCTGTCGCCGCCAACGTGGATATACTCTGCATCGTTGAGCCCTGCTTCCCCGAGCCGTCCATCGGGCGAATTGAACGCTACACCGCCCTGGCGCACGCTTCCGGGGTGCAGGTCGCACTGATTCTCACCAAGGGTGACCTGGTAACGGCCGAACAACTCACCAGCTACAGGGACTCCCTCGCAGGTGGTGTGGATGCGGTACTCGCCGTCTGCACGGACAACGGCTACGACCCCGCCCCGGTCGCGGAACTCGTCGCCGGACGCACCGCCGCGTTCCTGGGCCGTAGCGGCGCAGGAAAATCCACCCTGGTCAACGCCCTGCTCAACCCCGGAGTTGACCCCCGCGAGGTTAGCCAAGAATATCAGGTACAGGTCACCTCCACGGTCCGCGATGCTGACGGCAAGGGGCGCCACACCACCACCAGCCGCCAGATGCTTGTTTTGCCCGGTGCGGAAGGCTCAAGCGAAGGAGACTCGACCAACGCAAAATCATCATCTGGCACGGTGCTGATCGACACTCCGGGCGTACGAGCCCTCGCCGCAACGAGCGATAGCGCCGCAATTGACGAAACCTTCGACGATGTCTCCAGTTACGCTTCCGCCTGCCGGTACAGCGACTGCTCCCACGGCTCCGAACCCGGATGCGCGGTGCAGCAGGCCATCACTGACGGCGCTCTCGACCCCGAGCGCTTCGAACGCTACCGCAGGATGATAGCCGAATCCGCGCGTCTACGCCTGCGCTCTCAAGAACGTGAGTACCGGCAGAGTAACCGTGCCTTCACGAAGGCAAACAAGGCGGGCCGCCGCACCCTTATGTCCATTAAGGGGCGCGCTAACTAGCTACCGAATTCGCACGTTCCAGAAGAGTGCAGGGGGCTAATCTGGGTGATACTGCTCAGGTCTCAATATAGTAGCCTGCCTCACTCTTCGATACACTAGAAGTAGGCGTGCCCACAATCCCCCGCGCACCCTCACCGCCACCCGGCGGCACAGGAACGCGGACGCAGACGGCACACACCATTCACAAACCCATAACTCAATGAAAGAGGTGGCAGCATGGCTGAACAGAACCTCACCCCGCCCGTACCGAAGAAGGTCGAGCACCGCCGCGAACACCACGGCGACGTCTTCATCGACCACTACGAATGGCTCCGCGACAAGGAAAGCGAAGAGGTCCTCAACTACCTCAAGGCAGAAGCCGAATACACCGAAGCTGTCACTGCAGACCAGCAGCCCCTCCGCGAATCCATCTTCAACGAAATCAAGGATCGCACCCTGCTGTCGGATCTGACCGTCCCGAACCGTATCGGTGACTGGTGGTACTACAGCCGCATGGTGCCCGGCGGCCAGTACCCCGTCTTCTACCGCTACCCCGCCCTGCACGAAGGCGACGAGGTGGTGCGCTACACCCCGCCGACCGTCACCCCCGGCGAAGTACTCGAGGGTGAAGTCATCATCCTCGACTGCAACGAATACGCCAAGGACATGGAGTTCTTCTCCCTCGGCAGCTTCCAGCCCGCACGTAACGGCAAACTGCTGAGCATCTCCGTGGACGAAAAGGGCGACGAACGCTACGAGCAGCGCTTCCTCAACATGGAAACCGGCGCCTTCCTCGAAGACACCATCCCCAACATTGCGGCGGGATCCTTCTTCATCAACCACGCCGAACAGCTCATCTACCTCGTCCCCGACGAGTCGTGGCGCCCCTGGCGTGTCTACGTGCACGACGTCGGACAGGGCACCGAAGACCACCTGATCTACGAGGAACCGGACAACACCATGTGGCTCGGCGCCGCCATGAGCTCCGACCGTTCCTCCGTGGTCATTACCAGCTCGAATTCCGAGTACACGGAGGTGCGCCTCATCCCCACCCGCGAACCCAAGGGCGAGCCGACCCTGCTCATCCCCAAGAGCGCGGGCATCGAATACTATGCCGAGCCGCTCAACATTGCCGGCGAGCAGCACCTACTGATTCAGCACGACTACAATGCGTTGAACTCCGAGCTGGTCCTCGCAGACATGCCGCGCGAAGGTGAAAGCCTCGAGGAGTACGCGCAGCGTTGGGTGCCGGTCATCCGCCACAGCGAACACGTGCGCCTGGAGGGCTTCACCTTCACCGCAACGCACCTGGTCGTCACCGCCCGCGCGGACACCACCACCCGCATCTTCCTCGCACCGCGTGAGCAGCTGCCCATCCAGTGGCGCCGCCGCCGCCCGGCCGGCGTGACCTTCATGGAACCTGCCGGCTTCGACGAGGAACTGTACACCGCCTCCGTGCTGCGTGCGGAGAACTACTCCCCCGTGCTGCGCATCGCCTACACCTCGTACCTGACGCCGCGCCGCGTCTACGACTACTTCCCCATGTCGCAGACCCTGCTGCTGCGCCGTGAAACCCCCGTGCTGGGCGGCTACAACCGTGAGGACTACCGCGCCTACCGCGACTGGGCACCGGCGGAGGACGGCACGCTCATCCCGATCTCGGTGATTCACCGCGCCGACCTGGACATGAGCAAGCCGCACCCCGTCCTCCAGTACGGTTACGGCTCGTACGAGTCGTCCATGGACCCGATGTTCTCCATCCCGATGCTGTCGATTCTGGACCGCGGCGTTATCTACGTGCTTGCGCATATTCGCGGCGGCGGCGAGATGGGCCGCTCCTGGTACCAGAACGGCAAGAAGCTCGCGAAGAAGAACACCTTCACCGACTTCGTGGACGTCACCAGCTACATTGCGGCTAAGCCGTGGGCTGATGAGGCGCGTATCGGCTGCTACGGCGGTAGCGCCGGCGGCCTGCTCATGGGCGCCGTCGTGAACCTCGCCCCCGAAAAGTACGCCGCCTGCCTGGCTGCCGTACCGTTCGTGGATGCGCTGACCACCATCCTCGACCCGGAGCTGCCGCTGTCGGCAATGGAGTGGGAAGAGTGGGGCAACCCGATTGAGGACCCGGAAGTGTACGCCTACATGAAGTCGTACACCCCGTACGAGAACATCCGCCCGGTCCGCTACCCGGCGATTGCTGCGGTGACGAGCCTGCACGACACCCGCGTGCTCTACGTGGAACCCGCCAAGTGGATTGCGGCGCTGCGTGAGCAGATTGACCCATCCTCGCCGGTGCCGCTGCTGAAGATTGACATGTCGGGCGGTCACGGTGGTGGTTCCGGCAGGTATACGCGTTGGCGTGAAATCGCATGGGATTACGCTTTCCTGATGAGCAACCTCGGCGTTACTGAGTAGCTGGTCTCTTAAATAGAACGCTCCGTCTGTATCTGAGTGATACGGACGGAGCGTTCTTCGTTTAAGCACGTTCTGCGTATGAGGGGCGCCGATCGTCCTCGTTCCTCCCCTCACCAAGCAGGGGCGGGGCGCCGCATATTTCCTCCGCGCC
>ERZ772979.1181-NODE-1181-length-15712-cov-15.559430_pt1 | contig 15712 bp, 1 predicted proteins | sample MGYA00511130_ERZ772979 | MGnify/ENA primary metagenome ERZ772979 (study PRJEB29015, sample SAMEA2738103) | human oral metagenome | biome: human oral; feature: human-associated habitat; material: saliva | place: China | collected 2186 ... | reverse complement strand
TCATCTCTGGCAGCTTTAGCCAATGTGGGGTGCGCATGTATATTTCCTTCGCCGGAGGCATCGATGTGCCCGAAATCAACGGCAGCGTGGCGACACATACAAAGGCGAATATTGGCGGATTTGAGGGACGTCCCTTAGCGGCGGGCGACGAAGTACGTTTAAAGGACTGCATGCGTGATACTATCGTCTGCGACTATACTAGAGAATCAAATCATTTATTTAATACGGTTCTATTTAATCGGGGCGGCCGTGAATGCCATGAACCGCTGCGCGTTGTACTGGGCTCGCAAGCTAAGTACTTTACAGAAACGGGTATTCGTAATTTTAGTAGTGAACTCTATACATTAACCATTCAATGCGACCGTATGGGATTTAGATTAGATGGGGCGCCTGTTGAACACATCGACGGCGCCGATATCATCTCCGATGGCGCTGTGTTTGGATCGATTCAAGTCCCATCCGATGGCAATCCCATTATACTCATGGCGGATCGGCAAACGACGGGGGGCTATACAAAAATCGGCACCGTTATTACTGCCGATTTGCCTAGACTGAGCCAGTTGCCTATTGGGGACGGAATTAATTTTAATATCATATCTATAGAAACAGCGCAAGAGATATACCGAACGTATATGAAACACTTGAATAAGCGTATTATATTAGCTAATAATCAAAGTACTTATGTGTTTAAATTAAATAATGTAATATAAAAGGAACGTCTAAAGAAATTATTTCTTTAGACGTTCCTTTTTTCATAAATTTGTTCTTGTATGACTGAAAAAGTACTTTATAAAAATTCAATAAAAATAATTTTGTAAAGATGATAGAGCTTTTAGTATGCAGTTATATAAAGAGTTGTATTTACATTTTTGGCGATTTATTAATTATATTTATATAGAAAAATAAATTGTGAGTTTAGATTTATTTTTCTTTTTAAATATGGTGTAAAATTTACGCAATTATTAATTGTATTTTAATATACATCTTTATAAAATCTTATAATTGCTATATTTGCAAGGCCTATTCAAAAATGAAATATCAATGAAAAGTGGTTGCAACTATATCGAAAAATTTGATATACTCTTTATATCGAAAAAAATGAAATTATATATTATATAGAAGTTTGAGAGCTTTATAGTAGTTTAAAGGAGAAATGAATGAACAAGATTTTTAAAGTAGTTTGGAACAAATCTAAAAATTGCTACGTAGTAGTATCTGAATTCGCTAAGAACAATAGCGGTAAAAAGAAAGTTGTAGTAGCTGCTGTATTTGCGGCGTTGGCTATGACAAATGCTAATGTAGCATTTGCGGTAAATGATGTGCCTACTAACTCTGCTGGTGCATCTGTAGCTTATGGTAACGGTGCTACTGTTACAGGTGCCAATGCAGTTGGTTTAGGTAAAAGTGCTACTGTTACAGGTGCTAATGCAGTCGGTTTAGGTAACAGTGCTAGTGTTACAGGTGCTAATGCAGTCGGTTTAGGTAGCAATGCTAGTGTTACAGGTGCCAATGCAGTCGGTTTAGGTATCAGTGCTAGTGTTACAGGTGCTAATGCAGTCGGTTTAGGTAGCAGTGCTAGTGTTACAGGTGCTAATGCAGTCGGTTTAGGTAGCAATGCTAGTGTTACAGGTGTAAATGCAGTTGGTTTAGGTACAAATGTAAAAGCTCCTAATAGTGATGTTGTTGCAATTGGTACTAATGCAAAAACAGAGACTGCTGGTGGTGGGGTTGCTATTGGTCAAAATGCTTATTCAAAAGGTCTATATGGTAATACACCAAGTGTTGCTATAGGTAAAAATTCAATTGCAAATGGTGGTACTGCGATTGCTATTGGTACTGGTGCGGCGGTAAACGAAGCTGGTACTTCATTTTCACAAGGTATTGCCATTGGTGGTGGTGCATTACCGGGGCAAGGGGCTACCGTTATAGGTGACCAAAGTATTGCTATTGGTGGTAATACAAAAGCGTTAGGCCATTCGTCCATTGTTATTGGTGGTGATGACGCTGATAGAATGACAAGTACAAGAGCTGTTTATACCGATATTAATACAGGTAGAGCTACTGTTGGTACTATTTCTGATGCGGTAAAAGCTTTAACAGGTTATGAAATTAAATGGCGTGATTATAATAATGCTACAGCAGACCATATCGGTATCACAGTGGGTACTAAGGGGCAATCTGGTAATGCTGGTATTGCTATTGGTACTGGCGCTGACTCTAAAAATCGTATTACTGGTGCTTTGACCGGTGTTAATACAAGTGCTGCCGATAATGATTCTGTAACAAATGCCATCGCTATTGGTACAGGTGCGAAAGCAAATCGTGATAACTCTGTCGCTTTAGGTGGTGGCTCTACTACAGATAAAGCAGGTACTAAACAATCTAGCTATACATTGCCAAATGGTATTACAGCAACATGGGCTGGTGGTGACAAAACGTTAGAAGGTGATATTGTATCCTTCGGTGCTGCAGGCTATGAACGTCAGTTAAAAAACGTAGCTCCTGGTGAAGTAAGTGCGACTTCTACAGATGCAATCAATGGTTCTCAATTAGCTGCTATCGTGGATCAAATTGCTTATAAATATGTATCTATTAATTCTACTGATGGTCCAAATAAAGATAATACTGGTGCAAAAGCGACTAACTCTATTGCCATTGGTCCTAACGCATCTACAACTGCAGCTGCAGAGAAATCTGTAGTTATCGGTGATGGTGCTAGTGCTACGACAGCTAATGGCGTGGCTATTGGTTCTAAATCTGTGGCTAGTACTGCAGCAGGTGTAGCGGGCTATAATGCTAATACTGGTCGTACTGATACATATGCTAACTTAACGGGTGCAACTTTAACATCTACATTAGGTGGTGTTGCTGTCGGTACAACAGATCAAACTCGCCAAATCAACTATGTAGCTGCTGGTACAGCAGATACAGATGCTGTTAACGTAGCACAATTGAAGAGCGTTAACCTTGCTTTCACAGGTGACACTGGTAGTGGCGATGTGAATTTAGCAAATAGTAAATTAGCTGTAAATGGCGATAACACATACATTGAAACTACAGCTAATGGTAAGAAAATTACAATTGCTGGTAAAAAACAAGATATTACTGTAACAAATGGTAAAGCTGCAGGTACAGCTGGCATGGCAGATGCTAAGAATGTAGCAGAAGCAATTAATCATGCTATCGATCAAAACAAATATACTTGGGATCTTTCTGCTAATGGTGAAGCAACACCAGTAACAGTTGAAAAAGGTAATAAAGTAGATTTCTCTGGCGACGATAATATTACAGTTGCTAGAAGTGATAAAAATATCTCTGTGTCCTTGAAGAAAGAGCTTACTGGCTTGAACAGTGCATCTTTCAACAATGCTGCAGGCAATCCAACTGTAAAAATTGATGGAGACAAAGGTATCAATGCAGGCGACATGAAAGTTACTAACGTAGCTGATGGAGTAGACGATAAAGATGCTGTCAATGTATCTCAATTGAAGAAAACCGACGATAAAGCAGAAGCTAACAAAACTGCAATTGCTCGTAAAATTTCCTTAGGTGGTAATAGTGGTTCTACTGCAGAGAAATCTTTGAGCGCAGGCGATGTAAAATTCAATGTTAAAGGTGCTAATGGTTTAACTACGGTTGCTTCTGGCGATGATGTAACTGTTAAACTTGATGATACTACTAAAAATAAAATCGATAACGCTGCTGACAAAGATTTGAGCAATTTGAATCCAGCAGGTGAGCAAAAGGTTAAAAATCTAGCTGCTTGGAAAGTTGTAGCTAACAATGGTACTGCTGAAGATGTTAAAGGTGGCGACACTGTTAAGTTCATCGATGGTGACAACATCGAAATTACACAAGCTGGTAAAAACTTTACAATTGCCACAAAGAAAGATGTTACCTTTGATAACATAACAGCTACGCAAGCAATTACAGCTCCAACTGTGAACGCTACAACAGGAGTAGTGACACCTCAAGTAACAGGCTTAACTAATAGAGACTGGACTCCAGGTCAAACAACACCTGTACCTGGTCGTGCGGCTACAGAAGATCAATTGAAAGCAGTTGATAATCAAGTAGCTACTAATAAACAAAATATTGCTGATAATACAACAGCGATTGCTCGTAAAATATCTTTAGGTAGTGATGACGGTAATACAGCTGAAAAATCTTTGAGCACAGGTGATGTGAAGTTCAATATCAAAGGTGCAAATGGTATTACAACTGCAGCTATTGGCGTAGATGTAACTGTTAAACTTGATGATGATACTAAAGACCAAATCGATAACGCAGCAAACAAAGATTTGAGCAACTTGACTCCGGATGGTAAACAACAAGTTAAAGCTTTAGCAGCTTGGAATGTAGTAGCTAACAACGGTACTGCTGAAAAGGTTCAAGGTGGCGATACAGTTAAATTCATCGATGGTGATAATGTTTCCATTACACAAAATGGTAAAGAGTTCACGGTTGCTACTAAGAAAGATGTAACATTTGATAACGTTACTGTAAACCAAAAAATTACAGCTCCAGAAGTGAGTGGCTTAACTAATACAACTTGGGTTCCAGGTCAAACACAACCAGTATCTGGTCGTGCAGCAACTGAAGATCAATTGAAAGCAGTTGATGATCAAGTAGCAGCAAATAAAGGAAATATTGCTGCTAACAAAGACGCTATCAATAAAAATGCTGGAGATATTGCAACTAATAAAGACAATATTGATAAAAATACAGCAGCTATCGCTCGTAAAATCTATTTAGGTAGCGATAATGGTGATACAACTAAAAAATCCTTGAGCACAGACGATGTGAAATTCAATATTAAAGGACAAAATGGTATCGTTACTGAAGCTAATGGCGACGATGTAACTGTTAAATTAGATGCTGCTACAAAAAATCAAATTGATAATGCGGCAACTCGAGATTTGAACAACTTGACTCCAGCTGGTGAACAAAAAGTTAAAGATTTATCCGCATGGAATGTAGTAGCTAATGGTAACACTGCTGAAAAAGTTGAAGGTGGTAACACAGTTAAGTTTATTGATGGTAAAAACATCTCCATTACACAAAATGGCAAAGATTTCACTATTGCTACTAATAAAGATGTAACATTTGATACTGTAACTGCTAACGACACTATTACAGCTCCAAAAGTTAAGGCTACAAATGGTGTAGAAACTCCTCAAGTAACAGGCTTGACTAATACAACTTGGACTCCAGGTGTAACACAACCTGTAAGTGGTCGTGCAGCAACTGAAGATCAATTGAAACAAGTTGATGACCAAGTAGCAGAAAATAAAGCTAACATCACTAAAAATGCTGGTGATATTGCAGCAAACAAAGCTCAAATCGATAAAAACACAGAAGCTATCGGTCGTAAGATTTCCTTAGGTGGTAACACTGGTTCTACTAAAGAGAAATCATTAAGCACTGGTGATGTGAAATTCAACATCAAAGGCGAAAACGGTTTAACAACGGTAGCTAATGATGAAGATGTAACTGTTAAAATCGATGATGTAACAAAAGCAAAAATCGATAATGCAGCAAATCAAGATTTGAGCAACTTAACAGATGCTGGTAAACAACAAGTTAAAGATCTTTCTTCATGGAATGTAACTGCAGCTGGTGGTACTGTTGAAAAAGTACAAGGTGGCGATACTGTTAAATTCCATGCTGGTGATAACCTTGAAGTTAAACAAGATAATACTACTTTCACATATAGCCTAGCTAAAGACGTGAAAGGTCTTAACAGTGTAACTGTAGGTGATGAAAATGGTCCATCCACTAAGATTACTCCTGCTGGTATAACTGTAAAAGATGCAGCTGGTAACGCTACAACAGTTAATGGTGCAGGCATGACTATTAATCCTGCAAACGCTGCAGCTAGCCCTGTATCCCTTACTGTAGATGGCTTGAACAATGGTGGTAACCAAATTCATGGCGTAGCACCTGGTACAGCTGATACAGATGCAGTAAACGTTAGCCAATTGAAAGGCGCACAAGCAGGCTTACAAGAAGCTATTAATCGCGTAGGCGTTGAAACACAACGTGTTGGTGCTCATGCGGCAGCTATGGCAGCGTTGAAACCAATCCAATACGATCCATTGGAACCAACACAAATCATGGCTGGTATTGGTAACTACCGTGGTGAAACAGCTGGTGCAATCGGTCTTGCCCATTACAAAACTGAAGATACTATGTTCAATATTGGTGTTACACTTGGCTCTAGCCATAACATGATTAATGCTGGTGTAACTCATAAATTTGGTGGTAGCCGTGATAGAAAAGATGCTATTCCAGAACGTTATAAAGCTGGTCCTATCAGCTCTATCTACGTAATGCAAGATGAAGTAAGTCACTTGCGTTCCCAAAATGAAGAGTACAAATCCAAGCTTGAACAACAACAATCTGAAATTGATGCGTTGAAAGCAGCAGTTAACCAATTGTTGGCAAATAAAGCATAATCATATTAAATATATAGTAAAAACTATGTATACGATCTGAATGGATATGTAAAAATGTAAAGAGCCTTCCTCAAATGAGGGGGCTCTTTTTAGTGTGAAAATAAAAATAGTTTATTAAAGCTATATCTGTAAAATAAAATAGCCTGAAAATTCTAATTTAATAATTAATAAAATTATCAATAAAACTGTATATAAGGAATAATTTATGAATATTTTTAGACGATAATTAATTTTATAATGAAATCTAATATTCTTTGTATTCTCAATTGGAAGCATAAAAATTCATATAATATGCAATTTATTAAGGTGAATTATAAATGAATCATGATAATACTGCGTGTTTAAGCATACTCTATACATAATTGAGATAATAGTAAATATTCAAAAAATACACTTTTAAATTGAGAAAATTAGATAAATTATGGTAAAATTAAAGATAGGCTTTATAAATGGAAGTCTGTGTAGCTTTCATTATTTCCAGACTGAGAGAAGTGTGGAACATATAATTTATATAGTTGAGGGTTAGTCATTTAAAGAAGGAACATGTATGAATAAGATATTTAAAGTTATTTGGTCCAAGTCAAAGCAGTGCTACGTTGTAGTATCTGAAATAGCAAAGAATAAAACAGGGAAAAAGAAAATTGTAGTAGCTAGTATCTTAGCTGCTTTAGCTATTCAAACTGCAGGCGTAATTGATGTTGCTGCGGCACCAGGAGATAAACCATCTGCAGCTATTGCAGATGGCACTGTAACTAGTGGTAAAACTAATGGCCTAGCTATTGGTAATGAGGCGAATTCTGGTAGTAATCAATCCATTGCAATCGGTTATTATAGTGTAGCAAATGCAGCAGAAGCAAACCCGGCATTACCTGCTATAGCGGTGGGGGCTGGTGCTCATGCAACAGGTCAATCTACAGTTGCATTAGGTTTATTAGCACAAGCTACATCGGGAAGTGCTACAGCATTAGGTGCTAAATCTATTGCGTCCGCGGATACGGCTGTGGCAGTTGGTGGTGGTGCTCAGGCAACAGGTGGCTATGCCTCGGCTTTGGGTGCTGACGCGATAGCTTCCGGTAATGATTCTACTGCGTTTGGTCATGGTACTGCAGCATCTGGTGGATCTTCTACTGCATTGGGATCTAGGGCAAAGGCTGGCGGAACTGCTGGTGTTGGTATTGGTATGTTAGCCAATGCGACTAAAGCGTATAGTGTTGCTATTGGTGGACAAAGCTCATCCACTGCAGATAACAGTATTGCCATAGGTAAAGAAAGCTCAGTCACAGGGGAAAATGGTATAGCTATCGGTGCATCTACTTCCTCAAAAGGTGCAAATGGTGTTGCTGTTGGTACTAAGGGAACAAAGGTTGATTTAGGCGGTGTAGCAGTTGGTCAAGCTGCTGCGGCTAATAAATTTAATAGTGTTGCGGTCGGTATGAATGTAACTGCAGATGGTGATAACTCTGTGGCGTTAGGTGGTAATGCTACGGCCTCTAGTGATGGTACTATAGCGATTGGTTCTTATGGCTCTACTAAAACGACTGCTACAGGCAATAGAGCTCTTGCAATCGGCTCTGCTACGACAGCTAATGGTTTAGAATCAATTGCCATAGGTAGTCGCGTTAATTCCACATCTCAACATTCTATTGCTATTGGTACTAGAGCTAATGCAAGTGCAGTTAAATCTGTTGCTATTGGTCCTGATTCTAGCGTTACCGTTGATGGTGGTGTTGCTTTAGGTCGAGATTCAGTTGCTAATGTAATAGGTGGTGTTACTAATAAAGGTTATAATCCTAATACAAACCGTACAGATATTTATTCTGGTTTAATTGGCAATGTACTTACTAGTACAACTGGTGCGGTTTCTATTGGTAATGGTACTACTGTAACACGTCAACTTACAGGCCTCGCAGCGGGTACAAGAGATACAGATGCAGTTAACGTAGCCCAATTAAAGAGTGTTAACCTTGCGTTCTCTGGTAATGTAAATACTGGCAATGTGAATATTGCAAATAGTACATTAGGACTTAAGGGCGATAATACATATATTATGACATCTGCCAACGGTCAAAACCTTACAATTTCTGGTAAAACACAAAATATTGATGTCACCAATGGTCAAGCTTCTGCAAATGCTGCAGGCATGGCTGATTCTAAGAATGTAGCAGATGCTATCAATAAAGCAATTTCATCCAATGCATATCATTGGAAATTAGCGGCAGACAGGGATCCTAGTGCTCCTGAAGTAATCAATAAATCAGATACTGTAATCTTTGGCGGAGATAACAATATTACAGTAACTCGTAATGGCAAGAAAATCACCACTTCTTTGAATAAGGCGATTACTGTAGATACTGTGAAAGCTAATAAAACCGTTACTGTTTCTTATGGTGGTAATCAAATTACTCTAGATGGTTCAAATGGTACTGTAACAGGTAGAACCTTTACTGGCGATTCATTTAAAGCAGGCAATAATGTATTAAGTAATACAACACTACAAATGGGGTTACCTTCTAGTGCTAAAAATGTGACCATTTCTGGTGATGGGTTAACTGCAAAAAATGGTACAAGAACTGTCAAGTTTGGTACAGATGGTATTAGTGCAGGTGGTCAACAAATTACCAATGTTTCTAGCGGTGGTAACGTAGGTACTAATGCAGCCAATATTACAGATGTAAAGAATGCTGTAGCTGCTGTTACATTAAACCTAGATACAAATTCTAAAACTGGTACTGTTAAGCTTAGTGAAAGTCCACTAAAAGTAATTGGTGCTAATGGTATTAGAACTGATTTATTGGGTACGAATAATGGTAGTCTTGTTGTTGGCCTAGACAAGAATACGGTAAATGCTACGACTAAAGGTATTGGTTTAACCGGTGATACAGGATCTACAGGTCTTAAGTATCTTAAAGATGGTGACGCAACCTTCAAGGTGTATGGTGATAGTAATTTAGTTACTACTAAGGCTTCTACTACAGGTGTAAAAATTTCTGTTGATGCAGCAAAAGTAAAAGACTTAGCTGTAGGTGCGGTAACTGTAAGCAAGGCTAATACAACAGATAATCCTATTACAATTACACCAACAGCAGGTACTAACTCCAAGGATTATGCTATTGGTATCGATACTACAAAGCTAGCTAATCAAACACAATTAACATACAAAGCTAATGGTACTAATGCAAACAAAGTGTCCTTGGCAAACGGTTTAAACTTTACAGATGGTACTTTTACAAAAGCTACGGTAGGTACAAATGGCACTGTAACTATTTCTACTGCTACTGAAACTATTACTAATGACGCTGATGGTAAAGCTAAAGTAAATAGCCCTACAGATGGGTTAGCGACTGCTAAAAACGTAGCGGATTCTATCAATAAAGCTGTTGATGGTTTATCTCAAAATCTTACTGTTTCTGATGGTGCTACAGATGGTACTGTAAATCTTAAGGATCAAAAACTTACTGTTTCCGGTACGAATGGTGTGTCTACAACTGTAAATGGCCAAACTGTTACAGTAGGTCTTGATGCAGCTACAAAAACTAAAGTGGATAATGCGTCCACAGCAGTAGCTCGTAACATCTCTCTTGGTGCAGATAGCGGCACAGCATCTAGCCAATCCTTAAAAGATGGTGATGTGGCATTCAATGTAAAAGCTGCGACAGGTGACTTAGTATCTACGAAGATGAATGGCAACACTGTTGAAATTTCCACTAAGCGTGCAGCTATTACTAGCGATGCCAATACAGGTGCAGCATCTGTAACAGGTGATGATGGCTTAGCAACATCTAAAAATGTAGCCGATGCTATCAATAAAGCAGCTGATGCAGCTAAAGCTGGTGCGGCATGGAATCTTACAACAAATTCCAGCACAACTGATAAAACAACTGTACAAGGTGGGGACACAGTAGATCTTATCAATGGTGATAATATTTTAATCACTCAAGATGGTACAGATAAAAAGAAAATCACTGTAGCTACAAAGAAAGATCTTACAGTAGATTCCATTACAGCTGGCAATACAGTAATGAACACATCTGGGTTAACAAATGGTACTACTGCTATTACAGGTACTGGCATTACAACAGATAAAGTAACGGTAGGTGGTATCTCCATTGATAAAACTGATGGTATCAACGGTGGTAACAAGACAATTATTAATGTTGCTAGTGGGGGTACAACTGATACTAATGCAGCAAATATTGGTGATGTTAAGCAAGCTGTTGCTAACTTATCTCAAAACTTAAATATTACAGATGGTACTAATAACGGTACTATTGATCTTAAAAACCAAAAACTTAATGTAGCCGGTACAAATGGTGTAACTGCAACTGTAAATGGTCAAACTGTTACTGTTGGTTTAGATGATAATACTATTAATGCTACTACTAAAGGTATTGGTCTCACTGGTGATACTGGATCTACTGGTAATAAATATCTTAAAGATGGTGATGTATCCTTTGCCGTTGTTGGTGATGGAAATCTTGTAAGTACGTCTGCTACAGCAACGGGTGTAAAAGTAGCTGTTGATGCGGCTAAGGTGAAAGATTTAGCTGTTGATGCTGTTACAGTAAGTAAAGATGCACAAGCCGATAATCCTATTACTGTGACTCCAACAGCAGGTACTAACTCTAAAGATTATGCCATTGGTATCGATACAACGAAACTCGCTGGTAAAACTGACTTAACATATCGTGCAAATAACGATACAGATGCAAATGCTCAAAAGGTATCTTTAGCTAAAGGTCTAAACTTCATTAATGGTGATACTACGGTGGCTACTGTTGCTGCAGATGGTAAAGTATCCTATGACATTAATACAGCTACTAAGACAAAGATTAATGATGCTGCGACTGCCGTAGCTCGTAATATTTCCCTTGGTGCAGATAGCGGTACAGCTTCTAGTCAATCCTTAAAAGATGGTGATGTAGCATTTAATGTAAAAGGTGCTACTGGTGATTTCATTTCTACGAAGATGAATGGCGATACTGTAGAGGTATCTACAAAACGTGCTACTATCAACAGCGATGCTGCAGGTACTGCTTCTGTTACAGGTGATGATGGCTTAGCAACTGCTAAGAACGTAGCCGACGCTATTAATAAGGCTGCTAAAGCAAGCTCTGATGCAGTTAACTTGAAGTTCTCTGGCGATACAAACACATCTGCTGGTGTAGTAAATCTTAAAGATGATACATTTGGTATCAAAGGCGATGGTAAATACGTAACAACTGATGCAGATGGTAAAAACTTAACTGTAAAAGTATCTGAAGCGGAAGTTAAGAAATCTGCTGTAAGTGCAGTTACAGTAAGTACTGATACAACTGATGCGGATAATCCGTTGACTGTTATAGGCACACCAAGTACAGATGGCACAACTAAGGATTACAAGGTGACTATTGACGGTACTAAAGTTGCTACGAAGACTAAATTGTCTTATAAAGCAAATGATGGTACAGCTAAACAAGTATCCTTGGCTGATGGCTTGAACTTTAAAGATGGCACGTTAACAACTGCTACTATCGATGATGCAGGCGTTGTTAAATATGATGTAAAAACAGCTGCTATTACAGCTGGTACAGATGGCACTGTTACAGGCCCTGTTACAGATGGTGTGGCAACAGCTAAGAATGTAGCGGATGCAATCAATGCGGCTAAAAAAGCTACGAAAACTGAAATCACTGCAAATGACGGTGAAGCAGCTGATGCAACGACTGGTAATGTTACATTAACATCTAGTGCGGCGGCTGATGGTCACACTATTTACGACGTAAAGCTCAACGATAAAGTGACATTAGGTACTGGTGCAAATGCTGTAACAATAGATGGCACTACAGGTACGATTACTGGTAAAACTGCTAATATTGGCGGCGTAACAGTAGATGGTACGAACAAATATGTAACAGGCCTTGGTAATACAACTTGGAATGGTACTGCTACAACTGGTCGTGCTGCCACAGAAGATCAATTGAAAACGGTAGCGGATGCTGCTAAAGCAAGCACTGATGCAATCAACTTGAAATTTGCTGGAGATACTAATACATCTGCCGGTGTAGTAAATCTTAAAGATGATACATTTGGTATCAAAGGCGATGGTAAATACGTAACAACTGATGCAGATGGTAAAAACTTAACTGTAAAAGTATCTGAAGCGGAAGTTAAGAAATCTGCTGTAAGTGCAGTTACAGTAAGTACTGATACAACTGATGCGGATAATCCGTTGACTGTTATAGGTACTCCAAGTGCAGATGGTACAACTAAGGATTACAAGGTAACTATCGATGGTACTAAGATTGCGAACAAGACAAACTTGTCCTATAAAGCAAATGATGGTGCAGCAAAACAAATTTCCTTGGCAGATGGTCTAAACTTCAAGAATGGTACGTTAACAACAGCCTCTATCGATGATGCAGGCGTTGTTAAATACGATGTAAATACAGCTACTATTACAGCTGGTACAGATGGTACAGTTACAGGTCCAACTACGGATGGTGTAGCAACAGCTCAAAACGTAGCAGATGCTATCAATGCAGCTAAGAAAGCAGCTAAAACTAAAATTACTGCTAACACTGGTGAAGCAGCTAATGCTACAAAAGGTAATGTAACACTTACATCTACTACAGCTGCTGATGGTCATACTATTTATGATGTAAAACTCAACGATAAAGTGACATTAGGCTCTGGTGCAAATGCTGTAACTATCGATGGTACAACGGGTGCTATTACAGGTAAAACTGCTAATATCGGTGGTGTTACAGTTAACGGTACGGCTAATACTATTGGTGGTTTATCTAATACAACTTGGAATGGTACTGCTACTACTGGCCGAGCTGCAACAGAAGATCAATTGAAAGCTGTTGCAGATGCTGCGGGTAGCCAAACTTGGAAAATTACAGCCGATAAGAAAGCTGGCACTTCTGGTGCTCAAACAGGTACTAAGAAGGATGCTAAGGTAGGTAAAGATGACAAAGTTCAATTGATTGCTGGCGAAAACATGACAGTAAATCAAAATGAACGAGACTTTACATTCACTCTTAACAAAGATCTTGTGAAGATGAACTCTGCTACATTCCTTGGTACAGGCAGTAATACAACAGTCATTACTGGTAATAGTATTACGCAAACAGCTGGTACTCAAACGAATACATCTACAGCCGCTGGTAACACGATAGTAAATGGTACTAAGTCCACAAAAACTACAGCAGATGGTCAAGTGATTAAAGACGGAGCTAAGACTAATACATCTACTGTTGATGAAAACACATTAGTTGATGGTGCTAAATCTAATAAATCCACTGTGGATGATAATACTATTACAGATGGTACAAATACTACTGAAACAACATCTAGTTCTGTAACTGTCAAAGACAATGCTGGTAACAGCACAGTTATCACAAAAGATAACATTACAACTGGTGTAGGTGCTAACAAAGTTACCCTTGATGGTACAGCAGGTAAGGCTACGATCGGTTCTTCCGTTGTGGATGGCGTAAATAACACATTTACTACTGGTGGCGCTAATGCTGTTAAGTTAGATGGTGTAGCCGGCACAATTAAAACTGGTACAGTAACAGTAACTGGTGGTACTACAAACGACATCACTGGATTGTCTAATACAACCGTAACTGCAGCAGACTTTGCAACGAAAGGCCGTGCGGCTACAGAAGAACAATTAAAAGCGGTAGGGGAACAAACATGGCAAATCACGGCAGATAAAGATGCTACTACGTCTGGTACACAAACAGGTACTAAGAAAAATGCTAAAGTAGGTAAAGACGATAAAGTTCAATTGATTGCTGGTGAAAACCTTACAGTAAACCAAAACGAACGAGACTTTACATACTCCTTGAATAAAGACCTTGTGAAGATGAACTCTGCAACCTTTGAAGCCACAGGTGGTAAAACAACTGTTATCAAAGGCGATAGCATCGTTCAAATTGATGGTAATAAGACTAATACTGCTACAGCGTCTGGTAATACTGTAGTAAATGGTACTAAGTCTACAGAAACTACAGCAGATGGTCAAGTGATTAAAGATGGTACTAAGTCCAATAAATCTACTGTAGATAAAAATGTAATTGATGATGGTAATGGTAATGTAAATACATCCAATGCTACATCGAATACGATTACAGATGGCACTAATACAACAGAAGTAACAGCTAGTACAGTGACTGTTAAAGATAATGCTAGTAACAGCACAGTTATTACTAAAGATACAATCACAACTGGTATTGGTGCTAATAAGGTAACTGTTGATGGTACGGCGGGTAAGGTAACGGCTGGTGCTGCTGTTATTGATGGTGTGAATAACAGTATCATTACAGGTGGTGCTAATACTATTAAATTAGATGGCGCAGCTGGCACTGTGACTGGTTTAACTAACAAAACTTGGATGCCTGGCGTAACAAAGGCTGTATCTGGCCGTGCTGCTACAGAAGATCAATTGCAACAAGTATCTGATGCAGTAGGCGCTGGTTGGAAGGTGAATACTGGTACCGTTGCTGGTTCTAGCGGTGTATCTAATGGTGCTGCTTCAACTAAGGTCTCCAGTGGTGAAGAAGTAAAACTTCAAGCCGGAGATAACCTTGTCATCGACCAAAATGGCAAAACAGTATCTTATTCCTTGAATAAAGACCTTACTAAGATGAATTCTGCAACCTTTGAAGCAACAGGCGGTAAAACAACTGTTATCAAAGGTGATAGCATCGTTCAAACAGATGGTGGTAAAACAAATACATCTAATGCAGCGGGTAACACTGTTGTAGATGGCAATAAATCAACTGCTACAACTGCAGCAGGTACTACTATCACTGATGGTGCTAAGACGAACACATCTACAGTTGATAAAAATGTAATTAATGATGGTGCAGGTAATACTAATGTATCCAATGCAACTAGTAATACATTGAAAAATGCAGCTGGTGATGAAACTAAGGCTGATGCTAAGGGAGTAACTGTTAAAGATGCTGCTGGCAACAATGCAACTTTCACTAAAGATGGCATAACGATTACAAAAACTGGTAAAGATACGGTTTCCTTGACTAGCAATGGCCTCGATAATGGCAAGAATAAGATTGTGAATGTTGCGGCTGGTGTGGCGAATACAGATGCAGTTAATGTTGGTCAGTTGAAAGAGTATGCTGCTAAGTCCACTACTGAATTGACTGCTAATAATGGTGAAATTGCAGGTAGTACGAAGGGCAATATTGTATTAACTAAGACAACTGCTGCCGATGGTCATACAATTTATGACAATAAGTTGA
>ERZ772979.1176-NODE-1176-length-15758-cov-12.432147_pt1 | contig 15758 bp, 24 predicted proteins | sample MGYA00511130_ERZ772979 | MGnify/ENA primary metagenome ERZ772979 (study PRJEB29015, sample SAMEA2738103) | human oral metagenome | biome: human oral; feature: human-associated habitat; material: saliva | place: China | collected 2186 ... | reverse complement strand
AAGAAGATTTCAATTCTTTGACAAGAAAAAATATAAAAATGTCTAAGTTAAAAATTTTGAATGAAACTCCTTTAGACTTTCAAGAAAAATATATTTTTGACAAATGGGACGTCAGTTACCTTGATTTGATGGAAGTTAATCAAGGCTCTCCCTTAGTTGGAAGTCTGTCCATTAATGGTCAAGTTATTATTAAAGAACAGGGATTTGGAGGGCCTTTGTTGTATTACAATAGAAAAATATATATTCCTGTTTTCATTAGACGATTTTGCGTTGTTGGATTTAGGCTTGCAATATTAAATTTAAATGATTTATCAATTGAGTATATTGGTGGTATCGAAGACTTGGTTTATCTGAAAGAGATAAAAGATAATAGGATTTATTTCTATACAGATATATATAAAAGTAGAGAAAAAAATTTAACTTTATATGAACAAATATAACTCAAGAATATGCTGTAAACATCATAGCCAAAGGACTTCCATGTTAATTTATTTCATTTAGAATTAGAAAGAAAAAATTAGTAAACATAATGCAAAAGCAGTGAAAAACTGTTAACGATATAGTATTGAAGGAAATATCTTTCTATCAAAATATTTATGGAGTATACTTTTATGTTCAAATCAAAATTATTTCCCAAGGATTTTTTTAATCTATGTATTAAGCGTAGAGTGGAAATTAAAAAGTTAGATAAACTTCCCAAGCTAGATAATAACTATTTGTTATTTATTACTAAGTATCAGGAGGTAGAGATAATACCTGATATTTCTCTTTTTAATTATGAAGAAGCTTTAAATGAAAATAGATACTTAGAGTGTAATTATCCCGAAATATCAAAGTGTTTTTGGAGTATTGGACAAGCAGGACAGGGAGATGGATGGTTTTTAAATAAAATAGATAATACCATTTTTCATTATAATCATGATACTGGAGAATATAACAAATCTGGATTTACTAATTTAGGGATAGATTTCTCACAATTTATCCAGTTGGCTTTGTTACACCGAGATTTAGAACACCTATTAGATGAAGGAGAGACACTTACGGATAATGTAAAAACTGAGTTTATAAATTCAGTAAATAGTATAAGTAATAATTTGTTTAATGTTTATCCATTTAAGTATTTTTAATTGGAATATTCAATAAATTTATTAAGCAAGCCGTAGCCCTCTCAAAACCTTCAGTCCTGATGCGGGGCGGTTTGTAAACCAGGAGCCTATTGGATTGATGGGTGGAGAGAATCTTTATTGGTTTGCGCCTAATGGGCAAGATTGGCTAGATCCTTTAGGTTTGGATAAATGATGTGAAAATAGCAAAGTTAAAACAGAACCAAACACAGCATTTTTTTGGTCAGGTAGAACAGATGGTATTGGTGGACAACATATTGCTGCCGATATTGCCAAATCTAATGGAGGAACAACATCAACCCGCTTTGAAGAACAATTCTAATATAGATCCTAAAACAAAGATTTCAACTGTTATATTTCAAAGGTAATTACTATGGATGATTTCGTAATTGAAAAAATTTCAAGAGGTATGTTAATTGTTTCTTTAAATGGACATGAAATTTCATTTGAAGGAGAAATGTTCTATCCAAATAATGAGTTTCACTTTTCCCTATATGCGAAAACAGCAAAATTTACTAAGACCAACCAAATTTTAAGCAAGGAAGAGTTAGATAATATTTTAGAACATTTAAAAAAAGAATTTATTTTAAAAAATAGAGTATTAGACATAATTTTCTAAATTTAATTATCAACTGTAAAGTATCCCAAGCAAGCCGTAGACCACATGAAACTTCCAATCCCGACGTAAAATGTGCGGTATGCACACACACGGGTTCTGCCTTTCAGACGGCCTCCCAAATGCCAAAGAACGCGTGCGTGGCAGAGCTACACACCCTACGGCATGTAGGCTACGCTTGCTGATGCGGGGCGGTTTGTGAATCAGGATCCGATTGGGTTGATAGGTGGGGCGAATCTGTATGCGTTTGAGCCTAATACAAATAAGTGGCTTGATGTCCTAGGTTTAAATAAAAATCTGCCCACACCATACCCTATGAGAGCCTTACCTCCTGGTTCTAATCAAAAGCTTTATACCATATATAGGGTACTGAAACCAATTGACAATGTAGCTGCTTGTAAAATTATGCCGTGATTCGGAGAGATTGGATTAGGGATACAGTATGAATTGCCAAAATCTGTTAAATCATATATAGAAGCTGGGCATCTAGAAGAGGTGAAAATAGGAAAATGTTAAAAATTAATGAATTGAATTCATATCTTAAAAGTAAAGGAGTACCAGAAGATAGTTACTCGATCAATGAAGTAAATGATGAATCATTATGTATTATTGAAGAAAATAAAAAATGGCATATATTCTATTCTGAAAGAGGATTGAGAACTGAAGAATATTGTTACCAAGATGAACATTTGGCAATTCTATATTTTATAAATCGGTTATCAAAAATGTTAAAAATTTCTTTTGAATGAAAAAGGTAAACCGTCAACAAACTCACTACTTTCACTGCGACCAAATCGGCATACCGCGTGAGATGACCGACATTCACGACAATCTCTTATGGTACGGCAAATACATCGCTTAGAATCGTCTGAAAAAGGACGAGCGGGTTTATAAGGATGCGCATCAGCCGTTCAGAGTGCGGAACCAATACTTTGATGAAAAGACGGGGCTGCATTACAACTTCTTCAGGTATTATGAGCCTGATGCGGGGATGTTTGTGTATCAGGAACCGATTGGGTTACTTGGAGATTTCGTTATTCTCGGCATTCGAAAGATAGGTGTAACAGGAAAAAATAATATGGTAAATGATAGAATTTCAAGTTTTGACGCTTTTTTAGAATGTAAAGATCTATCAATCAATGACTTATTGGAGAAAATACTACATTCTAATACTATTATTCAATATGAAGCAGCAAAAAGACTACAATTTTTTCAGTATAAAGAGATTATTGATATAATCAGAAATAATCTCTTAACAAGTCGATATAGTAAACATAGAGAAATTGCAAATTTTATCTTGGGACAAATACAAGAAAAACTTAGCACCACGGAATTGAAAGAGATTTTCTCCATATTAATTCACTCTATTCAAAATGATAAAAGTATTAAAGTAAAATCATCTGCAATATCTTCCTTAGGACATCTATTTAGAAAATATAATCTAGGAGAAGAAGAATTTCGTACTGTGGAAAATCATATTAGTTCTATTTGGAATATGAATAGATATTCTATAATTATTTCTATTGCATTTAGTTCCGCATACTTCCCAAAAAGAAATTATATAAAAGAATATCTAATAAAAAATTTAAACAGCAAACATCACAAAATTATCTCATGGATATTATATGGATTGAAAGAAAAACATTATAGATCAGAATCAATTGAAAATGCACTAATACATAAACTAAGCCAATTTGGTGAAAAATCCTATATTTACAATGAAATTATTGCATTTTTAATTTCAATTAATTCTAAAAAAGTTATCCCTTATGTTAAAAAGACACTATTCACTCAAAGTAAAATTGATGATGAAATTTATACTGAACTTAAAAATAATCTGTCGGATGAATTTGCAGGATTGAGAAAAAATTTATTAGAAAAATTTAAATAGTTTCTTGACGTCCGCCTCAACCGCAAGTCTGCCTTCGTCTATGATATTACTGACCGCCTACTGATCCGAGTCATCGGCTGCGACGGTGGTGGTAGTGATGGTGCTTTGGATTTGAAGGGGTTAAATCCACCGGGGCGAGAGTTGGTGTGTATTAACAATGGAGTAGATACATAAAGATAGCATCAATCTTGGTTTTAAATATAGGAGTTAAGAAACAAAATGCTACAGATCGTTATTGATAATTTGGAAGCTTTAAAATTAGATTATTCTCGTTTTAGTGTACAAAAGAATTATTTTAATAGTGAGATGATTTCTATTACTTTAATATGTTCTTTACCCGATAAGATTGGAGAGCTTACCATTTGGAATGATTTGAGTAGGGTGAAGGAGTGGATTGATCATGAGACAGAAAAGATAATTTGTTTAGAAAGAAAGGAATTTGATACTTTAGAAAATTTAATAAATGATTTATATCTATTTATTGAGGAATGCTATTAAACAAACTAGATCTGCCACTTCACTCAAATTGGCAAGTAAGTTAACATAGAAATCGTCTAAAAACCAACTTTTAGACGACCTTTGCTGTACCGTATTCAACTGCCGCCAGACTTACGACAAAGCCGGCAACCTGATGCGCTATTACGAGCCTGATGCAGAGCCGTTTGTGAATTAGTTAAACGATGCAGAACGAAAATTGATGAGGGAGGCAAGAAAAAGAGGAGCAAAAATAGAATCAATGGCTGCAAGTAGGCCTATGAGTGGCAGATGTCAAAAAGGTGCTAAACGTATGGGTATACTACGCCGTGTAATTACCGCATTGAAAAAATAAGGATTTTTATGGAACCACTAGATTTATCAAATGAAATCTTATTAGAAGATATTTTAGATACTAATGAATATGTACATTCTGAAAAAAGAAACTTGGCAAAAGCCGTAATAGAACATTTTCCTCCACATTCTGTTATTTACTTTCTAGAATTTGTTGAAAATTCTACCTATGAAAATAAATATTATGGGTATATTTTTAATAAGACAGAGAATAAAATTTATCAATTTTCTTTTACCGATAATAAAGAATTCAAGAATGTAAAATTAAATCTAAGGCATAAAGACAGAAAAAAGCTCACCAAAAAAGATATTTTAGCTTTGGACATCATTGATTTATTGTAAATGTAGTCTACAAGCGTAGTTTGGATTACCAACGCCAGTAAGACGTAACATATATAAAACTTTTAATTCTGGTGTGGCGAGTGAAGTACGTTCCTATACGGTTTCTGTTTTTCAAACGATCTCAATAGCGAGCCGTAGCCCGGACAAAACTTTCAGTCCTGACGTAGGGTGTGTGCGGTTTGCACGCATGCGGTTTCTGTCTTTCAGACGACCTTTGTCGTACTGTGTCCAATAGCCGCATTCCATAAAGAGATACTAGAACCGAAATACTATTTTGGAAGAGGATAGCATTATGTTAGATAGATTATATTTAATCAAATTGATTGATCAGTTGAGGAATTTTGAAGGTTCAGAAGAGGATGAAGCTGTACTCTTTGAAAAATTAGAAAATTTGGTCATAGATCCAAATATATCAGATTATATATATTGGACAAACATGAGCTCCGAGGAAATAGCTGATAAAGTACTTAGTTACAAACCTATTATCCTCCCTGATTTAAGCAATTCTTAGTCTACATGAAATTTTTAGTTTTAATGTAACGTATATGTGGAATACATACATGTACTATGCGTAATAAACAACCTGAGAAGAAATGTTGATTATTTGACAAAATTATAACTGAAAGGAGTAATGAAAATGAGAATTAAGAGTTTAGTTGAGAAAATGGGTGGAGTTGTAAGGGTCGGAGCAAAGCCTTTCGATCCTTTATCACGAAAAATAATGTCAAAATTTCTAGATGTTGATAGAAAAGAATTTTCTGATTATTTAGATTATTTGACGTGTTTTGGAGGAGAGACATATCTAAATGAAGTATTTTATAAATTAACCATGTATAACAATGGACTACCAAGCTATTGTTATCCCTCTGATTCACCAATAGAAAATGTTGTAATAAAGAAAGGGGAATTTGGTTGTTTCTATGGGGAAGGGGAATCGTATCAAACTGGCTATTCATTGAGCAATGCTATAAAAAAAATGGAAAATAGGATTCCTACGAATTTTTTACCTATTGCTGAGAATAACTGCGGAGATAGGATATGTCTTTGTATAAAAGGGGAAAAAATAGGACAAATTTTTTATTGGTACCATGAAAACGAATGGGATGAAGAAGATTATTTTGATGATTTTGGAAAAACTATGCCTGAAGAAGTAAAAATGCAAAATATGTATTTAGTCGGAGAAGATTTGTATGACTGTTTTAATCGTATGGTCTTAGAAGAAGAATAATTGTTTGAAATATTATATGCCTAAAGATATATGTAATATGTAAACTGAATTATATATTTCTAGCTTTGATTAGCAAATCGTAGCCCGGAGAAAACCTTCAGTCCTGATATGGAGTGCATGCGGTATGCATGCGGTTTCTGTTTCTCTACTAAATCGCCTCTCCCGACGGACTGGTATCCCGCTACGAATACGACCGTTACGATACCAACGGCAAAGTGCTAAAAAGCAGCAGCAACCTCGGCGAAGAATGGACGTTCGACTACCGTAAAGACCATACTGTCGTTACCGATACTTACAATACGACAGCTACGACCCCTTGGCACAGGTATGCAACTGGACCAACGAAGACGGCGAAAATCGCCAACAAACCTACTACTTCCACTGCAACAAAATCGGCATCCCGCGCTAGAACGGCAATCTCCTCTGGTACGGTGAATACACCGCCTGGGGTCGTCTGAAAAAGGATGGGCGGGTCTATCGGAATGCACATCAGCCGTTCCGGTTGCAGAACCAATACTTTGATGAAGAGACGTGGCTGCATTACAACCTGATGCGCTATTACGAGCCTGAGGCTGGGCGGTTTGTGAATCAGGATCCGATTGGGTTGTTGGGTGGGGATAACTTGTATCAGTTTGCACCGAATGTGCAGGGGTGGATAGATGTTTGGGGATTAGCCAAAATTTTTCGAGGGATGAAAGACGATGGAGGGTATCCTAAAATTGAATCATCAGCTAGGGGCTTAGGTGTCCGAGAAGGTATTGATAGTACTGTAGATGCAAATGGGATGGTCGAGCCTGGTAAGAATGGTATGTCTATGTCTCCCTCGCCACAAGATCTTCCTTCTCATAGACGGCCGCCTGAATTTGGAGGAACTGGTAAAGATCCAGTTTGGCAAATTGACACTAGTGACTTAGGTGACGATTTAAAATATGTTCCTGATAAGCCTGGACATCGAACGATTCAACCATCTAAAAAATGACTTTAGAAAAATACAAGCAAGCATTAGGATCTCTAAGACGTAAGTTTAGGAAAGTTGGGTGTGGCAATGTTTAACAATCATGATAAAAAAATATTATTAGAGATGATAAAAAATCAAAAAAAATCCCTATTAGATATAAGAAAGTACCTAATTGAGCTAAAAAATAAGGATGTATCCCAAGATGAATTATATTTATTTCTAGAAAATCTTCGTTCTGACATAAAAACAGAAAGTGAAGAGGACTACATTCTAGAAATAATGGATTTGGTATGTGGATGGTGTTCTTTAGATTTGCAAATTTATCCACCCAAATCTCATCTGTAATTATTCTTAGTAAGCCGTAGCCCCGCACAAACCTTCAAATTCTGATGTTAGTTTCTGTTCAGTTTCCGCTTTTCAGATGGCCTCACTATCTTCTTTGAGGTCGTCTGAACCATTTGTTCTTTAACAATCTCATTAGCAGTTAACATAGAGGTCGTCTGAAAACCGACTTTCAGCCGACCTCTACCAAATCACTACGACTACGACGGCTACGGCGATTTGACCGCCGTTTACGGACGCGACGGCAAAAAACTGCGCGGTTTCGCCTACCGCAACCACATCATGGTCGAACACAGCCAGCCCGACGGACTGGTGTCCCGCTACGAATACGACTGTTACGACACCGACAACAAAGTGCTCAAGAGCAGCAACAACCTCGGCGAAGAATGGACGTTCGACTACCGCAAAGACCATACCGTCGTTACCGACGCATTGGGACGGACGGAAGTGTACGGTTTCGATGAAAACCGCGAACGCGACGACTACGGCCGTATTACCGTAGAACGCGACCCCATTGACGCGAAAGTTGCCAGCAAACCCACTACTTCCACTGCGACCAAATTGGCATCCCACGTGAAATGATCGATAAGGACGGCAATCTCTTATGGTTCGGCGAATACACCACCTGGGGTCGTCTAAAAGAGGAAACTCGAGTAACGGATAGCGCATACCAACCCTTCCGCTTGCAAAACCAATATGCCAACCGTGAGACGGGGCTGCATTACAACTTCTTCAGGTATTATGAGCCTGATGCGGGTCGGTTTGTGAATCAAGACCCGATTGGGTTAGATGGTGGAGATAAATTTTATTGGTTTACTCCGAGTGTACAGGCTTGGGGTGACCCGTTAGGATTAGCTACTCGACCTAATAATGGGAAATACCATATTTTCTTTGACCATAAGTTAGATTCAGAAATTAGATATTCAAGTGATGCTGTGCAATTTAATGATGCCAATAAGGCATTTATTAAAAAAATGGAATCTAATCCATCATTTTAACGGAATATGCTTAATCGTTATCCTGAATTAAAAGAATGGATGAAATCTGGAGATATGAGTTCAAGTCCCGATTGGGGAAAAGGTAAAAATAAACAGGGACTAACGTGGCATCATCATGAGGATACAAAAAGGTTGGTACTGGTTGATTATAATGACCATAGAAGAAATCATGGTCTATATCACCCACAAAGAAAAGGCGGAAGAAGTATATGGGGAGGTGGTAGATCAGGTCGACGAGGAAAATTAAACGGTCGCACTGGTAAACCATTAGGTAAATGTTAATTTAATCATAGAAGGAACAAAAAATGAATTTAGATAAATTTTATAGAAGAAAAATTAGTATATCAGAAGTTATTGATTGTGCTAGATTATTCAATGATGATGATACTGATAAATTTGCCAAATTTCCATACATATATATTTCTTCTGATGAAGATGAGAGTATTCTTGATTTAGAGACGGTTTGTTATTTGGATAACGGCCCAAAAATAATGGATGGAAAAGAAGTTTTTCCTGATTTTGTAAACGAAAATGAATTAGATATTTTATGTAGTGGGGATGTATTTATGGATGTTTACGATGACTTAGATGAACGGTATCCAAATTTTACAAAAGATCAATTTATTGATGCTCTAAATTATTACATGGATAATGATGATTACATTGAATTTTAAAATCTATATTTAGGTATTATTTTAGATTTCCTCTCTACGATTACGGATATATTAGTGTAAGGAAACTAGGAGACTTATCTACATTACAACTTGATACGTTACTATGAACCTCAAACTTGGCAGTTTGTTTAATCAGGAATCGATTGGGTTGTTGGGTGGGGAGAACCTTTATGAATTCTCACCAAATATAAATAGTTGGTTTGATCCTTTAGGATTAAAGAAATGGAACTTTTGATTTTTTATTAGACAGTATCATGATAAACGTGCTAATGAAATATTTGCTGGAGGAATAGAAGGAAGGAGATTAAAAGCAAATTCTAAAGGGAAATGTCCTAAAGATCAGCAAATTAGGGTATATGATAAACGTTATAAAGGTCGAGATATAGAATATAAATCAGATAATTTTTCTAGCGGCCCCCGCACTGAAAAAGGTCTAAATAGAATGGAAGAGCAAATTGATAAGGATATAAAACTTAAGAAGCATGGACTAGCTAATTCTCATTGACATTTTGAACATGATCCATCTAAGGCCCCAGAGATGAAGCCTTTACTAGAAAAAATGAGAAAAGGTAATATCCCGTGGACTTTTGGTAGTTAAGCACTTTTTTTAATAATTATAGGGATGTAAGATGAGCTTTAATAATAATGTGAAGAATTTAAATTCATTTCTAATTGATAATGGCTTCAAGCTTTATCCAGAATGTTCTGGAAAATATAAATCTTGGGTCAAAGAGCTTGATGATGAACATTTAGTCTATATGTACATATATTGTATAGAACATAAAGAAGGTTCTCAAACATGCTATTTAATAATTTCTTTACCTAGAGTAGATGATGATTCTTGGGTGGTAAGCCCATTAGCTTTTGGAGTGCAAATCAGTAAAAGTTGGGATGGCGATAAAGATTTTTTCAATAAATGTATTAATCGTCTTGATAATATTATGTCACCAGCAGCATATCTGAAGGATGCGATAATTAATGAGATAAACTCAATGAGTTGCATTTCTACTGACTCATCTGATTCTAATTCTTTGGGAATTAGACAATTAACTAATCTGAAAGCCTTCAAAAAGCTTAAAGAAAATAAAGATTTCTCTGAATTATCTGCTAAGAGTAAAGATTTATGGGTTAATGGAAAAGAAATTCTTCGTTTGGATGTGAATTTGGTTAAATCTTGTTATGAACCGTATAGTGATGAGATTATTATGGAATATATCGATGACTATTCTTGGGAGCTAAGTGTTATATTGGCGACGTATAGTGTATTTAAATAATTTATTCTCACCAACGCGCTGGGTCATACCTTCGCCTACGCCTACGACAAAGCCGGCAACCTGATCTACCGCCAGTTGCCCGACGGCGAAAACCAATATTACCAATACGATTTAGAAAAACAACTCGTCCGCGCCGAAATCAAAAAGCCAGCCGGCAACACCGAAATCTGGACATACGCCTACGACCCGTTTGGCAGAAGGCTTTCCAAAGAGCGCCAAGACAAACTCGCCTGGACGAGTACCGAACCGAAACGCACCCACTTCGTCTGGGACGGAACGCGATTACTTCAGGAGTACACCTACAAAGGCAGCTATACCTATATCTACACCGACCAAGACAGCTACGAACCTTTAGCCCAAATCTTTGACAACGCCAAAGGCGGCAAGCAATACCTCGCCTATTTCCATACCGACCAAGTCGGCATCCCGCGTGAGATGACCGACATCCACGGCAATCTGTTGTAGTACGGTGAATACACCGCCTGGGGTCGTCTGAAAAAGAATGAGCGGGTTTACAAGAACACGCACCAGCCGTTCAGATTGCAAAACCAATACTTCGATGAAGAGACCGGGCTGCATTACAACCTGATGAGGTATTACGATCCTGAGGCAGGTCGGTTTGTGAATCAAGACCCGATTGGGTTATTGGGTGGGGTGAATCTTTATTGGTTTGCACCCAATGCGCAAACGTGGATTGATATTTTAGGGTTGAATAGATTCACCCGTACTACATGGCAAGCTGCATCTAAAGGAACAGGTCAAACGTATACGGTATTTCAACAGGCAATAGATTGGGATATGGTTGATAATAAAGGGAGGACAAATTTATAACGTGCATCTAAAGGGTTAGCTCCTTTGGGGGCTGATGGTAAATCTATCAATCTACATCACTCAAAACAAGATGCTAGGGGTGCTTTGTTTGAATTGACGAAAACAACGCATAGTAAATATGATAGAACAAATGCCTTGCATCCTTATAAAGTTGATGGAAGCGGTAAGCATCCATATTTCCCAGTAGATAGAAATGCGTTTGATAAGGATAGAAAGCAATATTGGAAAGATAGGGCGAAAGCAGAAAAAAGACGCAGAAGAAAAGCTGGAAAATGTTAAGGTCAATTTACTTATATTTATATCAAAGAGGTTTGTTATGCTAGATACTAATTTTAAAGAATATCTTGATGATGAATTTGGTAGGATATTGCCAGAAAATCAAAATAAATATCGTGAATTATTCAAAAGATTAGGGTTTGGAAAAATAAATCATGACTTTGTTGAATTTTGGTCAACATATAGTGATGAAATTTATGGAAAAATTGGATATTTGGTTGATTTGGCAATGGACTTAGAGGATTTTTCAAGTAGCCAAACAGAAATTTTGAGAAAAAATATTGGATTACCTGATAATTATTTTTCGTTATTAAATAATGAATTAGATGATTATATCTTATATGATAAAAATACCGACGAGGTTTTTTTTGTAGAGGCTCCTAATATTCAAAAGTTCATAGAAAATAAACAATTCAGCAAACATTGGAATAGCTTTGAATATTTTATTAAAGATTATCTAAATTATAATGCTTAATATGTTTAATTTTTAAGCGATTAGCAAGTTGTAGCCAATGAAACCTCCAATTCCGATATAGAGTGTGAACGGTACGCACACACGCGGTTTCTGTTTTTCAGACGACCTCTGCCAAATTGCTACGACTATGACGGCTACGGCGATTTAACCGCCGTTTACGGACGCGACGGCTAAAAACTGCGCGGTTTCGCCTACCGCAACCACATCATGGTCGAACACAGCCAGCCCGACGGACTGGTGTCCCGCTACGAATACGACTGTTACGACACCGACAACAAAGTGCTCAAGAGCAGCAACAACCTCGGCGAAGAATGGACGTTCGACTACCGCAAAGACCATACCGTCGTTACCGACGCATTGGGACGGACGGAAGTGTACGGTTTCGACGAAAACCGCGAACTTATCTACCGCATCGATGCCGACGGACAACGCAGCGACAGCGAACGCGACGACTACGGCCGCATTACCGTAGAACGCGACCCCCTCGGACGCGAAAGCTGCCAACAAACCCACTACTTCCACTGCGACCAAATCGGCATTCCAAGAGAGATGACTGATAAGGACGGCAATCTCGTTTGGTTCGGCGATTATTACGGTTGAGGCAAACTGAAGAGTGAAACCAACATATCCGGCACTACTCACCAACCCTTCCGCCTTCAGAACCAGTATGCCGACCGTGAAACGGGGCTGCATTACAACTTCTTCAGGTATTATGAGCCTGATGCGGGTCGGTTTGTGAATCAGGAACCGATTGGGTTGATAGGTGGGGAGAATTTATATGCTTTTGAACTGAATACGAAGGCGTGGGTGGACCCATTAGGCCTTGCTTTAAAAGCAACTTCAAAAATGTAACCATATAGATTTTCGGATGTTAGTTTAAAAGGACCTCATGCTGATATTTTTGTAGGAAATAAAAAGTAACAGAAACCCTTTTAACCTTAGATGATAACGGAGAAATTGTATGGAAATGTTTTGGTGATATGAAAAGTGCTACTTCAAAAAAATTGAAAGTTACTGATGACATAATTTCTGAACTGAAAGACAACTCACAAATTATGTCATCAGCAAAAGATCAGCTTAAAAAGGCTCTGACTGATTTTGAAGGTGATTTAAATGACCCAAAAAGTAGCACTAGAAGAAAGGATATAGCTAAAAGAGGAATTAAAAAATTTAGGAAAATGTTAATGAGGTTATTATGGATATCACATCTTTCTTAAAAACAGGCAGATTTGAAGATTTGTCTGTGGGTATGTCATATAGTAGTTTTCAAAAGCGGAAACAATTCAAACATTCGTCTAAATGGTTATACGATGACGATAATATAGAAAGTGGTTTTTCTATTTTTTGGAAGGGATTAGAAATTGGTTTTAGGGATGAAGTTATTTATTTGCTATCAATAGATCCTTATTTCAAAGGTGTAACTATTGCTAACAAATATAAAATTAATAGGAAATTAACTATTGAAAAATTTGTACAATATTTGTTTTTTGCCGAGATTAAATGGAAATTTGTATCAAGGGAGGAGTGGGAACATGAGTGTGAGATAAAAACAGAAGGAGGAGTTTCTATTATTTTCACATTTGAATTAGATGGTTTAAGAATCTCTAAATTTTCAGTCTCATAAAAATAAACGTAATTAGGTCGAGCCTTTCCCACAAGGTCCCCTTTTTTCAAATACAGAAAACTCTAAAATCTAAATCTTTCAAATATTTAGACGTTTTATATTGCTCATTAATTTATGCAAAACTAACAACAGGCGTAGGTTGGGTCTAGCAAGCAGTAGCCCGCACAAAACCTTCATTCCTGACGTAGGGTATGTACGGAACGTACGCATACGGTTTATCTTTTTCAGACGACCTCTACCAAATTGCTACGACTACGGCCGCATTACCGTAGAACGCGCCCCCCTCGGACGCGAAAACCGCCAGTAAACCCACTACTTCCACTTCGATCAAATCGGCATCCCGAGAGAAATGACCGATAAGGATGGCAACCTCTTATGGCTCGGCAACTACACCGCCTGGGGTTGCTAATCAAGTTTATGAAAAAATAAATGAGTATTTTCAAAGTACAGGAAAAAACCAGATAAATGTGAAGTATTGCAAGAATTAATTGATTGTGGAAAAATATCTGCCAAACAAGCTAAATCTATTCAAAAAGCTTGAGGATGTTGCCATTCTTGCCATTCGAAAGATAAGTGTAACAGGAAAAAATAATATGGTAAATGATAGAATTTCAAGTTTTGACGCTTTTTTAGAATGTAAAGATCTATCAATCAATGACTTATTGGAGAAAATACTACATTCTAATACTATTATTCAATATGAAGCAGCAAAAAGACTACAATTTTTTCAGTATAAAGAGATTATTGATATAATCAGAAATAATCTCTTAACAAGTCGATATAGTAAACATAGAGAAATTGCAAATTTTATCTTGGGACAAATACAAGAAGAACTTGGCACTACGGAATTGAAAGAAATTTTCTCTATATTAATTTACTCTATTCAAAATGACAAAAGTATTAAAGTGAAATCATCTGCAATATCTTCTTTAGGACATCTATTCAAAAAATATAATCTAGGAGAAGAAGAGTTTCGCACTATAGAAAATAATATTAGTTCTATTTGGAATATAAATAGATATTCTATAATAATTTCTATTGCATTTAGTTCTGCATATTTCCCAAAAAGAAATTATATAAAAGAATATCTTATAAAAAATTTAAACAGCAAGCATCACAAAATTATTTCATGGGTATTGTATGGATTAAAAGGAAAACATTATAAATCAGAATCAATTGAAAATTTACTCATAGATAAACTAAGCCAATTTAATGAAAAATCTTATATTTACAATGAAATTATTGCATTTTTAATTTCAATTAGTTCTAAAAAAGTTATCCCTTATATTAAAAAGACACTATTCACTCAAAGTAAAATTGATGATGAAATTTATACTGAACTTAAAAATAATCTGTCGGATGAATTTGCGGAATTAAGAGAAAAATTATTAGAAGAATTTAAATAGTTTCTTGACGTACGCCTTAACCGCAAACCTGCTTTCGTCTTCAAAGCCAGTAAAACCAACCGCACTATTCACCAACCCTTCCGCCTGCAAAATCAATATGCCGACCGTGAAACGGGGCTGCACTACAACTTCTTCAGGTATTATGAGCCTGAGGCGGGGCGGTTTGTGAATCAGGACCCGATTGGGTTGTTGGGTGGGGAGCATTTGTAAGGGTTTGCACCTAATGCTCTAGTCTGGGTCGATCCATTAGGTTTATATAGTTATTACAAACTCTATAAAAATGGTAAATTAGTTTATCGTGGGATTACGGAACGTAAAGCCATCGACCGAATAATGGAACATGCCGCCGACTGCAAAGATTTTGATGATGCCCGATACATTGAAGACCTAAAAACTATCGAGCTGCGCGAGATATGGAAGGTTCGGGATTGTGGCATGATTGGAATATTGATGAAAATAGAACTATGTACAATAAGGAACGCTTAGTAACCGAAGGTTATTATCATAGTTATCACAAAGATAAATTTACCAATAATAAAGACAAGGATGGAAGAACATTTTTAACAAAAAAACAAATAAGCGACAGAATAAAAAATGCAACTTCACTAACCCAATCTGAAAAAACAGGGTTAAAAAGAAAATCGGGAAATGTCCCAAGCAGAACTGTAAATAATCGAGAGGCAATACTATGAAATATATCAGCAGAGAATTGGGAAAACCTAAGCAACTCCAGAAGTTATTAGACTATCTGACCGCATTTTTAAATGATGAAAATACAGACTCTACACCATTGGATACAGCTGATACAATGTCTAAAATAGCCTGCTATCATCGTATGCCATCTGAATTTACAGAGAATGTAGACTGTTTA
>ERZ772979.1162-NODE-1162-length-15875-cov-9.789317_pt1 | contig 15875 bp, 14 predicted proteins | sample MGYA00511130_ERZ772979 | MGnify/ENA primary metagenome ERZ772979 (study PRJEB29015, sample SAMEA2738103) | human oral metagenome | biome: human oral; feature: human-associated habitat; material: saliva | place: China | collected 2186 ... | reverse complement strand
CAATCTCCCGTCGTATCGTAAACGAAGTACAACACATCAACCGTATCGTGTACGACATTACATCTAAACCACCTGCTACAATTGAGTGGGAATAATATGGTTTGCTTAATATAGCTAATATATAAAAATACATAATATAATTTAGTCATCCAAAGAGTCTGTCTTTGGATGACTTTTTTTATAGATCTTCAAAATATGTGTTTTAGATGGGATAGAAATTTTGTATTAGTGATTAAAATTGTAAAAGTATCATCTTTATTTATTATTACTATGAAAAATAAATGAATTGATGATGTGTTCTAATTATCTAAGATGTTATAATAAAAAATATTAGGATTTATAGTATATTTACTAGATTATATGGATTTCATGAAAATAATCTTGATTTGTAAGTTTTAATGAGGACGGTATATAAGTTATGGCAGCAAAAAACAATACAGATATTGGGTTTGAAAAACAAATATGGGATGCGGCTTGTGTTCTTTGGGGGCATATTCCTGCTGCAGAATATCGAAAAGTAATTGTAGGGTTAATATTTCTTCGTTATATATCAAGTGCTTTTGAGAAACGCTATGAAGAGCTTATAAAAGAGGGCGACGGATTTGAAAATGATAGAGATGCATATGCAGAAGAAAATATTTTCTTTGTTCCAGGAGAAGCTCGGTGGAGCACAATTGCATCTGCTGCACATACACCTGAAATTGGACTTGTTATTGATAATGCAATGAGAGCTATTGAAAAGGAAAATACAACACTTAAAAATGTGTTACCAAAGAATTATGCTAGTCCTGATTTAGATAAAAGAGTACTTGGCGAAGTTGTTGACTTATTCACTAATGAAGTCAAAATGGACGGTACCGAGGCAAGTAAGGATTTATTGGGAAGAACATATGAATATTGTATTGCTCAATTTGCTTCTTATGAAGGCACTAAGGGTGGTGAGTTTTATACACCGTCAAGTATCGTTAAAACCATTGTCTCTATTTTAAAACCATTTAATAATTGTCGCGTATATGATCCTTGTTGTGGTAGTGGTGGCATGTTTGTACAAAGTGAGAAATTTGTACAAGCTCATAGTGGTAACAGGGGAACTATCTCTGTTTATGGTCAAGAATCGAATGCTGACACTTGGAAAATGGCAAAAATGAATATGGCAATTCGTGGTATCGATACAAACTTTGGTCCATATCAGGCAGATACCTTTTTTAATGATTTACATAAAACATTAAAGGCTGATTTTATTATGGCAAATCCGCCATTTAACCTTTCTAATTGGGGACAGGAGAAGTTAAAAGATGATGTTCGCTGGAAATATGGAGTACCTCCTGCAGGTAACGCAAACTATGCATGGATTCAACATATGATACACCATCTTGCTCCAAATGGGAAAATTGGTCTTGTCTTAGCTAATGGTGCATTATCGTCACAAACTAGCGGTGAGGGCGATATCAGAAAAAATATTATTGAAGCGGATCTCGTGGAAGGTATTGTAGCTTTACCTACTCAGCTATTTTATAGTGTTACTATACCGGTTACCTTATGGTTTATTTCAATGAATAAAAAACAAAAAGGAAAAACTCTATTTGTTGATGCACGTAATATGGGCTATATGGTTAATCGTAAACATAGAGATTTTACTGATGAGGATATTCAACGATTAGCTGATACATTCTCGTCATTTCAAGATGGTACTTTAGAGAATGTAAAAGGCTTTTGTGCTGCTGTCGATACTAAGACGATTGAAGAACAAGATTACATTCTTACTCCAGGTCGATATGTTGGTATTGAAGTTGTTGAGGAAGATGAGGAGCCATTTGAAGAAAAAATGAGTCGGCTTACGTATGAACTATCAGAAATGTTTATAAAATCCCGTGAATTAGAAACGGAAATTCGTGAAAAGCTAGGGGCGATTGGGTATGACATTAAATGATGATGTTAGATATTATTTAATTTTTGATACAAATGTTTTGTTTCAAGCGTACGAAAGAAAAGCTGATTTTACCTCATTTAGTTTTAATTCAACATATGAAAATATCATTGATATGATTAATCAATTGGATATTTATAGTCAAGTAGTGTTAGTGATTCCCTCTGTGGTTTGGGGAGAACTAGAACAACAGATTATAGAAAAACACGATGAATTACTTTCAAAGTATATAAGTACAATAAAGCATAAGGTTTTTCCTGAATATTCTATAAAAGAGAATCCACCAATAGATTACTCAGAATATATAAAAACAAAAATTAAAGAATATAAGAGTGACATTCAACAAGGCATGAGTAAAGTAATAGAAATTCAAAATGCATCTAATAGCAGATTTAGAAGCATAATAGATCGTGCATTTAGTAAGCGTCCCCCTTTTGAAGGAAAGGATAAGAAGTCTGATAAAGGATTTAAGGATGCCTTGTTATGGGAAAGTATTTTAGAATTTGCATTAAATCAGCCTAAATCGAAAATTATATACTACTCAAAAGATAACGCTTTTGGAGAATTTCTGCTTCGAGAGTTTTCAGAGGTTGTAGATAAATCATCCTTATTCATATGTAAAAATGAAAATGAAGTTAGACTATGCTTAGAAGCTTGGGCAAAGGATATCGATAAGTATTCATATCAACCACTGGAAGACTATGATGAAAATAAAGAAATTATTGATTGGCTTAACTCTAAAGATTTCATTAAGCAAATAATTGAAGGTGATTTTGATTTTATTGAAAGGGGGCGTCTGATTAATTCTGTGTCTGCACATCTAATCAATATTAATGATATTGATGAATGTTTAAGCTCAAATGAGGAAATACGCAATTATTATATTGAACTAACACTTAGACTTATGTATATATTCAAGGATGGTGCAGAAACCGCAGAAGAAATCGATGTAGGATTGGATGTTACAGTATGGGATGAGAGTATTTATATGTTAAAAGATGCTTATACTATAGATGATGAGTAGTTAAAAAGTAAAGTTTAGTTATGGATTATAAAAATTTGATGTTAGAAATATATTTTCCATTATGAGATTGAGGTGGTGGAGATGAAGTGTAAACTATTGGATATTTGTGAGTATAGAAAAGGAAAAGTGAATACTTCAAATTTAACGTTAAAAACATATATATCAACTGAGAATATGTTGCCTGATAAGGCAGGAATTCTTGAGGCTAACTCTTTGCCATCTACTGCATTGGTTCAAGAATATAAAGAAAATGATATTCTTATTTCAAATATAAGACCTTATTTCAAAAAGATTTGGCAAGCAAAATATGAGGGGGGATGTTCGAATGATGTATTAGTTTTCCAAGGAAACTTGAATGTAGATAAAGACTTCCTTTACTATATACTTGCTAATGATGATTTTTTTGCGTACTCAATGGCAACATCTAAAGGGACAAAAATGCCAAGAGGGGATAAAAAATCAATAATGCAGTATGAACTACAGTTATTTGATATAAAAACCCAGAAAAGAATAGCAAGTATATTAAAGGTATTAGATAAAAAAATCGAATTAAATAATGCTATAAACAAGAATTTACTTGAGCAAGCGCAAAGCATTTTTACCCAAGAGTTCCTTATGCTTGACCGCATCCCAGATGGCTGGCAAGAAAGCTCTCTGCTTGGAATTGCCGATTACCTCAATGGACTCGCAATGCAGAAGTACCGTCCAAAGGATAATGAGCAAGGTCTGCCTGTTATTAAAATCAAAGAACTGCGCCAAGGTTCCTGCGATTTTAACAGTGAATTATGCTCACCTTCCATCAAGCCGGAATATATTGTTCATGACGGCGATGTAATATTTTCATGGTCGGGCAGCCTCCTTGTTGATCTTTGGTGCGGAGGGACTTGTGGCTTGAATCAGCATTTATTTAAAGTCACATCCTCTACCTACGATAAATGGTTCTATTACGCATGGACAAAGCACCATCTGCAAAAGTTCACTGCTATCGCTGCAGACATGGCCACAACGATGGGACATATCAAGCGCGAAGAACTGTCAAAAGCAGAAGTGCTGATTCCTTCACAATCTGACTATGACCGTATAGGTGGTCTTCTTGCTCCTCTATATGATCTTGTTATCGCTAATCGTATAGTGAACCGTAAACTTGCATCCCTACGTGATGAACTACTTCCTCAGCTTATGTCAGGACAGCTTGATGTTTCGGAGGTGTCGTTATGAACGAAAAGGAACTGAAGATTCCCTTTAATGCGCCTCTCAACGAGGTGGACACTGAATTGCAGACCTATGGCTGCCGTCAAAACAATCCCAACATCTGTGGTAACAATGGCCTTGCTGGTGTTTGCGCTTTTGTGAGCAAGGATGGAATCTGTTGTAAGCCATCTCGTGGATGGAAGAAGCAGTACCAAAAGCTAAAGGTTTAGGCCGCTAAATTCTTGTTTAACATACAACTATAGCTCTTGCGAGTGGCAAGAGTTAAAAATAGGGATTGCCACTCCGTAGTCTTTCTCTACGATAGAAAAGGAGAACAGACTATGAAACAGAAAGTAATTAACGAGGTTATGCAGGGTATGCTCGGCTGCCTCAACAATGCGCAGTTGGAAAGACTGCAAGAAGCGCTGGAACACGCATTGTTCCATAAGCAAGTAAGCGAGATGGAGGAAGAGGTAAATGCGGCACTAACAAATGAACAGCTTCTGGATAATTTTCTCGCGGCAAAGCGGATCGAGGGATGCTCCGAAAAGTCGTTGACTTATTATCGGGCTACGATAGAAACGATGATAGCAAAGGTTAAAAAGAATGTCCGAGAGATGGAAACGGATGACCTGCGTACATACCTGACAGAATATCAGCGGGAGAAAAACTCTAGCAAGGTCACGGTGGACAATATCAGAAGAATTCTGTCGAGCTTCTTCTCTTGGCTGGAGGATGAGGATTATATCTTAAAGAGCCCGTCACGTCGTATCCATAAGGTGAAAGCAGCCTTGACCATCAAGGAGACATATACCGATGAGGCCTTAGAGAATATGCGCGACAATTGCGAGGAATCAAGAGATCTGGCGCTGATAGATATGCTGGCATCAACAGGAATGCGAGTCGGAGAGCTGGTTCTGCTTAATAGGGGTGACATAAACTTCGAGGAGCGGGAATGCGTCGTGTTCGGTAAAGGCAGCAAAGAACGGATGGTGTACTTTGATGCACGGGCTAAGATTCATTTGCAAAACTACCTGAAAGAACGCACTGACGATAATCCGGCACTGTTCGTATCGCTCCGGGCTCCGCATGAGAGGCTGAAGATTGGTGGCATTGAGCGTAGGCTTCGGGAACTTGGAAAAAGGTTGGATATAGAGAAAGTGCATCCGCATAAGTTTCGCCGCACACTTGCTACGATGGCAATTGACAAAGGGATGCCGATTGAGCAGCTGCAGCAGCTGCTTGGCCATAAGCGGATTGATACGACACTGCAGTATGCGATGGTAAAACAAAGTAATGTAAAACTGGCACACAGAAAATACATAGGTTAGGATGGTGAAAATATGGCTGAATGGGTAATGAAAAAGCTGAAAGACATAGCGGAATTTAATCCAAGGGAATCTCTTGCAAAAGGCGTAGTTGCCAAGAAGGTCGCTATGGACAAGTTACAGCCTTTTTGCCGGGATATACCGGGATATGAGCTGGAGCCATTCTCCGGCGGCACAAAATTTCGTAATGGAGATACGATCATGGCCAGAATTACTCCATGTTTGGAAAACGGAAAAACTGCAAAGGTCGCGGTTCTTGATGAAGGAGAGGTTGGCTTTGGCTCTACGGAGTATATTGTGTTTCGCGCTAAAGATGGTATAGATGAGGACTTTATCTACTATCTGGTTTGCAGTCCACTTGTTCGCGAGCCCGCGATAAAGTCGATGGTAGGATCATCCGGAAGACAGAGAGTTCAGACGGATGTAGTTCAGAATCTGGAGATAATGGTTCCGGATTATGAGGAGCAGAAACAGATATCCGGTATTTTGAAATCACTAGATGATAAGATTGTAGCAAATACGGAGATAAACAAGAATTTAGTGGCCTAAGGTTCTATGTCTGAAACATCCAGCTCGCCAACCATCAACTTTAGTAATAATGCATCTCTAATATCAACAAGTCGTGAGTTTTCTGCTTCAAGCACTTCCTGCTGCCGGAAGATTGGAGTACAAAAGGCATTGAATTTATCAATAGTCTCGTTATCGGGAATTACAACAGGGACAGATTTCATCCCTGCACCTGATATTTCCTTAAAAGTTGAACCCGAAGCCATTCCCTCGATGGTCGGCAATAAAAATTTCAGAAGATAATACATAAAAGCTGTACCAACATTTTCATTTGGAACTATCGATTTGAATCCCTGATTAGTTGTTACTTCGTTGGCAGCAATGGCAATGTACCCAATAGGTGCTCTGGAACTAAACAGAACTGTTCCGGTTGGCATTTTGATTGCACTACTTTTGGAAAATCCTAATTCTGAAATATCAATTTTACCGTGAGAAATGAATTTTGACTTATTAAGAGATAAATCCTTTGGAGTAATCCATGCTATGCCTTTCTCGGAGTAATATTCAGGCTTTGTTTTGGAGGGGGTTCCACCGGCAACAACAGTTCCAAGGTCAGAAAGCACACCATCTTTCCATATTGGATTGACATTCTCAACAAATAATGAGTGAAAAAGAGCTTCTGCTTGATGCTCTAAATTCTTGTTTATTATACATGGTGGTAAATATTAATTTTATGAAATACTCATTTTTGATAATAGAGGGAATGTAAATATATTTACAAGAGAGTTATAGGAATAAAATTAACTTTTTAATAGGGGTGAATAGTAATGCTGAATTTTTTTCGAGAGGAAGATTATGAAAAATCATTAATTGAATTATTTCAGAATGATTTAGAGTATGAATATGTGTATGGCCCAGATATAGAAAGAGATTTTTATAGTCCCTTCTATGAAGACGTTTTAATTGAGTCTTTATATCGTATAAATCATGGTGCAACTAATGATGCGATTCAGGATGCATTATTTAAACTTAAAAATTTTGAAAATGGGGAGCTTGTACAGAAGAATGCCATCTTTATGGACTACTTGCAGAATGGTATTCCTGTAAGATATTTTTTTGATGGAGAAGAACGTTCTTCAATTGTTTATCTTGTGGATTATAAGAACCCTGAAAATAATTCATTTGTTGTAGCTAACCAATGGACTTTCATTGAGAACAGTAATAAACGCCCTGATCTCATTCTATTTCTAAATGGTCTACCAATAGTATTAATGGAACTTAAGTCTCCTTCTCGTGAAGAAACAGATGCTTCTGAGGCATATAGACAGCTTCGTAACTATATGCAGGAAATTCCATCGATGTTTATTTATAATGCTATTTGTGTTATGAGTGATCAATTAATTTCTAAAGCTGGTACAATTACTTCCGGCGAAGACCGTTTTATGGAGTGGAAAACCAAAGATGGTAATTATGAGAATACTCAGTATGCACAGTTTGATACATTTTTTGAGGGAATATTCCAAAAAGAACGATTGCTTGATATTATTAAAAACTTTATTTGTTTCTCGAATGAAGGCATAAATAGCTATAAAATTCTTGCTGGATATCATCAATATTTTGCCGTAAAAAAGGCTATTGAATCGACTAAGCACGCTACTGTTACTGATGGTAAAGGTGGAGTTTTCTGGCATACTCAAGGTAGTGGTAAGTCTCTTTCAATGGTATTCTATGCCCATTTGTTGCAGGAGGCCCTAGATAGCCCTACTATTGTTGTTCTTACTGATAGAAATGACCTTGATGATCAACTCTATAGTCAGTTTGTAAAGTGTAAAGACTTTTTACGACAAGAACCGTTACAAGCAGAAAGTAGAGAAAATCTTAAAACCTTACTTGCTGGGAGACAGGCAAATGGTATTATTTTCACTACGATGCAAAAGTTTGAGGAATCTGATGAACCTCTATCTGAACGTCATAATATTATAGTTATGGCAGATGAAGCACATAGAGGGCAATATGGGCTTGCTGAAAAAATTAAGATTACAAAGAATGAATCTGGTGAGGAAGTAGCAAAACGTGTTATTGGTACAGCTAGAATTATTCGTAATACATTGCCTAATGCTACATATATTGGTTTTACAGGAACACCTATTTCTTCAAAAGACCGTAGTACGCGGGAGGTCTTTGGTGATTATATCGATATCTATGATATGACACAGTCTGTTGAAGATGGTGCAACACGACCTGTTTATTATGAAAGTCGTGTTATCAGACTGAATCTTGATCAAGCTACATTGAGGTTGATTGATGCTGAATATGATTTGATGTCTTTGAATGCAGATAGTGAAGTTATAGAGAAAAGCAAACATGAGTTAGGACAGATGGAAGCTATTCTTGGTAATGATAATACGCTAGACTCTCTTGTGCATGATATTCTTGATCACTATGAAAATAATAGGGAGTATTTACTTACCGGTAAGGCAATGATTGTTGCCTATTCTCGCTCTATTGCCATGAAAATCTATAAACGTATTCTAGAGCTTCGACCAAATTGGGAAGAAAAAGTTGCTGTAGTCATGACTTCTGGTAATAATGATCCAGAAGAGTGGCGACAAATTATTGGCAATAAGCATCATAAAAACGAACTTGCTAAGAAATTTAAGGATAATAATAGCCCTTTAAAAATTGCTATAGTAGTTGATATGTGGCTAACGGGTTTTGATGTTCCTTCTCTTGCAACTATGTATATTTACAAACCTATGACTGGACATAATCTAATGCAAGCAATTGCTCGTGTTAATCGTGTGTTCCGTGATAAAGAAGGCGGACTTATTGTTGATTATGTAGGTATTGCTACTGCTTTAAAGCAGGCGATGAACGATTATACATCTCGTGATAAAAAGAATTATGGTGATACGAATGTTGCTATGGTTGCGTATCCTAAATTCTTAGAAAAATTGTCTATATGTCGAGATATATTCCATGGCTATGACTATTCTAAATTTAAAAGTGGTACTGATCTTGAAAGAGCTAAAACTATTAGTGGTGCGGTTAATTTTATTATGGATAAAGAGCGGATAGAGGATAAGGATGCATTTGTAAAAGAAGCTCTTATGCTTCATCAAGCACTCTCTCTTTGTTCGTCCTTAGTTAATGAAGACGATAGATTTGAAGCAGCATTTTTTGAAGCTGTTCGTGTACTTGTTTTGAGACTTACTAATACTGGAGTTGGTAAAAAGATTTCATTACCAGAGATGAATGCAAGAATAAATGAACTTTTAAAGCATAGTATTAAGAGTGAGGGCGTAATAAATTTATTCTCTGATATTAAAGAAGAGTTCTCTTTATTTGATCCTAAATTCCTACAAGATGTTGCTAATATGAAGGAAAAGAATCTTGCGATTGAATTGTTAAAGAGATTAATCTCTAATCAAGTTTCTGTTTATCGTAGAACAAACGTAGTTAAATCTGAGAAGTTTAGTGAAATTATGCAACGCTCTCTCAATGCTTATTTAAATGGGATGCTAACAAATGAAGAAGTTATTGCTGAGATGTTAAAACTGGCAAAACAAATTGCAGCTGATAAACAAGAAGGGGAAAAACTTGGCTTAACAGCAGATGAGTTAGCCTTTTATGATGCATTGGTTAAACCACAGGCTATTAAAGACTTTTATGAAAATGAAGAATTAATCTCTATAACGAAAGAATTGGCGGATACACTTCGTAAAAATAGGACAATAGACTGGCAAAAACGTGAATCAGCAAGAGCAAAAATGCGTATGATCATTAAAAAACTTCTGAAAAAGCATAAATATCCTCCAGAAGGAATGGATGATGCGGTTCAAACTGTAATAACGCAATGTGAGCTCTGGACCGATAATTACGATATGGAAGAAGAACATAAGTCTTATTCCTATTCGATGCCAACAGAGGAAAGACTAGCGATGGTTGCTGATGATATAGGCAAATATAACTTATAGAATGGGGAATACAATTGTTTATGAGTAAAAGATTCTTCATATAAGCTATGTAAATAGAAATCAGTAAGAGATATAGACTTGTTTTGAGAGATTAATAGTATTAATAAAAGGGAATAGGGAGTGTTGTTATGTCAAAGTTGAATATTGATCAACAAACGATAAAGGAATTGTTCACTAATAAACGTGCTGATTTTTTAATACCAGATTATCAAAGACCTTATGCTTGGGATATTTTTGAATGTCAAACCTTATGGGATGATATATTTTTATTTGCAATTCCAGAGGATGATTTTTCTAAGTTTGATCCAGAGGGGGATGAATATTTTCTTGGCCCTATTGTTACATTTAAAAATGATGCTAATAAACTAGAAATTATTGATGGTCAACAACGTTTAACAACATTGATGTTATTATTGAGAGCTTTTTATTCGTTTTTTGGAAATATGAAGGCCAATAACTCTAAAAAAACAGCAGAGGACATATCTAAATGTATATGGAAAACTGATGAGTTTGGGACTCCGGATAAGAACAAATTAAAAATAGATTCTGAAGTTACATCTGATGATGATAAGCATGAATTTTTATCAATTCTTAAAACTGGTATAGTAAAGGATTCACAAAAAAGTGCATATGCGAGAAATTATCGATTTTTTACGGAACAGATAAATGCTTTTTTAGTACGATATCCAACGTATTTTGCATACTTACCAAATAGAATTATGAATAACTGTATTCTTCTACCAATTGAAGCCGAGTCGCAAGACACTGCACTTAGAATCTTCTCTACACTAAATGATCGAGGCAAACCACTTTCTGATACAGATATTTTTAAAGCTCAATTCTATAAGTACTATAAAGAGAACGACAAAAAGGATGAATTTATAAAAAGATGGAAACAATTAGAAGAAATTTCTGATAAAATTTTCTCATCAGTATCAGGCTCATCTATGGACGAATTGTTTACACGTTATATGTATTATGAACGTGCAAAAATGAACAATAAAAATACAACAACAGAAGCATTGCGTAAATTTTATGAGAAAGATGGTTATAGCCTTTTAAAGAAAGATGACACACTTAATAATTTAGAGATTTTAGCAAACTTTTGGATAAATGTAGCAGAACAAGATGATAGTGTCTTTTCTGATAAGGTTTTAAAAAAGCTATCTATTTTAAATTATGCTCCAAATGGTATGTGGGCATATTTAACTTCTGTATATTTCATGCAAAATAAAGATGATATTGGAAATTTAGATAATAATGCCTTCAATGAATTTTTGGATAAGATTATTGCCTTCATTTGGACCTATGCAATTATGAGACCTGGTGTGAATGCATTAAGAACACCAGTTTATCCAGAGATGATTAATGTAGTAAATAATAAACAAGTAACATTTGATGACTATAAGTTTGATGAAGATAGTGTAAGATTAGCATTAGAGAGCTATCAATTTACAAATGGCAGACCAATTACTAAATCAATGCTTGCCTGGTGGATGTATACAAATGATAAGCAAGATCTTTTATTATTAGATACAAAGTTAGAAATAGAGCATATTTATTCTAGAAAACGTCAAGAAAATGAGAATGGTTTAGCTGATAAATGGAGTTTAGAATCATTGGGGAATAAAGCTCTACTTGAAAAAGCTATTAATATTCGTGCTTCAGATTATCGGTTTATAGATAAACTGAAATATTATAAGGGTTTTGTAACTGATAAAGGAAAAGTAAGAGAAGGCACGAAAAATATGGAGTTGATTGAGTTATCAGCAAACTCTAATGATTTTATGGAAGCCGATATTATGGCACGAAAAAATATAATTATTTCTAAGTTTATTGATTATCTAAGAGAAAATGACTTATTACTTTAATAATATATCCTTTATTTATCTGTAAATTATTATGTATGAGCGTTGTAGATAATAAAATATCAAGTTCTATTTATATGTTAATTGAACTGACTTATTAAGTTAATAAACGAGAATAAAATAAGAACTGATTTTATAACTAAAAAGTTTTGGGGAATATGATTTTTTAGGAGGTTTCGTATGGGGAGATCAATAGCTAATGAATTGCTTGATAAATCAAAAGAAGCAATGATATCTGCTGTACAAATTTATAATAATCCTTTGATTAGGTTTAAATCCGAAATGTTTATCATTACAGCCATTATTTCTTGGACCTATCTAATGCATGCTTATTACAGAAGAAAAGGAATAGAATATAGATATTATCATCAGAGAGGACAAAGAAAGAAGTATGACAAAACTAAGAATGGAGCATATAAGCACTGGGAGTTAGAACGGTGTATTAATGTGAAGCAGTCTCCATTAGATGAAGGAACCGCAAATAACTTAAGGTTTTTAATAGGTATAAGGCATGAGATTGAGCATCAGAAAACTAGTAGTATTGATGAATATATTGGTGCAAAGTTACAAGCGTGTGCATTAAACTATAGCAGGGAATTAGTGAAAATGTTTGGTGAAGGCCATAATATAAAAGATAATTTGAGCCTAGCGATTCAATTTTCACCAATCTCTCCAGAACAGGAGAAATTATTACGAGTAAAATCAGAGAATAGTATCCCGAGTAATATAAGAAATTTTATTACGACCTTTGAATCTGAATTAGATGATGAAGAATTAAAGTCATCATGCTATTCCTATAAGCTTGTTTACATTCCGATGCAAGTAAATAGGGCAAATCAAGCAGATAAAGCTATTGAGTTCATTTCTCCAGATAATATTAATACAAAAGATGTAGAACGTATATTAGTTAAAGCTGTTGAAAAAAAGAAGTTTTTACCTAGTGAAATTGTGAAGATGATGAATGATGAAGGGCATTCTACATTTACCATACATAACCATACACAATTGTGGCAAGAAAAAGATGCTAAAAATAAAAAATATAATTTTGGTGTGCAAGTGGTTAAGCAGTGGTATTGGTATGAAAATTGGGTTAATATAGTAAGAGAGCACTGTCAAAAAAATAATTATTAAGTTATAGCTTGAATAAGTTAATTTTTCTAAAAGGCTTAAAGTATGTTTGCCTATACTGACATTGATCAATTAAATGCTTAAGGCTAAGAGTAATATAAATTATATTTCTGCAATAAATAAGGGGAATACTATCATTGTATTCCCCTTATATTGGAATAAAAACGTTATTTATTATGATAAATTCAGTTCGATATAACTGATTCGTCATAATTATTTTAATATTACAAATTGAGATTATATGAAAATCACAAGAACTTTCGGAGAGGATTTTAAGTATTCTCTCCACGATGCAAGCTTACAAAAAATTGAATACGTAGACGGTAATTTTATCTTTACCTTTGATTATATGTTCTCCTATGAGAACGGTGTTGAACAAACTCATAAGGCTAAGATTGTATTTGAGAAATGTGATATTGATGGTTTAGAAATTCTCGTTTTTAATAATACAATATTAGATACTTTTACAGGTAAAAGTATTGAGTTATCTCAGTATCAACAGGAGTATAGTGAAAGTGAGTTTGAGGTCCTTACAGAGACCTATAATTGGCGCCGTGCTGTACTCCAAGGATGGTTATGGACTGAAGGGAATCCAGTTCACTGTATAATGGACATATACTTCACAGGCGATATGTTATATATAATTGATGAGAGCTTGTAAAATAAATCTTTCAACATAAACCATATGGGAGTAAATAACTATGGGCTATAAAAATGTATGTATCAACTGCAGGATCTCCTTGTCGGAGGGCACAAACTACGAGATGTTTAATACCAAAAAAACCTGTCCCACATGTAAAGGCAAAATGTACTTTGTGAATGAGAAGTTCAAAGCTCCTAAAAAATCTAATGATAAAGAGTGGAAGATTATAGAGTATTTGTTGTTGAGTGGCTATGATTTTAGGAATCCCATTTATGGTACTGAAAGATACATGTATTTTGAGTTCCCAAAGAACTTACAGGAGGCGGAGGCATTCGTGCGTGAGATGAGAAAGTTATAGTAAACTATATGAGCAAAGCGCTTTAATGATATGTAAACGAGTAACTAAATTTTACAGAGAGGAGGCAAAACTATGTGTGAAGTAACAATAACACAAGCTACAGCAGAATTGCCTATGCTTGTAAAAAAACTACAGACAGGAGAAGAGTCTGTTATATATATCAAACAAGATGGACGGACTGTAGCGCGTCTTACACTATCTGAAGACACTAGACAAGCGGAATCTAAAGTGGATGTGTCGAAACGTATAGGCATTGCAAAAGGTAAATTTAAAATGCCAAAAGATTTTGATAAATGGGATAAAGATATAGAAGAAATGTTTGGAGATACAATATGAATATATTATTGGACACACATTATTTACTATGGTCTATTTTAGGTGATGATTCATTATCTAAAGAAGCAAGTGATATGATAATGAATCCAAATAATAATATTTATTACAGTATTCTTTCACTATGGGAAATTGAAATTAAGCATCTTAAACGTCCAAAGTGTATGCCTATTGATGCAGCAATAGTAGAAGATAGCTGTGCGGGGGCGGGTTTTATACTGTTACCTATATTGGTTCCACATGTGTTGGCATTATCTACATTACATCGTAATGGGAATGCTAAAGCTCATAAAGATCCATTTGACCGTTTGTTAATTGCTCAGGCTAAAACATCTGATATGATATTTTTAACACATGATGAGCTTTTACCAGATTATAATGAACCATGTATTTGTTTTATGTAATATGAAAGATTAAATGATATGCTTATTCGAAAAGCCACAATTGAAGATTTGGATTTAGTAACACATATAGAATCCACCTGTTTCCCACCAGCCGAAGCAGCCCCTCGTGAAGCATTTAAAGAACGCCTTGCCCATTATGCAGAGCATTTCCTCATTATTTTTGAGGGCGATATGCCAATCGGTTTTATTGATGGATTTGTAACGGATGATGAAATCTTAACGGATGAGATGTTTGCTGATGCTTCTTTGCATAATCCTAACGGTGCTTGGCAGATGATATTTGGTTTAAACACAATGCCAGAGTATCGAAATCGTGGTGTAGGTGGTAAGTTAATTGAGGCCTTTATCGACCTTGCTAGAGAGGAACAGCGAAAGGGCGTAATTCTAACTTGTAAGGAAGAAAAGATACCTTATTATGCCAAGTTTGGCTTTGTAAATGAAGGTGAATCAGAGTCTGATCATGGTGGTGCCAAATGGTACCAAATGCGGATTGTATTTTAGGTGCTTAGCAATGAGTAGGGATTAACTATTTATTGTTTTACAATAAAACTGAATATTAATAGTTCAGATAATAAAAGAAGCTGAAATCTTTGTATTGATTTCAGCTTCTTTTTTGTTGGGAAAATATGTATTTTTGAAGGAGTCTAATTAATATTCATTAAATAAAATTAATTAAATGATTTCCTTTACCTGCGCCACGCCTTTATCGGTCAGCATATAGTACCCATTTGTTACATATAACAAGCCTTGTTTCTTAAGGTGTGATGCGGCTTGGTGTGTATAGTCTGGCTTCCAGTTCAAGTGTTCGTGAATGGTGCCGATACCGTTTTCGATGGCTGCCACAGGTGTATTCATATGGGTATAGATGTGGCAGAGCATCATTGTTTCTCGATAGTGACGACGCAAGTGGCGTTGGCGACGATAGGTTGCAATATAGCCTGTCTTTGGCGTGCCAATAACGGCAATTAATAATGCGAGACCGATCGTTGTTGCGATAGCGCCTGCAATGGATACGTCTAGGGTGAAAGCGACTTCCGTACCGATAACGGCACAGATAATGCCGATGATGATACTGCTAATGAGCATGGCTTTCACAGAGTCCGTCCATAAATAAGCGATAACCGCAGGTCCGATCATGAGGCCGATAACGAGGATGGCACCAACCGCTTGGAATGAAGCCACCACGG
>ERZ772979.1160-NODE-1160-length-15893-cov-11.024309_pt1 | contig 15893 bp, 19 predicted proteins | sample MGYA00511130_ERZ772979 | MGnify/ENA primary metagenome ERZ772979 (study PRJEB29015, sample SAMEA2738103) | human oral metagenome | biome: human oral; feature: human-associated habitat; material: saliva | place: China | collected 2186 ... | reverse complement strand
GTAGTAAATAAAAGAATTCCGAGAGTTTTTCAGCCTACCAAATGTCCATTACACCAAGATTTCTGATTTGGCTTTCTCACAATTGACAGAGAACTTTATCTATGAGTTTCGCCAATACTACTTGGGAGTATGCGGTTTCCAAGAAAGTTCTTTCTTCGCAGTGGCATCCCATTTGAAAACAGTCTGTAAGTTGGCATATCGTGAGGGGATAACCGATTCTCTGATGTTTGACAAAGCCCATATAGAAAGGGGAGACAAGAATATCCCAAAGGCGCTTGACAGGGAAGCATTGGACAAGTTAAAGTCTCTCCGCTTTGATGATTTGGAGGGGGAAATGGAAACGGCAAAGGATATTTTCCTCTTTGCCTGTTATACAGGTGCTGCCTATTGTGATTTGACGGAACTAAACAAATCTCATCTTGTCCGTGATGACGAGGGAAGTCTGTGGCTGAAGTTCAACCGTCAAAAGACAGGCGTATTCTGCCGCATCAAATTGCTGCCCGAAGCCATTCAGCTAATAGACAGATTTCACAGCGATGAAAGGGAAACGCTACTTCCATACATGAAGTACAAGAACTATCAGAACTGCCTGAAAGCCCTGCGGCTTCGTGCAGGTATATCATTTCCCTTTACCACGCATACCGCAAGGCATACTTTCGCAACGCTCATCACGCTTGAACAGGGCGTGCCCATTGAAACGGTGAGCAAGATGCTCGGACATAGCAACGTAAGTATGACCGAGCGCTATGCAAAAGTAACACCACAGAAACTCTTTGAGGAATTTGACCGCTTCCTTTCTTTCACTGAAGATTTACGTTTAACTATATAAAAGACGACCATTATGAGAAGTACATTCAAGATACTGTTCTATATCAACAGACAGAAAACAAAGGCAGACGGCAATACTACCATTCTCTGCCGTATCACCATAGATGGAAAGAACACAACTATTACCACAGGCGAAGAGTGCCAGCCCTCCGAGTGGAACGCTAAACAAGGGCTGACAACCAATAGAAAGACCAACAAAAGAATCAATGAGTTCAGGGAATTGGTAGAGAAAACCTATCGGGACATACTGGCGAGGGACGGAGTGATAAGCGTGGAACTTATCAAGAACTGCTTGCAAGGCATTACCACCAATCCCATTACTCTCCTTGCCATGAGTAAGGCGGAACTGCAATCCGTCAGGGAAAGCGTGGGCAAATCAAAGGCAGAGGGAACTTATAAGAACCTGTATTACTCAGACAAGATGCTCACGGAGTTTGTAAAGGACATAGGAAATGAGGATATACCCATTACCTTCATCACGGAGGATTTGTTTGATGAGTACCGTTTCTTCTTGAAGAAGCGCGAATATGCCGCATCGACTATTAATCGTTACCTTTGTTGGTTGAGCCGACTGATGTTTCGTGCGGTCAGCAGGAGGATTATCCGCTGCAATCCCTTTGAGAATGCCAAGTATGAGAAGGAGGAAAAGAAGATACGCTTCCTGCAAAAGAGCGATGTAATGAAACTTATGGCAATGAGGATGAACGACAGGGAAGCAGAGTTGGCACGTCTGATGTTTGTCTTTTCATGCTTCACAGGTATGGCTATCGCTGATATGGAAAATTTGGAATACAGGCATATCCAAACGGCAGCGGACGGGAGGAGATATATCCGCAAAGAGAGACAGAAGACAAAGGTTGAATTTATCGTACCATTGCATCCCGTAGCCGAAGTCATCATCAATCATTGCAGGAATGAGCTGGAAAGAAATGAAGAACAGCAGGAGATAAAAGAAAAAGGCGGGAGCCTTGTATTTCAACGTGAATGCAGCCGTAGCGTAATAGATGTCAAGTTGAGTATCGTTGGCAAGGCTTGTGGTATTAGGGAGAGATTGTCGTTCCACAAGGCTCGCCACACCTTCGGTACGACGAACCTTAGCGCAGGAATACCTATTGAGAGCATAGCCAAGATGATGGGACACGCTTCCATATCAAGCACGCAGATTTATGCACAGGTAACGGACAACAAGATTTCGGAGGATATGGACAGGCTTATTGCCAAACAATCGGCAAAAGATAAAGAAACTATGGAGAGAGAGGCTTTTGAACTTTTGGATACATCAATCTGTAAAATGGAGGAAACGGCATGAATATGAACTATAAACTAAAAACTAAAAACGAAGACTAGCACGGAGAATCAGCGCAGCTATTTTGATTGGGGGAGCAATATGCTAGTTGTCCTTAAGGGGAATGGCGAAATCGCTATGACGGAGAGCGAACTTATGAGGTTCTTCGGTGTAACGAGGAGTAAACTTAACCATATACTGCAAACGTTGATGAGATTTTCCATCCTGTATCCCGATGAAAGAAGTGCAGGTGAGGAAGATATTTATGCAAACAAACAACTCAAAGGTTATGCACCGCTTTATCCGCTTCCAATCATCATTGCCCTATCCTTTCAGCTGGACAGCACGGAAGCGCATTTGTTCAGAAGTTATATCTGCCATATGGTACAACGACCGATGGCTACCATAACACCGATATTCCTGATAGGCAACACGGATAATTGATGATAATACTTCTTTTTCTTTCACCGAATTATATCTTACTACATAACTACAATAAGAGATAGTGCGGTGAAAGAAAAAGATTTTGTGTGTAGTTAGTAAAATAAATATGTAACTACTACTTAAACACTACATACTACTACTTATTATAAACTTCCAAATAATAAATGCTATTTGTCATTATATTCGTACTTTTGCAAAGTGACATACCGAAATAACATAATGCTTTTGCAAAACCTCTCTGATATTGCAAAAAATAAAATAAAGAAATTTAACAAAATTTTATGCAGTCTTTTGGGCAAATAGGCTTCTTAGATAAGAAAGGGGTATTCCCTTGCTTAAAATAGAATGATACAGATTGACGCTTGTAAAAAAGGGGATAAGGAAGCCCTTGGAGAACTATATACGACATATGCCAAGAGACTTTTAGGCGTATGTCGGCATTATGTAAAAGATGATAATGTAGCCGAAGATATTTTGCATGATGCATTTATCATTATCTTCATGTCTATCCGAGATTTGAAGGATGAATCAAAATTAGAGGGTTGGATGGTAACTATTGTAAGAAACCTATCCTTAAAGTATTTCCAAAGTACAGAAAAAGAAACCATTCCCTTGTCTTGCTTGGATATAGAAATCAAAGAAGAAGTAAGGGAGGAACAGAAAAGCATTGAGTTGGGACTATTGTTGTCTGCTATAGAATCCTTGCCAAAGGGGAATCGGGAGGTATTCAAACTTTCTGTCTTGGATGGTCTTTCCCATAAGGAAATAGGAGAACTGCTCGGCATCAATCCTCACAGTTCTTCTTCCCAGTTGTTCAGGGCAAAGAAAATGCTGCGTACCATACTGATTAATTATTGGATGCTGCTCTTGCTGCCGATTCTGATATCCGTCTATGTTTATTTTATAACGCGAGACAAGACTATAGAGTCTTCTGATAACAAACGAACAGCAGAAAACACTTATAAGGAACTTCCAAAACAACTTCAAAAGGAAGCGCAACCAAGATATTCACTTCCATTAAGTACCGACGGTAATGTTGGGCATACTTTGACGGAGATCGCTGTTCCTGTTGAAGATATTTCTTCGCAGGTAATTACAGACAGTGTTGGGGCTGGACTGCAGACAGTATCATTCAATGTTGATTCCTTAGAGAAGCATCTGGCTATAAAGGGTATTAGCACAGGAGATTCAATGTTACATTTCTCACAAATTTCCGAAGAAAAAATGCTGGCATTGAATGAAAGTATGCACTCCAATGCCAGCAATAAGAAGAAATATCCATGGACATTTAACTTCGGCTATTCATCCAATGCCGGAGCAAATGGAACCATTTCCAATCTAGGATATCTGTCTTTGGTAGATTATGCTAATGGAGGTGCAACAGCCAAACTGTACACTCGAACCGATTTGGAAAACTATTATGATCGGAACATTACACTGATGGATTCTGTCGAGAGAGCAAGAATGTCATTTATTTTAAATGACGCAACGGATAGCAACGACCCTTTAGATGAGAAAGCTCATCATTACCGCCCGAAAACCTTTAGTCTCTCACTTAACAAGCAGCTAAGTACTCATTGGTTCCTTGGTACAGGCTTGACCTATACAAGGTTGAAATCCGATTTTGAAAGTGATTTTAATGGTTCTTCCTTACAGAAGATACAAAAGATAGATTATGTGGGCATACCTTTACGATTGACCTATCGTATATGGGGTAAGGATCGCTTCAACGCATATACTACAGGCGGTGTGACATTCGAAATGCCTGTTCACAGTTTGCTTGACAAAAAGTTTATCATAACAGCGGACTCTTCATACACGTTGAAGGGCAACATCAAGGCACGTTATCAGTGGTCTATAAACTTGGGTATCGGTGTGCAGTACAAGATATTCAAACCATTTAGTCTGTATTTAGAGCCTAATATGTTCTATTATTTCGGGAATGGCAGTGGGCTTGAGACCTATCGCACGGAACATCCGTTCATGTTCAGCATCCCCTTTGGATTAAGATTAACATGGTAATCATAAATAAATATAGAATATGAAACACATGAATTTAATGAAGTGTCTGTTGGCACTTTGCTCCTTGGGAGTAATCGCTGCGTGTTCCTCAGAAAACGCAATAGTTGAAAATGTCAAAGTAACAGATATTGTTACCTCCGATTGTAAAAGTTCAGCATCTAAAGAGGATTCTCGTCCTGAACATCTCGCAGACTTTTATAGTAACAAAACGAAGCTGCTCATGTTCATGGGAAAAGACAACACTGTTACCGCCCAATTTCTTGACGTGATGGATAATTGTGCAATTGGTCAACTGAATGTAGATGTGAGTTGCTCAGAAAACAAAATTGTAATCATCCTTTACCCAGACCGTGATATGTACACTGATTGTGTCTGCAGGTATGATGTGAACTTTAAAATAAGGAACTTGCTATTCGGAAATTATCTTATTGAGATATATCAGACAACCTCGAACAAGCAGACAAGTTCATCCAACAGAATTTATCAGGGTTCGGTAACTTTGGAATCCAATAAGACCTTAACACTGACCATGACACGTTAGATATCTATACCTGAAGAAAATAAGACGGTGCGCACATTGCTACGCACCGTCTTCTATGAATACGGTTATAAATTTTCATTTTTTAGAAAATAGAGAGCAGTCTTTTGCATGGAACTGTATCTATTATTTGATGGACTCACAAGACCATCTCGTTTGTTTAACCATTTAACAGATACATCAATGCAAGCAAGACACTTGGATAGAAAAAGATATTTTGAAGATTCTGCTATAACTTCAGCTCATTATTACCTGCCATATATTAAGAAATTCCATCCCTTAAATGCATATAGCAGAATCTTGGAAATAGGGTGTGGTGAGGGTGGAAATTTGAAACCTTTTGCAAAGGCAGGCTACCAGGTCTTTGGAGTGGACATGGCAAAAATACGAATAGAACAGGCACGACAATTCTTTTCCAAGGAAAATTTGGAATGTCGTTTCGAGAGTGGCGACTTCATGAAATATCCTGCTCCAAGTGATGACGACAAATTCGATGTAGTTATACTGCATGATGTTATAGAGCATGTTCCCGACAAGCTGGCTTTTGTCAGCCATATTCGTAAGTTTATGAACAAAGACGGTATTCTATTCGTGGCATTCCCTGCATGGCAGATGCCTTTTGGTGGACATCAGCAAATATGTCGCAATAATGTATGGTCTAAAATACCATTCTTCCATTTGCTCCCATATTCGTGGTATCGCTTTATACTAAGAAAAGTAGCAAAGGAAGAAGATGCAACGATAAAGGAGCTATTGTATATCAAACAATGTAGATGCCCAATTGAAAAATTTGAAAAAGTAATAAAAGCCGTAGACCTATCCATACAGAGCAGGTTGCTATGGTTTATTAATCCGCACTATCATCAGAAATTCGGATTAAGTCCCCAAAAACTTTGTTTGCCTATTTCTCATATCCCTATTTTGAGAAACTTTTTTACTACTTCTTGCTTTTATCTGTTGAAACTCAAATAATTTTGGTGACTATATACGACAATACCCTAAATTTTTTGATATAAAATTAGGGTAATATAAATGCTTTACATAGGTTTAAATCATATTATTTTATATCTTTAGCACTTTTGTCAATATCGTCCATTAATAATATATATATATTTGACAAAATTAAAAGTAAATACATTATCAGAACAGTAAATAAAAAAGAATTTGCAAAAACAAGTATTGAACAAGTTTGTATTTTCTGTAATATTAGCAATACTATCAATACCATACAAAGTACGATAATAAATGAAACTTGCTTCACGAAAATTTTTGAGAAGTTTAAGAATCTAATCAGGTAGTTATTTTTACTATCATCTCTTTTTTCTTGTAAATATTTTATTCTTTGCGATAACTTATCGGGAACTATAAATAGTGCACTAAATATCAATGCTGTGAAAATACTTAGACAATTTATTAGGATATCAATAATATTCTTCATATCTCTATTCTTAAAATATATAGCGACAATAAGTGGAATAATAATAAATGAAATGCAAATCTTAAATATTGAGTTCTTTTCTCCATCTATATTACAGAATAAAGACGTAACTCCATTATTAATTATTCTAATAATTTGACTAAACATATATACTATATTGTTATTACCTTAGGCGTATAAGATATTTGTAATTTTAAATTATCCAATATACCCTTAGTAAATTTATGTAAATCTTCCCATACTGGTTGTTGCGTTTTTTCATCTTTCAATGAATCATCTAAAGTTATAACTGGAAGGATGTCTTCAATATTTGCCAATGAAGCATGCGCCTTTTTACCGTTATTAGTATAAAATAGTTTAATCATATCTGCGGATTTATCATACTCCGCATCAACAGCTTGTATTTGAGAAATTAACACATTTTTATAATTTAGCATTGATAAAAAATCACCTAATGGAATATTGAATTTGTTAAAGATAGTTTTTTTAGTTGCTTTTATAAATGGTCCAAATATTGGATCAAGTGGTTTTTTATAATCTCTTTTGCTATGCACAACTCGTATTTCATTGATATAGCCATCTTTAAGGTATTTTTCAATATAACTTTTAGGAACGCATTTATTCCAATACGGTTTATAGCCTTTGCTTATAAAATAATCCTCTAATTGCTCTTTGAATAATGCTGTACACCCCATAGAAGTATAACTTTGCACCATTAATATGCCAACATTAGAATCCTGTGGTAACCATAGTTTATAGAAATACAAAAGGGATGTTACATTATCATCATCTATCGTTCCTTTCAATGTAGTAGCATTATCAGATTTATAAATTTCACGATTTATACCTGTTGCCCCACCTTTAAATACGCCCCATGCAGTATATTCAGTCTTACTAACTCCGTGGAATAAATCCGTTGTTATACTAACCGCTTTTGTATTGTCCTTATTTGACTTAAATGATGCATTAAAACCATTAATAAAATCAGTTAATAGAACTTCCATATATTTACCATTTTTTTTCAAAGATAGTGAATTCACAAAATCTTGAAATAAACATGGAGTTTCTTCTGTATGAAATCCTATCCGTTTCCCCTCTCTTGTCTTTCTTTCAAATGTCCCTGTAATCTTTTTAAGACTAAAGTAATACATGTCTAATTTCAATGTATATGCCATAATTCTTTATTTTATTCATTTTCTTTTCCTTCTTACAAATTTTATGCCAATATTTTAGTGACAAATGCCATGTTTATTATTATGTTAATTCCTATATAGATTTTCTTTTTAGGGTATAATTAGATGCTATTTGTTTTACAGCTATAATCTTATTATGGATTTAATCACGAGCATACATATTTCATCTGTAGAAGAAGCAGAGGATATTCTAAAATCAGAAATAAGCGTCAGTTCTCTATTTGGAGAGTTGAAGCATACACCAATATTAAATAGCTATGAATTGACTAAGCAGAATGTTCAAAGCAAGATAAACAAAATTGTCAGAGCAACGAATACCAATCAACTGACAACCAAGTTAAAGGCGGATAATACAGAAGATGTTTCCAAGGCATTTAAGGTGTTATTTCCTAAGTGTAAGGTAACTTTAAGGCTTTTAGAAGACAAGGCTACCTATAATCAGCAAACCACCTCTTATGATATAATAGTACAGAAAGTTGGCACATTCCATATATCTGTTAAAGTCGAAAGACCTATATATGAAACGTGCCGTATGACTTATGATTTATTGAATGGTACAAGCGGAACGCTGATAGACAATACAGATAGTACTGATTTGGAAATAACCTCAAAGAACAATGCTGTATTGTTTGTGAATAACCTTACCTATAAACCTAAGAAAGATTTAGAGATAGATAAACTATAAGAGAAAGAATATGGATGTTAAATTGAATTTGGAAGATGTAAGAACTCTTTTAACACGTCTTCATCACATAGCAAGAGAGTTAAATAAGTCGTTTGATGATGGAGCGGTTATTATTGAGTACGATAAGAGGTATGGCGGAATAGATGAGCCGTTATGTGCAGCAGTTACACGTCTCATATATTTTCGGTTCTCCCGAAATATGGAGTGATAAATATATAAAATAAAAAAAGAAACCGCTGTAAATGTTGTATATTTGAATAAGCACCAACAAATGTACAAATATGAACAGCAGTTTCCTATATCATGCTTGGGGTCTTTATACCCACGAATGCACTTGTGAAGAATACAAAGGTAATAGAATTATTTTGCATGTGCAAGCAAAAGAACGAATAAGATGTTGCCCTTCTTGTGGTGCTGGCTCTATAGTAAAGAATGGGTATCGTTTACGAGACTTTGTTGGACTTCCCATAGGTGGCAAGCGAGTAACCATACGCATGAAAGTACAACGCTATAAATGTAAGGAATGTGACTTCGATCAGCAGGAGAAAATTCCTTTTGCCACTAACAGTTGCAGCTATACTCACCGTTTTGCCAAGTATGTAGTAGATTTACTTCGTGGTATGACGCTTCAGGACGTATCGAATCATCTGAGCGTATCATGGGATACTGTAAAGGAAATACACTCCTCTTACCTTAAGCGTCATTATAGCCCTCCATCTTTAGATGGTGTAGAGAATATTGGTATAGATGAGTTTGCTGTTAGAAAAGGACATGTCTATAAGACAATCGTCGTGGATTTGGACAGTAGCAGGATAATCTATGTAGGCGATGGCAAGGGTAGTGAAGCTCTGAAGAAATTCTGGCGGAAAGTCAAACGTAAGAATATAAAGATAAAGCATGTGGCAACAGACCTGTCTGCGGCTTTCATAGCTTCTGTTATGGAGAATTGTCCCGATGCAGTACATGTGTTTGATCATTTCCATGTAGTGAAGTTAATGAACGAGAAACTTGATGACATCAGACGTAAAGTTTATAGTATGGAAAAAGATATAAATAAGCGTAAAGTACTCAAAGGAACAAGGTATCTGCTACTCGGCAATGGTGCGGACATCTTTGATAAACAGCACAAGACAAGGCTTGAGAATGCCTTAGCTATGAATGAGCCATTGTCAAAAGCATACTATTTGAAGGAACAACTCCGTCAGATATGGTCGCAACCCATGAAAGCTATGGCAGAAAAAGTGCTTGATGACTGGATAAGGCAGGCTGAACAAAGTAAGATAACCCAACTACAGAAAATGGCTGTTATCGTGAAAACCTATAAGAAAGGAATCCTTGCCTGGTACGATTGCCATCTATCAACGGGAAAAGTTGAAGGTATTAATAACAAGATAAAGGTTATGAAACGAAATGCGTATGGATTTAGGGACGAGAAATACTTTACTCTACGACTTTATGCACTGCATGACTGCCGTATCACTCGAAATGTCGGATGAACCATATTTTCCACCCGAAGAATGCATATATTTTGAATAGATTATATCTAAAGGAATAGACTATCATTATACCATTCTTTAATATTTTGCGAAACGTTTTGCTCATCAATAAAGCAAATTTGTTCTATTGTTGTTGAATGACGTTTCTCTGTGTCATACGGCAAATAATACTCAATGGTATTATTTGAATTTATAATATGTATCCTAAATATGGTATTTGGATTTTCTTTGAGATATGCCCATTCCATTGTTATTTCCATAAAACTCGCTATTATTTTGCAAAGATACAGATAAGTTAGTATTTTTGCAATGTCGTAGTAGACAAAGTTTTTGGAATTAAAGAAAGTGCCTCACTTCTTGTGAAATCGCCAAATCTCTAAAGGAATATACAGAGGCATGGAACAGCCCACTTTCTATACTTAATAACATTGTTAAATTCTCCGATAGTCTGCCTAAAGAGAACTCTTGTAAATATCGCCGTTATGAAAAGGTTTTTAATCACATTATCATTTACTCTTATTAGTAGCATTAACAATGCTTGAACAAACTCTTTCTATTATGAAAATAGGAGAAGAGATTTTGAGTAAGAATAATTTTCTATCAGCAAAACAGATTATTAAGAGCAATAAGATGGATATATTAAAAAATAATCAAACCCAACTTACAGCATCTTTAATGGAGAATGGCTTTAATTCTATTTGCATTTGCGACGTTTTGGCATTTAGTAAAACCAATAAACATATTAAGCTTGTCAGATTTATTATAAATTGTGGTTCATCTTTCCATTATCGTTTAACGAAAGATTTAGAAAGTATGAATTATATTAAGATAGGCAGAACTAAGGATGGAATAATTCCTGAAATAGGTACATATGTTATACAATTAGAATATTCAAAAGATACGTATCATTGTATCGTTAGACATGCTCCAAGTGGTGGAACATTTGAAATTAGACTTGAAAAGAAAAAATAATTATTTGGGGTGTTTATTTAGACACCCCATTTCTTTTCCTTTTCTTCAAACATTTAGAGATAACTTCTTTGAAATCAACATCTGATTTAATACTCTTCATACGTTCTTCAGACATCGTATCAAACGGATTCCATTCTTCTTTCTTTTTACTCATAACTTCTGAATTAACTGATTGTATGTAATATGACCGCCAAGGTGAAGAAAATAGTCTCCAAAGCGTTCATTCTCTTTAACCTTGTGAGTGTTGTATCTGAAAGAAAACTCGTCAAAGTATCTTTGTAGATGTTTCTTGCTGAGATAATTATAAGTTCCTATGATAGCTCGTTTGCAGTAGTTACTCCAGAAAGCCTCAATGGTATTTGTATAAGCTCCACCATCAGCAACGTAAATACCATGTCCGTGGTCAACAACAGCATGCCTATATACTTTTTGAACAGTCTTGTAACCAACCCACTCGTCCATATAGAGCATTGCATTTCTTTCTACGTTCCTAAGTATCGGAGCTGTAAGCTGTTTGTAAGATGTATTCCGAACGACTTTGAAAATGACTCTGCCACCACGTTCAAGCATACCTAATACAGGAACTTTATCAACAAAAGACCTACCTTGGCATTTCTTAGCTTTCTTATTCCAATGACGGTTCTTGTTCTTTCCACCAACAAACGTCTCGTCAAGTTCTACTTCACCTGTAAGTTTATCTGATGTTCGTCTTGTAAAAGTCTCACGTATGCGCTGTGTCAGGAACCATGCTGTCTTCTGTGTTACGTGTATGTCTTTAGCGAGTTGCATGGAAGAAACACCTTTTTTATTGGAAGTAAGTATATAGATAGCCATAAACCATTTTCTTAATGGTAGTTTCGAACTTTCAAAGATAGTTCCAATCCTTGCGTTGAAGTTCTTACCAGAGTTCTTACATCTGTATGAGCCGTCATTTCTCTTATATACTTTTGAGGCAGGGTCGAAAGGAGAAATAATATTTCCATTCCAGCGGATTTGCTCAAGAAATCTAATGCAGGACTTTTCCGTTGGAAATGCTGCTTGCAAATCGAACAGGGAATTGAAATTCAATGTAAAGTTTCTCATATTCCAAAGCGTTTTGTTCTTTGGAATGAGTAACTTTGATGACTTTGGGAAATATGGTAAATTAGTGTTTAATACGTTAATATTTTCAGAACGTTATCTCTATTTGAACATTACAAATTCTTTGCGAAAAGGGATTAACATAAACTTTCTTAAAGATTATTTTACTCAAAGTTTATATAGAAGAATGGCTGCAAAGTATATGAAGCTGTATCATCAACACCATGTCTGTCGCCTAAAATAAAACGTAGTTTCTATGAACGATAATATTACTTAAACACCTTATGGTATACAGCTACTACCGACCATCCATGTTCAGGCGAATAGTCGAAGTAACTGTATTGGAACACTAATCTATATTTCAAGATGTATTAAAGTAATTGTTCATAGAAACTACGTTTCTTTACTTATAGCAGATAAGAAGAGCAAGCTGATAGAAATTAACAAAATATAAGATAAGATGGACGTGATTGCAAGAAATAGGGTAATGTCGTATATAATCACTATAATTTTAAGATATATTCAAAGAGGATTCTTTGATAGAATTAAGTCAATGGCGATTTCAACTTTCAAGTAAAGAAATAATGTAGCTATCAATATGTTCAGAAATGTGTCACTGGCTAATTTTGTGAGCATTACTTATCAAGACAACCAGATTGTCCTTGCCGTTTATCATGATGTGGTTGATATGCGTGCTAATTGTTTTTGTAAATACGATGTCAATTTTAAGATGAGCAAGTTGTACTATGGTAATTATCAGCTGAAAGTATATGATGCCTGATTGAATATGAAATATGATGAAGCTAATATTGCATATAATGGGCAGATAAATATGATTCAGAATATTTCTGTAAAATTTAATATAGAAGTTAGCTTGTTAGAAAATTAAGGTATGTTTTTAAGCTTTTATTCAAATTTATGGCACTTGGGCTGCTGGTACACATTAGTTCAAGTGCCATTTTTGTTGTTTAGGCACTAATGTTTTCTCGTTATTCCTTGTAGTTATCTTTTAGAATCTTTTCCAAATCCGACTCCTTATAGAGTATCTTCCCTGCAAACTGTGTGTAGGGAATAATTCTTCTGTCCCGATAGTCTTGTAGGGTGCGGGGGCTGATATATAGCCGCTCGCATACTTCTTTACCTGTGAGGAAGTGCTCACCGCCAAAGAGCGGCTTGTGTGTCTGTGCTACTTCCTTAATTCTCTTGCTTACTCCGCTGATAGCGGACAGCACCACCTGCATATCGTCAGCCTCCATATTCAAGTCTCTTACCTGTTCCATAGTTCTCTTGTCTTATTTGTTGTTCTTGGATTTGTCTGTGTTTGATTCACTGATTTGGTTTCCAATAATCGTTCCACATCCTCACGCTTGTAATAGCACTTATGCCCGATTTGGGAGAATGGCAGCACGCCTGTATCCCGGTAATGCTGCAAGGTGCGCTTGCTGATGTTGAGCAATTTGCATACATCACCATTGTGCAGCCAATCGGTGTGCTTGCTCTGTTCCCCAAATGCCTTTTGGCAGGTCTCGGCAAGATTGAGTATCTCGTTCCTCAGCTTTGCCCAGTTTGAATCCGTACTGATTCTATCGTTTGCAATATCAGTGCAGAATACTGCAAACATGCGCAAGTGGTACACTTCTATCTCTGTCTTTCCTTGCTATTTTATACCTAGTTTTGACTTAATTCGTGTTTAAATCAGTCATTTCTTTTCCTGTCTCTATAAAAATCCGTGCGAACTTTATTGCCAATGAACGCAACATTATGCAAGCACTCCCTGAATGCTTGGAACTTATCCGTTCTCTTAATGACTTCGTTCTTGGAAACAAAACCAAGCATATAATGAAAACAAGCGCAGATAAAGGCAAATCGGAAGGCGGAAACAATATTCCCAAGCAAAGGAAGACTTCCTCCAAAAACGGTGAGATAGAAACCTATCTCTCCTCTTACTACCAGTTCAGATACAATACGGTGTTGGAAAGAACCGAATATCGAAGTAAGAACGATGCTCATTTCTCAAAAGTGGGTCGCTATGAAATCAACACGCTCCGAAGGGAGATAGACTACGACATCGGGATTATCACATCTTCCGATAATCTCTATTCCATCATCGAGAGTAGTTTCTCTCCACGCATCAACCCCATACAGGAGTATTTCAAAAAGTTGTCTGCAACGGATATAGGCAGCAGTAACCCTGATTGTGGAAATAAAGTTTCCCTTTCACTGAAAGCCATTCCCGACTTGGCAAGTTGCGTTGTCGTGCGCAACTCCGACAAATGGCTACCGTACCTCACCAAATGGCTCGTGGCAGTGGTTGCCAACGCAATGGACGACCGTGAGTGCCGTAACCATACCTGCCTCGTGCTCACAGGCGAACAGGGCAAGTTCAAGACCTCGTTCCTTGATCTGCTTTGTCCGCCTGCACTTCATGGTTACAGTTACACGGGAAAGATATATCCGCAAGAGAAGGACACGCTCACCTATATCGGACAGAATCTTATCGTAAATATTGACGACCAACTCAAAGCCCTCAACAAGCGTGACGAAAACGAACTGAAGAACCTCATTTCCTGCCCGATGGTCAAGTATCGTATGCCCTATGACAAATATGTGGAGGAACATCCCCACTTGGCGAGCTTCGTTGCATCGATGAACGGCAACGACTTTCTGACAGACCCCACGGGCAGTAGACGGTTCCTACCCTTTGAAGTGTTGTCCATAGACATCAACAAGGCAAAGGCTATCTCTATGGATACCGTCTATGCGGAAGCCAAAGCCTTGTTAAAATCAGGTTTCCGCTATTGGTTTGACGAGGACGAGATAGCGGAACTATACAGGGAGAGCGAGGATTTTCAAGTGCAGACCCCAGAGATGGAACTGCTGCTGTGCTGTTTTGAGAAACCAACTGATGATAATCCCCATTGCTCCTACATGACCACCACAGAGATAATTACCTATTTAGGCTACTATACGCATCATCCCTTATCCTTGAAGCACATGGGCGAAGCCTTGAAAAGAGCAGGCTTTGAGAAAGTGAGCAAGAGGCGTGAGGGCGGCAGTCCCATCTATGTATATAAGGTAAGGAAGATTCTCCCCTGTCCCTTGCCAAGTTATTGCAGCAACCAAATGTAGTAGCCGTATGTTGTAAGTTCGTAGTATGACTTGGTACTACAAAAATATATTGTAAATCAATTACTTAACTTAAAATAGTATGTAGTAAGAAGAAAGATGAAAAAGTTTGGAGGGGAAAAACTTGGGAAAAGAGATTTTCTTTCAATAATCATTCAACTACCATTCAAATATCATTCAAACACATCATTATCATTCAAACAAAAATTATTTAATCAATTCAATTAAAACATATCACAATGAAAGAAGAAGATTTATCACGTATCAAGCGATACCCCATCGTGGAGTATCTCGAAAGGAAAGGTATCAAACCTGTCCGCAAAACACCGACCTATGCCATGTACCGTTCACCGCTCAGGGAGGAAACGCATCCGAGTTTTAAGGTGGACACTGAGAAGAACCTTTGGATAGACTATGGTGAGGGTAAGGGTGGCAGCATCATCGACCTATGTATGCGTATGGAGGGCTGCACGCTATCGGAAGCCATCCGTCGTTTGGGGTAGAACGCTCCCGATAATGGCACATATAGTTCTCTTAATGACTTCGTGCCAAATAATTCCCAGCCTGTGATGGCTGTAAATGGAGCAAGGAGACTGATAGAAATATCAGACACCCTGCCGCCACATTTACAGGATTATCTTACGAAGGAACGCTGTATTGATTTGGAAAAGGCTATGCCTTTCCTCAAATGTATCAGCTATGAGGTAAGGAACAGACTCTATCAAGCCATCGGCTTTGCCAATCTCTCTGGCGGCTATGAGCTTCGGGACGACAAGACGTTCAAGG
>ERZ772979.1159-NODE-1159-length-15917-cov-4.600113_pt1 | contig 15917 bp, 15 predicted proteins | sample MGYA00511130_ERZ772979 | MGnify/ENA primary metagenome ERZ772979 (study PRJEB29015, sample SAMEA2738103) | human oral metagenome | biome: human oral; feature: human-associated habitat; material: saliva | place: China | collected 2186 ... | reverse complement strand
GAATTACAAGCAAATATATGAGGGAGGTATAGAAAATGAGAAAACACAAGGATTTGTAAACTATGTAAAGAATGAAAATCGTAAAATTTTAATCTTTGTACTAGATGTTTTAGGGCACGAACAGCTTTTGGATGCTGATAATAATAATATTAAAATTTTAAATCAGAGTCAGGCATACTCAAATATTCTAAGTATGTTTGAAAAAAATCGCATCTTAGAAAAAACGGATACTATATATATAGTAGTAAATAAGTTTGACCTTATAAAAAAGAAAAATCCTAACACTACAAAAACTGACTTAGACTTAGCAATTGAGTTTGTTGATGAAGAATTTATAAATCTTCGTAAGAATTGCGAAAGATATAGAGATAGATGTAGTAACAAATTTAAAATAAGGGTACTTCCTTATTCAATAGGCAATATAGTGTACAGAAAAATTCTAAAAGAATTTCACCCTGAGTATTCTGAGCGTTTGGTAAAACAATTGCTTTTGGACAGTTTTGTAGTAGCAGGAGGTAAAAAAGGGCTCTTTAGTCTATTCAGATAAAATATATAACGATTAATCTACGTATGAATATACATTTGGTAATACAACGCACGTTTTCGGGGCTTACTACCGAGTACGGCAATGACGATAATAGTATAAAACAATTAGATAGTGATCTCTTTTTCACTGATGAGCGCAGTACTGTTTCGCAACTGACAGATGCTCCTATTTTTTCGTTGGCTAAAAATGAACAATGGACATGCTATTCGGTTATTAGGAAAACTTTAGATAGAGAAAGAAGAGCAGGTTTTTATGCTGTACGGCTTTTAGTGCCTGCTTCGCACTATCTTACTAATATAAAGAAGTGTTTAGAAGCTGTTGCTAACAAATATGCCCAAGATATAGAGAATAAAACACCTGTGTTAGACTACAGTTCTCTGCTAAGACAAATAGACGAAAAGGCGGTAAAAGAAAAAGAGAACTTATATGCTGTAGTAAATGATAGTACCAAAAGAACTAAATATTATCATATAGACACGGCTGTAAGTAGCGAAAGCATAGAGAACCTATTTAATAATGACAAGTGTAGTGAGCTGATAGAAAAGCTCTATGTATTTACTAAAGAAGTTCGCAATGAGTATTTAGAGCAGTTTCAACTAAAACCTATAGCACAAATAAGATTTCAGGAATGGCAAATAGACGACCCTCACCACTACATACAAGGGCTTTGGGTAGCACAAAACTCTATTGCCCGCAATAGTAAAGTTGTTTTAGCTATAGAAGGTAAGCAGTTAAGTTTTCAGTTGCCTAACCAAGAAAAACGCATACTAATGGGTAATACTTTAACGGTGCGAAAAGTAACGATAAATGACCCAGAAGAAGCTATTAGTTCGGTAAGAGTAAACAACTATGCTATAAAAGGGAAAGGAACATTTAACTTATATGGGTTAGCCTCTGATACGTTTTATTACACTTTAAAAAATGCTGAAGAAAGGCAAGTACTTAATGACCAAAACGAACTAACTACACGGAAATTGACTGTAAAGAACCCAGATGGTGCATTAACTCATTTTTGGATAGATGGCAAAGAAAGACCTATTCCTTCAAAAAAAGAGTTTAAGGTGTATGGACTTATTTCAGAGCAATGGCAATATAGTTGTACTTGCGAGAACGGCAAAAAAGAAATAGACAAGGCAAAGAAAGAGTTGGTTGTAAAACTACCTCCTAAAGAAAAGCCTAAGCCTGCCCAAAGTACAGGCGAAAACGAAGAAATTTCTTGGGAAGAAGTTATTATTTTTGGCTTATTATTTTTGCTTTTAGGTGGTATAGCTGGCTATTTTTACAATAACTATAGATATAATGCTAAAATAGAAATTTTAAACAATGAGCTAAAGAAACTCGAAAATGGAGTAAACAAAAATGAAAAGGGGAAAGCTACTTCTGAAAAAGTTAGCAATACTAATAGTAGTACCGATACTGTAACAACTGATACGCAGAGTGCTACCCAAAAACCTTAAAATAAATAATTAATATGATGAAAAAAGCATTATTCATTACCATTATAGTATCACTAGCAAGTTTCCTATTAGGAGGCTGGATAGGCTTTGCTTACGTAGATATGGAACAAAACCATAATATAAAGACAATAACAGACAAGATTAACAAGGCTAAAAAGGATAAAGAAAAAGAAGCTGAGAAAAAGGCTAAAGAAGAAGCTGAGAAAAAGGCTAAAGAAGCTAAGAAAAAAGCAGCTGAGAGCAGCATAGAAAAGGATAAAGGGAATGAAAATGAAGATAAGCCAATACATACTGCTAAACCTAACAAGCCTGTAGCCCCTGTGAAAAGCAAAAATACTCCACCTAACAAAGAGGAGGGCAAAAAAGAGGTGAATAAGGAAGTTAAAAAAGATGACCCTAAAGAAGCTGCTAAAAAGGCAGCTACTAAATCTAACGATATATAGCTATGACAGAAAATAAACGTACTTTATATTTTATGCTAAGTGCTTTAGGTATTGCACTTATTATAGTACTATTCACTTGGTATTCGAGTCAGAATTGGGGGAAAGGGAAAGCAAAAGGCAGTGGAAAAAGTCCCGAATTGATACAAGAGACCATTAAAGGTGAAATAGAGGCAATAAACGACCTGAAAAGTGTTAGTCCGCAAACATATAACAATTTGCGCATAGAAATAGTAGGCTATTATGAGCAGGGAGATATCACCGAAGCTCTACAAAAGAGTTTGCTAAATAAGCTAAAAGATATCTATGTGCAAAAATCAACTACAGAGGCAAAATCATTATTAGCAAAAGACCCCTTAGATGAAGCGAAGATAAATAGCTTTATCAATCACTGGGGGGTAATAGGGGCTTACAGTAGTGATATAAATGAAGTAAAAGCAGCTGTGAAGTGGTATAACTATTATGTACACACACTTCCGCAAAAAATAAATGCCTTAGTTCACTCTAATCTTACTGACATAGATGATATTAACAATACTCCTTACGCCTCATATAATAAAGAGTTGGATGAGATAAGCAATAGCCGTTTCAAATATTTTAATACTGTAAAGAAAGTGAATGAAGAGGGCAAAGCTAAATTACGCAATTTTTATAATAAATGGCAAGAAATTAATGAAAACGGGGATAATGAATGGTAACCATAAAAATACAACAAACAAAATGAGAATATACAATCTTTTCTTTATCTGTCTTAGCTTAGTTACTATAGCAACTAAGGCACAAAGTATAGCTGATTATCAGCAAATTATACAGAATAACAACAAAACCTACTTCTATAAGCTCTTTGAGAAAAACTATAAAAGTGACCCCGATTTTATAAGCAGAACGGCTCTTATAGAAGAAGATTTAGAAGCTGACTATACTAAGGCGAATGTAATGCTCGCGAATATAGCCGTTGATGCCTCTCTCAGTGCCGATGATAGAAAAATGGCTAAAGAGCTGATACGTTTTCATAATAGCTATATAGCTTTGTATAAAATTAAGAACGAAATACAAGCAAGCTCTATTTTTGAAACACAAGATGAGAAAGCAATGCAGCAATATATAGTTAAAATAGAAGCGTTAGGAGACCTATCGCTTTTTGCTGCTATAGCAAAAGAAAAAGAAACGCTATTAGGTAAACTTAAGCGGTATGCTTCATTCTATAAAATAAAGCATAGTATAGATGAAGAAAAACTTTTTGCTGAGAAAAAGTATGATGAGGCTTATGTAGAGAGCTATATTAGTCAGCTTGAGAGTTTAACAGATATGAGTGCTGATAAGAGTCTTTTGAAAGAAAAAGAATCGTTAACCGAGAAGCTAAAAAGGTATAAAGCTAAAGGGCTTGAACTTAGAGTAGCTCTTGAGGATATTAGCAAAAAAGGCAAGAGAGACTCTAAGGTATTTGAAAATTACGACAAAGCTGTTGCTTTTGCAAAAACAGCTAAGGAAAAATACCAAGAGTTTCCTTATCTCTATAAAATAGCGCAAGAAGCTATAACAAACCTGAAAACAGTAGAGGTAGCTAAACTTATCATTGTAAAAGCGAATAAATAACCCCTAACTACTAAAAATATTGACAATGAAAAAGATAATCTTTATAATAGCTCTTTTGTTCTCGTTGCCTATTTTTTCTCAAACACCTATTGATAAAATATTAGGAGAAGCTAAATATTTAGTAAATGAGGGAGAGTATAACCAAGCAGTAAAATTGCTTGAGGAAAAAAAGAATATAGCAGGGGATAATCCTCGTGCACTTTATTACTTGATAAAAGCAAGATATGCTTTGATAGAAGCTAATATAGATGATTACGACTACACTATAGTAGAGGAGTTAAGAAAAAATATTTACAAATTTTCAAACTTAGACAAAGCTAAAAAAAAGAAAATTCCTGCCGATATAGAAGCCGAAGTAGCTGATATAAACCAAAAATTAAGGAAGCTCCCAAGTAAAGAAGAATACTTAGCTTTACAGCGAAAAAAAGTAGCTGAAGAGCAGCTAAAGGATATTGCAGATGCCTATAAAAGGAGTTATTACAACGAGGTATTAAGGCTTATTGAACTGTACAAGCTCAGTGATATCCCTATCTATGAATTAGGATATTATCGGGCTATGGCAGCGTATAAACTGCTACAGCCAGAAACAGCTGAGTTTAAGCAAATAGACGATGTGCGAACCTTACTAAATGTGTATTTAGAGCATTATAGTCATAAGAATATTGCCTATGATAATAATATTAAAGAGGCTTTGACAGTTTTAAACAAGTATCCTACAACGGAAGCAGAACTTTTGCAAAAACGAGAGGATGCTAAACGCGAAGAAGAGCTGTACAAGAAGGCAACTTCTCTTTTTGAGAAGTTAAGCTATGATTTTAACGATACAGCTTGGGAAGATATAACTAATGCCCGCAAAGCTACTGATGAATATCTTTACTTAGGGGTGATAAACTATTTTCACTATCAAGAAATAGATAGAAATTCTAATATATTAGTGAATAATTATCCTAAAACAGAAGCTATCTATAATAATATAAAAGCGGAAGCTATAAGAAGAGAAAAACTTATAGCAAAAGAAGCCATAAGAAGACAGAATCGCTATGATAGAGAGGAAAGGCGAGAAGATAGGAAAGACTATTGGGGTAAATTTGCATCTTTAGGTTACGAAGGAGGTACTATAGCTTACGGGCTGCGCTTTGAGTGTGGTGGCAGTCGTAGTTTGGTAGGTTTTTTTGTGAATGCACGTAGTTCTTTCAAAGGTAAAGACGAATTAACAAACTTTATAGGGAGTAATGACTTCCCTGAAAATAAAACTGAATTTATAGGAGGATTGAACTTTCGCATCTTTCAATGGGCTTACCTTAATATAGGAGCAGGAGTAGGCTCCCATTATTACCCTTTTATGAACGATTATCGAAGAGAAGCTACCGTAAAAGACAAAACATATATAGCTGGCTACGAAGGAATCACTTTTAGAGTAGGAAAACGTTTTAACCTTTTAGGAGGGCTTTCGTTTATAGATGTTACTAAGAATTTTTATACACCAGAATTTACTTTTGGTTTTACTATTAACTTATTATAATACTAAACAATGAAGAAATACTTTTATTATACCCTTATTTTTATATGTTTTGCTTGCCAAATGGATGAGTATGACTTCAAAGGCGATAATACTCCCGCTTTAGAAGTGAAACAGGAAACAGAGGTAAAACACAATAGTGTAACCCTTAATGCGAAAGTTTGCAATGACTATGGTTACCCAGTTAGCGAGAAAGGTTTTTATTATGCTACTACTGAGGAAAAACTTAAGGAAGCGCGCTTTAGAAAAACGGTAGTAAGCAGTTTGCAAGGTAAAGGTGCCTATAGTGTTTTGCTGAAACGTCTGCAACCCAATACTACTTATTACTACCTACCTTTTGCTACCAATGCAGAAGGTACTGCTATAGGGCGAACTGTTAGCCACTTTACTACAGCACCTGCTGTAGCAGCTATAGTGCTAACGTCAGAAGAGGTGGCTAGCACTGCCTACCAACTAACATTTAACGCTACTGTACCTGATGATGGAGGCTACCCTATTACTCAGTATGGTTTTGTGTATGCCTCTCATTCAAGTCCTACCCTATCAGATAGCAAAGAAAGTTTTACTAACAATACCTTGCGAGATATAACAGAGTTCTCGGTATCTGTAGATAACCCTGCTGCCGAAACTACTTATTACGTTCGGGCTTATGCTGTAACTCGTGTAGGTATAGCCTTTGGCAATGTGGTGAGGTTTAGAACTTCGGCAGCAGGCATACCTAAAAATGTATCAATAGATACTCCTTATAATATCAGCAAAAATAGTGCAACACTGAGTGCTAATGTACTACAATTAGGGGGGACAGATATAATAGAAGCAGGCTTTGTGTATAGTGACGCTACTAATAGTCCTACTATAGCAACAGGTATAAAAGTGGTAGCTTCAGAGAGAGGTAAGTTTAGTACTTTCAGTAGACAAATAAACTATTTAACGCCTGCTAAAACATACTATGTGCGTGCTTTTGTAACTAATAGAGTAGGCACTACCTATAGTGAGGCAAAAACATTGCATACTCTTCCTACAGTAGTACCCACAGGGGTATCTGTTACTAAATTAGATAATATTACACGCAATAGTGTGCGAATAGAGGGTAATGTAGCTTCTGCTGAGGAAGGAGATATCATAGAGCGTGGTTTTATCTACAGCCTTTCAGGATACTCTTTAGAAGAATCGACTGGAAATAAAATAATGGTATCTGGTAATAGTATAGGTACTTTTACAACTACCATAACAGGACTTACAAAAAACACCAAATACTATGTAAAAGCCTATGCTAAAAATCAAGCAGGTATAGCCTATTCTTATATTCAATCATTCACTACTAAAGACACTGAGTTGCCTACTCTTATAAGTAATTTTCAGGTAACAACTATGGTAAAAGGAGTGGCTACTATTACTTCTGATGGAGGATCGACTATCACACGAAAAGGTTTTGTATATAGCAAATACAATAGTAGTCCGACACTTAGCGATAGCCATGCCATAATAACAAGCAACAATAATACTTTTTCAAAAACTTTTACCACTGCTGATTTGGCTATCAACAGTTATTACTATATGAGAGCTTTTGCTACCAATGAAAAAGGAACAGCTTATAGTAGTGTATCGCGTATACGTACAACTGATATTAGTAAACCCTCTGTCAACACTGGAGCGGTTACAGGAATCTCACAAAATAAAGCAACTTTAAACGGCAAAATAAACTCTAACGGAGGAGGTACTATAAGTAAATATGGCTTTGTATACAGCAGATTTACTAATAACCCCAGTTTGAATGACGGTTATACTGTAGAGCTTCATTCGTCAAACCCTACAAGCGCGTTTAGTACTACTATCAGTTCTTTGAGTGCAGGAGTAACTTATTATGTGCGCGCATTTGCTATCAACGAATTGGGCATTACATACGGCAATGTAGAGAGTTTTAGACAGCCTTTAAGTATAGGTGATGAATACGAAGGAGGTGTAGTAGCTTATCTATTCCAATCTGGTGACTCAGGATATGTATGGGGGGAACAACACGGGCTTATTATTCCTAAAAAAGATGACCGCCCTACTAACACCTATCAATGGGGGTGCTATTCTGTTTACTATACTAGTACTGGAATAGGACAAGGAAAAGAAAATACAGTGAGAATAGCCTCTACTTGTGGCAGTGGGAGTGCTGCTTATTATGTTAAAAACCAATATAGAGCAGGAGGGAAAACAGATTGGTTCTTGCCAAGTATAGGAGAGTTACAAAAAATATATTACAACAGAAACAGCTTGAATATCTCCTCATCAAGTAGTGACGATCAGTATTGGTCTTCTACTCAATATAATAGATATGGTCCCGGTTACAATAGCTATGATGCCTATTGCATGTATTTTTATAATGGGTATTTAGATTATATCTACAAAAGTAATTATAAAAAAGTACTTCCTGTACGTCAGTTTTAAGAGATAATTATTAGTAATTAAAACAGAGAGACGAAAAACAGTGTGTTTTTCGTCTCTCTTTTTTTGTGGTTTTGGGGTTGGGTTGTAGTATGATGAGACAGGGTTCTAACACGATGCGACAACTATTTGTGGGGCTTTGCTTTTTGCCGCACCTTTGCAGTGTCAAAAAAAACAAACAAAGATAAAATTAGTAAATTAGCAAATTAGCAAATTAGCAAATCGGCAAATTAACAAATTAATGATTATGGACTTACTAAAAGAACACTTTTTTTCCTTTATAGGATTATTGCTCTCGGGCTTTGCGGGTTGGCTTTTCGGCAGACCCAAGCAGCGAGTAGAACTACAGAGCAGCGAGCTGGACAACGTAGATAAGGCAATACATATCTACCGCGAAATGATAGACGACCTATCGGCTAAATATGCCAAGGCTATCGCTGACCTTAATGAGGCTAACCAGCGCATTAAAGAACTTGAAAATGCGGTTGAAACACTTTTGTTGGCAACCAAAAACAAATAATAATAGTATGGAAACAATAATACAAGATTTTATAAACAAATACAAAGAGGCAGCACTGGCAGTTGAGGAGCAGACAGGTATCTCGCACCTCTTCATCTTAGCACAAGCGGCCTTAGAGAGTGGCTGGGGGCAGCACGCACCGAGGAATATGTTTTTTGGAGTAAAAGCCTCGCGCAACAGTATTGAGGCTGACCGACAGCTATTGCTCACCACCGAGATACTGAGCGCACCGCCTGCTGCAGGGCAGTTCCCTGCCATTATCAGTGTGCGCCTTCGCCCTGACGGCAGGTATGAATGTATAGTGAAAGATTGGTTTAGGGCTTATCCCTCTCCCGAAGCCTGTTTTGCCGACCACGCTCAGTTTTTCTTTAAGAACAAGCGCTATGCTAAGGCTTTAGCGGTTAGGGCAGACCCTTATAAGTTTGCAGTAGCAGTGGCGCAAGCTGGCTATGCTACCGACCCTGCTTATGCGCAAAAACTTTGCCGCTTGATTAGCCGATTTGCCGATTTGCCAATTTGTTGATGAGCCAATTTGTCGATGAGCCAATTTGTCGATGAGCCAATTTGTCGATGAGCCGATGAGTATAACAGATGAAATGAAATTAATTAACTATTAGAAAAATGAAAAAGAACCCTAATATTCCGTTTGTCCTATCGTTAGTATGTGTGATAGGACTTGTAGGTTGCCGCAGCAGGCGGGTAGTCCGTGTCGAGCAACAATATACGGCACAACGTTATGAAGTGCAGCGCGATAGCGTACAGCAGATAGCGACTGTGGCACAAAGGCAAGCACATCATCAGTGGCAAGGCGCTACTTTAGAGTTTGAATGGCAACCTCCGCGAGATAGTAGCAATGCAAAAGTCCGCATAAAGCTACAGCAACAGCAAGAGGCGCATCAGCAGGCGGCAACGAATGCTTTAGTAGCGCAAAGAGCAGACCAGAGTAGGGTAGAGGCGTACCAAGTACAGCAATATCAAAAGCAAGAGCAGCGCCAGCAAGGTACAACTTATCAGTATTGGCTTTGGGGTTTAGTGATTGTAGGAGTGCTGATAATGTGCAAAAGGCAAATCGGCAAATAATTGACAAATCAGTAAATAATTTTTTGTTTTTATGAAAAAAGTTTTACCTTTGTAGTCGCAAAAAACTTTAAATGAGCCATCGTTTATGGAAGAAGAACATCACCACCATCACCATCATCATCACCACGAACATTCAGTAGCTGACCTTCAGCAGCTAAATCGCGCTTTCTACATAGGTATAGGGTTAAATCTACTTTATACGATTATTGAATTTGTGGTAGGTTTTAGCGTCAATTCGTTAGCCCTTATCTCCGATGCCAGTCATAACCTAAGCGATGTGGCTAGTTTAGTTATTTCGCTTATCGGAATGAAGCTCGCCCATAAGGCCGCTACCCAATTGTATACCTACGGCTATAAAAAAGCTTCAATATTAGCCTCGCTTATCAATGCAGTGCTGCTGATGTATATAGTAGTCAAGATTTTTATTGAGGCTTTTGAACGACTTTCTTCGCCGCCCGAAATGGCAGGCTCGGCTATAATGATTACCGCTTTTATAGGAGTAGTTATCAATGCCGTTTCAGCATTTTTGTTTTACAAAGGACAACAGACCGATATTAATATCAAAGGCGCTTTTCTGCACCTGATGCTTGATGCCTTAGTGTCGGTAGGGGTGATTGTTTCAGGAGCGATTATCTACTTCACCGGTTGGAATATAGCTGACCCTATCAGCAGTTTTGTAGTGGCTATCGTGATACTCTTCTCTACTTGGGGCTTGCTGAAAGAAAGTGTAAAACTTATTTTAGACGGTGTGCCTGCCGATGTAGATGGGTCGCATATTAGAGAACAGCTCGAGGCGCACCCCTTAGTAGCAGGGGTACACCACATACACATCTGGGCACTTAGTAGTTCGCAAAACGCCCTTACGGCGCATATAGTGCTGAAAGAATGTTTGCCGCTTAAAGAGGTAATGGAGCTGAAGAAAGAACTGAAGCATACCTTATTGCATCAGCATATCAGTCACGCTACGCTTGAGATTGACGCCCCTGACTGCTGTTGCGAAGATGAGAAGTGCTAAATAATAACTTTATGGATACGTACAAACAAATTTTTGAGAATAACCAGCAATGGGTAAAAAATAGGAAAGCGGCTGATGTGCATTTCTTTGAAAAATTAGCTGCTGACCAAAATCCGGACTATCTGTACATAGGCTGTTCTGACAGTAGGGTAGCCGCTGAAGAGATGATGGGGGTAGGCCCTGGCAAGGTATTCGTGCATCGCAATATAGCCAATGTAGTTAATACCCTTGATATGAGTTCGACTGCTGTGATACAGTACGCGGTAGAGCACCTGAATGTGAAGCATATAGTGGTATGTGGGCATTACGATTGTGGTGGGGTAAAGGCAGCGATGCAGGCTAAAGACTACGGACTGCTAAACCCTTGGTTGCGGACTATTCGCGATGTGTATCGCTTGCACCAGCAAGAGTTAGATGCTATTACCGATGCAGATGAACGATACCGCCGTTTTGTGGAAATAAACGTGATAGAACAATGTTTCAACGTTACTAAAATGGCTGTAGTGCAAGAGAGTTACCTGCAATACCGCACTCCGTTGGTACACGGTTGGGTATTCGACATTCATTCGGGTGAGCTTATTGACCTAAATATTGACTTTGAAGATTTCATACAGAAGATACAGCGTATTTACGACCTTACAGGGGAAGATTGGTATAAGCACTACTAACCAATTTTTTGAATTAAGAACTAACAATTAATAATTATAAAGAAATGAGTATTACTTTTTACATTTTAGTATTTTTAGCAGTGGTATTTCTGCTTTCTACTTTTTTCACCGTACGTCAGCAGACGGCAGTATCTATTGAGCGATTTGGTAAGTTTGAGAGCATTCGCCATTCGGGTTTGCAGATGAAAATACCTATTATTGATAAGATTGCGGCTCGCATCAGTCTTAAGATTCAACAGTTAGACGTGATAGTGGAAACCAAGACTTTAGATGATGTGTTTGTAAAGATAAAAGTATCGGTGCAGTTTGTGGTTATCAAAGAAAAAGTATACGATGCTATCTATAAACTTGAGTACCCACACGACCAAATTACCAGCTATGTGTTTGACGTAGTGCGCGCTGAGGTGCCTAAGATGAAGCTCGATGATGTGTTTGTGAAGAAAGACGATATCGCTATAGCCGTAAAACGCGAGGTACAAGAGTCGATGGAGACCTATGGTTACGACATCATTAAAACCCTTGTGACTGATATAGACCCCGATGCACAGGTGAAAGCAGCGATGAACCGCATTAATGCTGCTGAACGCGAAAAAGTAGCGGCTCAGTACGAAGGTGATGCGCAACGCATCTTGATAGTAGAAAAAGCAAAAGCAGAAGCTGAAAGCAAACGCCTACAAGGACAAGGTATTGCTGACCAGCGCCGTGAGATAGCCCGAGGACTGGTAGAGAGTGTAGATGTACTACAGAAAGTAGGGGTAAGCTCGCAAGAAGCCTCTGCGCTGATAGTCATCACTCAGCACTACGACACGCTACAAGCGGTAGGACAACAAACCAACAGTAACCTTATTTTGTTGCCTAATTCGCCTGAAGCAGGTAGCGAGATGCTCAACAATATGATTACCTCATTTACTGCATCGGCACAAGTAGCTAAGCTTACTAACAACGAAGCAAATTAAGTGGTAAATAAGCAGATTAGTAAATTAGCAAATTTGTCAGTTTGCTAATTTACTAATTTTTTGTACTTTTGCACGCTGAAAAATAATAAAGATATGGCAAGAGAGATACAACCTACCCCAGTGCTTGAAGGGCAAGAAGCCCTTGATTTTTTGAATAAATTAGATAATTATAAAGATTATCTAAAAGAGAAAGGTATTGTGCTTGACCGTAGAGAAATAGAGGAAAGCGCAAAATATTTTAAAACATTATTTAGAAAAGAAGAAAGTGATAACAAGTAATTCAGAAAAAATAACTGTTCTGTTACTTTCAGAGAACCACACCATTAAACCTTTTGATTGTGAAGATGAAGATTTAAATGACTTCTTATTTAAAGAAGCTATTCTTTATCAAAAGCAAATGCTTACTACTACATTTATTATAGAAAATGAGGAGCGAACTTTAGGGTTTTATAGTGTCTTAAATGATAGTTTGCAGATAAGAGAAGAACTTTTTCCTTCTAAAAGTCAGTATAAGAAGTTTGTGCAAAACTTAATACCTCATAGGAAAAGACATTTGAAGAATATACCCTCGCTGAAAATAGGTCGCTTAGGAATTGATAAGACCTATAAAGGGAAAGGCTTGGGAAGTATGATTCTGAAAAACATAATAAGCGACTGCATAGCACTTAATAAAAGACAAGCTTGTAGACTGATAACAGTAGATGCTTATAGACAAGCATTACCCTTTTATGAAAGATTTGGTTTTCAGTATATAACCAATAAAGATGAACAAGAAGAGGTAAGGCAAATGTTTCTTGATTTGATGTTGATATGACAATAAAATTTGCTGATATACAAATTTATTAATTGAAAAAAGAACTATATGAAAATATCGTATAACTGGTTAAAACAGTATTTAAAATTAGACCTTGCTGCAGAAGAAACCGGCGTAATCCTTACTGATTTGGGTTTGGAGGTAGAAGGTATCGAACCTTTTGAAAGTGTGAAAGGCGGACTGAAAGGTGTGGTAGTGGGATTGGTATTAGAGTGCGAAAAGCACCCTAATGCCGATAAACTGAAAATTACCAAAGTAGATGTAGGTCAAGAAGCACCACTACAGATAGTATGTGGCGCTCCTAATGTGGCTAAAGGACAAAAAGTGCCTGTAGCTACTATAGGAACTGTACTGTACGACCACGAAGGGAAACCTTTTGAAATAAAAAAAGGAAAAATACGCGGAGAGGAAAGTTACGGTATGATTTGCGCTGAAGACGAGTTGGGCTTAGGCGAAAGTCACGAGGGGATAATGGTACTCGATGATAAATATGCCGTTGGTACCCCTTGTGCTGAGGTCTTTCAGGTAGAAACCGACGAGGTGTTTGAAATAGGACTGACCCCTAACCGTGCCGATGCGATGAGTCACTATGGTGTAGCTCGTGACCTACGTGCGGGACTTATACAAAAAGGTGTATCGCTTGAGCTTATTACCCCTTCGGTTACTAAATTTCACGTAGATAACCGCTCAGTAAAAGTAGATATTGAGGTAACGAACAAAAAACTTGTGCCACGCTATACAGGGGTTGCCATTTCGAACGTGCGAGTAGGCGAGTCGCCCGCTTGGTTGCAAAATAGGCTAAAAGCTATTGGCATCACTCCTAAGAATAATGTGGTAGATGCCACTAACTATGTGCTACACGGATTAGGACAGCCTTTGCACGCTTTTGATGCCGACCATATAGTAGGGCGGAAACTCATCGTAAAAACAGCAGAGGCGGGTACCGTCTTTACTACCCTTGATGGCGTAAAACGCACTTTTGATGCTGAAGATTTAATGATTTACGATGCTGAAAAACCACTTTGTATAGCAGGAGTATTGGGCGGACAAGATTCGGGGGTTAGCCATTCTACTCGCAACATATTTTTAGAGAGTGCTTATTTTGACCCTGTGTCAGTGCGCAAGACTGCTAAAAGACATAGCATTAGTACCGATGCTTCTTATCGTTTTGAGCGTGGTATCAATATAGAAGATTGTAAATACGCGCTGATGTATGCTGCTGTATTGATAGAAAATATAGCGGGTGGCGTTATTTCATCAGATGTAATAGATTTCTATCCTAAGAAGAAAGATGATTTTCAGGTATTTCTTGCCTTTGAGAATGTAGATAAGCTCATCGGGCAAAAAATACCACGCGATACTATCAAATCGATTTTGCACTCGCTTGATATAAAGGTAAGTTCGCTAACTGAACGCGGTTTGGGTCTGTTAATACCTTCTTATAGGGTAGATGTACAGCGCGAGGCAGATGTGATAGAAGAAATATTGCGTATTTACGGTTATAACAATATCAGTTTTTCTGAGAAAATAAACGCCTCGATGTCGCATTCGTCTAAGTATGACGACTTGAATATGCAGAATGTAGTAGCGGCACAGCTCATAGGGCAAGGGTATTATGAGATAATGACCAACAGTTTGGTGTCAGAAAAAGAAATCACCAGCTATGAGGCTACTCCTGAAGAGGCTGTGAGACTACTCAATCCGCTCAGCAGCGATTTGGGCTATATGCGCACCAATTTGTTGTTTTCAGGCTTAGAGGTGGTGAGTTATAATATCAACCGCAAACGCTCAGACCTCAGATTGTTTGAGTTTGGCAAAAACTACCGCGTGAGGGATGGTAAGTACGAAGAACAAAAACACCTATTATTATATCTGACAGGTAACCAATTACCTCAGAGCTGGATTACTACGCCACGCCCTGTGAGTTTCTTTGAGCTAAAAGGTAGCGTAGAAGCTCTTTTTGAGCGCTTGGGACTTAAGGAGGTTACCACCCTTCCGTTAGAGCCTACTGACAATGTAGCTGCTGAAGGATTCCGTTGGATGTATGGCGAAACACTATTGGGAACAATGGGGGTAGTGAAGCACAAAATACTTAAAGATTTTGATATTAAGCAAGAGGTGCTTTACGCTGACCTGCATTGGGAAACACTTCTCGAGTTAGTGAGAGGTCATAAGGTGGTTTATAAAGAGATATCAAAATATCCTGAAGTGCGTCGCGATTTAGCACTACTACTTGACGATAAGGTAAGCTTTGCTGACCTATATCGTGTGGCATTTGCTACTGAGAAAAGCATTTTGAAACAAATCAATTTATTTGATGTGTATCAGGGTGATAAATTGGCGGCGGGCAAGAAGAGTTATGCGGTAAGTTTTATCTTGCAAGAGGAAAACAAAACGCTGACCGATAAGCAAATCGATAAAACGATGCAGAAACTGCAAGCCGCTTTTGAGCAAAGTTTAGGAGCAACCCTAAGAGAGTAAAAAAAGTTAAACTTTACCAATTATTTGTTTTTTTGATTTTTGTTGTATAAGTTTGCATTGTAATTTTAAAATAAACGCCTTATGAAACAAGTTCTTAGAAACAATTTGATAGTCGTATCACTTTATATTTTAGCAGGGATAATCTTTGATGGTTATCACCCTTATATGCTATGCACGTTCCTGATACTATCGGCAACGGTTTCTTACTTTTTGTTCAGAACAAAAAGTAAAGAAGAAACACGCAAGGGGTTATTGCTTATGTTCGCTCCTTTCTTATTCGTTTTAGCAGTAGCACCTTTGTTGCTTAACGATAGCAGTGTAAGGACAACATTGCCTTATTTGCTTTTTGTGCCAGCTGTTGTATACTTAGTGTATTGCGCACTGTTTTCAA
>ERZ772979.1155-NODE-1155-length-15932-cov-3.594004_pt1 | contig 15932 bp, 11 predicted proteins | sample MGYA00511130_ERZ772979 | MGnify/ENA primary metagenome ERZ772979 (study PRJEB29015, sample SAMEA2738103) | human oral metagenome | biome: human oral; feature: human-associated habitat; material: saliva | place: China | collected 2186 ... | reverse complement strand
ATACGCTCTATTGCCACGGTTTTCGGTGCGCGGGGGACAGTCTGGCTAGCGATGCTGCTGTATGTGGCGGCTGTCGGATTGGTAGCGTACCTGGGTGCGGCGGCATGGCCAGTGTCGGTTGCGGGCGGCTTGTACATGATCAACCTCCTGCCCTATGTGCGAATTCGTGATGAACGCTCAGCGGAGGCACGGGCGGGCTGGCGACGTTTCTTGTGGCTAAACTATGTTGCCGGAGCGGTGGTAACGGTGACGTTATTGATGGTGGCGTGGGGTGTGTGATGAAAATGCAAGATCGCCGTCCTAATGATCGTCCCCGCGAGAAATTGGCGCGTTACGGTACGGCGCGGCTGAGCGACCTGGAGCTGTTGATGGCGATTATTGGTAGCGGTAATAAACAGGCAGATGTCGGTAAAATTGCGCGCGAGGTGCTGAAAATTGTGTGTCAAAAGGGCGGTGATGTTTCGTATGATGATCTGCGCGGCGTGGTTGGCCTAGGCGAAGCGAAAATCCCGGTGATTCTGGCGAGTTTGGAGCTGGCGAGGCGGTACTTGCTGGACAGCGACCAGCCGATCATTGACAGCCCAGAAAAAGCGGTTGAGCTACTGGCCGACATTCGCGACAAAAAGCAGGAATATTTTGTCTGCCTGACGCTGGATGGTGCGAATCGTTTGATCGCCAAGCGGGTAGTGACCATCGGCACGCTGACCGCCAGCCTGGTGCACCCGCGCGAGGTCTTCGCCGACGCCATCGCCGACCGCGCGGCCTCGATCATCGTGGCGCATAATCATCCGAGCGGGAGCTTAAGACCAAGCCAAGTCGATATAGCAACGACTGAACGCCTTAAGTATGCGGGTGAACTACTTGGCGTACAACTGGTTTATCACCTGTTAATTACCAAACAATCTTTCCGGATTATCAACTAGAAAATGGTATAATAACCTTGATGATTACCTCTGATTATCAGGCAAAGTATATTGCCTATGAGCTTGAACGCGTCTATGCTAACGATGACGTTGCTAAGTTGTCGGGTCTAATGTTTGATGCTCAGATTATTCCGACACCACATCAAATTGACGCGGCATTGTTTGCATTAAACTCGTCAACGGCTCGCGGTATTATCATGGCGGATGAAGTCGGTCTCGGTAAAACCATTGAGGCAGGCATAGTTATCATGCAATACTACTCCGAACGCAAACGAAAGATTCTTATTATTACGCCATCAAGTTTGCGTCAGCAGTGGGCGCAGGAACTGCAAGAAAAGTTTAATTTACCGGCAACCGTTGTTGACGCTAAATGGATTAAGTCAAGAAGAACCATCGAGAAAGACGGTATTTATATTTGCTCTTACGAATTTGCAAATCGTCACTCACTAAAACTTTCCAATGGCTGGAATTTGCTAGTTCTTGATGAAGCGCACAAGCTAAGGAATTTTTATAACAACCAAAAGGGTATCGCTAGTGCGGTCTCTGATATCGCCAAAGGTTCCGAAAAATCGCTGCTCCTCACAGCCACGCCTCTGCAGAATAGACTTGAAGAATTATACGGCTTAGTGTCGGTTGTTGACCCTAAATATTTTTATAAGCTTGACGTTTTTCGCCAACGCTACATTAAGTCAAATCATCCGTTTGCACTCGATGATCTTCGCTCGCGCATGAGCAAAATTGCCAAGCGCACCTTACGCTCGGAAGTCAAGAAATATATTAAATATACTGATCGCATTGCCAAAACGGTGCAGTTTGAACCGTCTGGCGACGAGCAAAAATTATATGAGCTGGTGGACGAATATTTGCATCGCGATAAACTGTATGCATTTGCATCTTCGCAGCGCCACTTGTCAGCGCTGATTCTTCGCAAACGCCTCGGTTCATCTACGTTTGCAGTTGCTAGTACGCTTCGAAATATCGTACGGCGCATGGAGGCGGAATACGCTGCCGGTAAAGTACGCGATAACCGCGGCGGCTTGATTGACGAGCTAGGTGATCTGAATGACGAAGAGATTGAAGCTTTTGAGGAAACTGGTGCTTATGATGACTATATAATCAAATCAGCCAAAGAGCGCGCCGAGTTTCAGGCTGAAATTAACGAACTAAAATCATACGCCGACTTTGCCGATTCAATCAAAGAAAATGTCAAAGCCGAAAAATTGGTCGAGGCGATCAATGTAGGCTTTAATGCGCTGGAATCAAAAGCCGCTCGCAAAGCAATTATTTTTACCGAATCAACCCTTACGCAGAACTATATCGCCAAAACGCTTAAAAAGCAGGGCTATGATGGAAAAATAGTGTTATTCAACGGACAAAATAACTCGCCGGAAAGTACCGAGATTTATCGCCAATGGTTGGCGGATAATGAAAATTCCGATGTCGTTACTGGTATAGAATCAGCGGACCACCGCAAGGCGTTAATTGATAAATTCAAAGATGACAAAATGCAGATCATGATCGCCACCGAAGCGGCCAGCGAAGGTATCAACTTGCAATTTTGCTCCATGCTAATTAATTATGACTTACCATGGAATCCGCAGCGCGTTGAACAGCGAATTGGGCGAGTCCATCGCATGGGGCAGAAATACGATGTTGTTGTGGTGAATTTTAGCAATCAAGGCAATGTCGCCGAGCAGCGAATCCTTGAACTATTGACTGACAAATTTAGTTTGTTCAAAAGTACATTTGGCGCCAGCAATGATGTACTAGGCGCGATTGAAAGCGGACTGGATTTTGAAAAGAAAATTAGCGATATTTTGAACACGTGCCGCACCGATGATGAGATTAGCCAACGGTTTGAAAAGTTACAAGAAGAATTTAAGATAGAAATTGATACTGAGCAACAAGCGGCGCGTACGCGGATTTTTGAAGGGCTAGACCCTCATGTACAGGATCGTTTTCGTCGTTATGACGAACAAGCTGAAGAAGCTTTTACGCGATTCGAACGATTATTTATGGGTTTAACACGGTATATATTGCGCGACAAGGCGTCATTTGAAAACGAACATGTTTTTGATCTGAAAACTGCACCAGAAAAATATATCGAATCTGGAACATATTTCTATAAAACCGAACGTTTGCCGCATGCCCGGCAGTATAAATATGCTGATGATTTAGCTGAATATGTACGTCACAGTGCAAAGACTGCGCAAACACCTCCAGCAGAACTTATATTTGATATCAGTCAATCTGATCGAGTTGCTTCTGAGGTTAAAAAACTGATTGGCACGCAGGGTACAATGATTGTCGAGCAAGTAACCTTTCCGATGAAAATAGATTCGTCGGACATGAGTGAGAGTTACATTTTGGCATCAGCCCAGACAGACGACGGTGTGCTTCTTGATACGGAAACTTGCCGTAAGATACTTGATTTATGTGTTGTTGGCGTTAATTATAAGGAAGTTATCCCAGATGAAGTGTTGCAAAATCACCTTACTCAGCAGATTACTGAACGCCAAGAAGAAGTCAAGGGCCGCAACACCGAAGCTTATCTCGACAAAAAAGATCTGCTAGAGCGTCAATATAAAGACAAAATTGTCGAATACGAAATGAAAGTCGATAAAATTGAAGCGAAGATCCGAGACCTGCAAAAACAAGAACGCCAGGCAGGCGATGCCGCTTCTCGTCTAAAAATTGCTAGCGAAGTTCAAGTTTTGCGTAAAAAAGTTCGTGCCCTCAACCGCGAGAAATACGACCTCGAGGACAGTATGGACGAGCAAATATCCGATAAAATAGCTCTAGCGCAACAAGCGTCTGAGGGCGGAGTGATTACCAAGAGACTATTTACCATAGAATTTGCCATACAATAAGCAACTTACCGTGAAAAATGGCAGAAAGTTGGTAATTTTCACGGTAAATATGCTATAATAAACATATGATTAACCAAACGACAAAAGATAAAATTGCATCATTGCGTAAACAATACGATAGGCTGTCAAAAGGTAAAGAAAAAGCCCTCTACGAAATATCTATGAGCGAGCTATCTGAGATGGTTTACAACTCCAATGCTATTGAAAACTCCACGTTGACCCTGCAGGATACTGAGGCTATCATTGTCCACGATAAGATTATCAAGGATCATGAAATAAGAGAGATATACGAGGTAAAAAACCTAGCTAGGATAGCGACTGAGTTATTGAAAAATCCCAAAGAGCGTCTATCAACTGGCCTAATATTGTCAATTCATTCACTGTTAATGTCTGGTATCAGAGACGATATAGCCGGTAGATTTCGATCGGGTAAGGAGTGGGTACGTGTTGGTAATCATCTGGGTGCGAACCCAGCATTCGTGACAGGACTTATGTCTGAATTAGTCGATAGTTATTACCAAAATGAAACTGATTACTTTCTTGATAAAATTGCATATTTTCACGTAGAGTTTGAAGCTATACACCCATTTACCGACGGAAATGGCAGGATGGGTCGGGTATTGATCAATCAACAGCTTGCGCTGGCTGGCTATCCGCCAATTATTATCCAAAGTAAGAGTAAAAACACCGATTACTATCCGATATTTGATGAGTATATAAAAACTAATCGCTACGATGGCTTTACCGAGCTGTTTGCGCTGCTGCTTATGGAGTCGCTTCACAAACGAATAACACTGCTATCTTCGTCAAAAATTATTAAGCTCTCCGAATGGGCGAAGCAAAACGGTGTTGCTGGAAATGTAGCCGCCAATAAAGCTGCTCGACAAACCATACCGGCGTTCCGGGTCGGTGGAGTGTGGATGATAAGGCATAATTTTGGACAGGAAAATAGTTAGATATGGCAGCATTTCAGATAAGTCTATATAAACTAGATAAGGATAAGGTTGATTTGGTCGCATATCCTGATCTTAATGAACGTTCTAACGAAAGAAAACCTTTAGCTGAGTATATACAGGCTATTGTGGATAAACATAATGGAGACATAGAAAGGGAAGAGTCGTCCGCTAAAAAATATACCCCAACACCATCTGGTCACCGTCAGGAAGTGGGCGGTGTGGAGTTTATCACATATCATACTCAGTTAGATAATAACTCACACCCTTGGAATAGTGCTTTTGTTGAACAGTTGGGACTTAACGGAACTGTATATGAAAACGTCGCCTCTTTTTTGAGGTCGATGGAGAGATATTTGCTATTAGTGCGGGTCATGGTGTTGGACTTTTTGCGCGATATATAGACGGAGATTTTCCAATTCAAGTTGCTCAAAGGATTATGCATCCAAATCCAACAAGCGCAAACGAACGTATTGTCGCTGGCAACGTATTCGGTCGTACGCAGAGCTTCCGTAGGCAACAGGCTATATCGGCGTCGCGTAATATTAGTAGCGTCTGGCAGTCTCTTGGTGGTAAGTTAATCGAATCCGTAGTTAAAGAACAAGCTTTTAAGGATATGTTTAATAGAGAAACTAAAGTGGTAAATGCTGATTTTTCAGGATATATTCTCATTAAAAAGTCTATTGAGATCCAGAGATTGCCACAACTAGCAAAATGGCTACTTGAAAAGTTTTTGACACCTCTGACCGAAGACCAGAGGAGAGGTTTTGATTATTTGAATTGCTTAGAAAAAATCAGTAGATTCAGAGATAAAGATTTTATAAATAGACTTAATTGTGAGTATGCAGGGTATCTTTTGCAGGAGCAGCCAGATAAACACGCGGTTGAGGTTGACTTTGCGCACAGTCGATACAACGACTTCCTACTTGCAACATCATTTAAGATATTTGGACATGGCGGCGAGCCCGTTGAGTTTGCCGCCGAATGCGTTTACAACTCGGAGCCTGCCCTTTTTGTATTGTCTAAATTGCGCGACTATGTTAACAAAATCAAAGGCGACGAGGAGCTCGACAATGAAGGTATGTACGAGCTACTCAAAGATATAAACATGGAAGTACAAACGGGTGATGTTATTAGTAGTTTTCACAGTTCTATCATGAACTATTTTCAGGGGGAGTTTACATATGACGGCATTACCTATTTTCGAATTGACAACAACTGGTATCGGGCGTCTAGTAGTTTTATCGAGGTAGTGAATGAAGAATTCGAGAAGTTGCTTCGTGAAGATTTCTTTCGGGTTAGCGAGGATATAAGACTATTAACAAGCGAAGTGGGGACTACTGATGAGGGAAAATACAACAGGAGTTATGCTCAGTTTGACGATTGTGTTGTTACCGATAAGGTTTTGGTTGATGGAGTTGAGCTTGCTGATATTATAAGAATTGCCGACGAAGGTAAAATCTATATCTATCATAATAAATATGGTTTTGGGGCAAGTATGCGCGATGTTTGCTCTCAGCTTTCATTGAGTATGGGTTTGGTGAGTCGGATATTAGATTCACAATACTCAGGCAGGGAGATACTGGATAAGTACCATGATGCCATAAATAGAAAATATACCGACGGTGAATATGGTAATTATGGTAATTATGGTATGAATCTTAGTGTCGCCAAAGATAAGTTCATAGAGTCTATACTATCCGCCAGGAAGGAAGATTTTACGTTTATTCTAGGGTGTATAGACGATAAGCCAATAACGGTAGATCGAAGTTCGAGTATTGCAAAATTTGAGTCAATTGGCATTACCAAGTGTGAAGCTGCTAATTATGGCTTTAAGCTAAAAATTGCTAGAATAGGAAGCGAAGGAGAATCATGAACGAGGTGTATACAGATCAAGATAGTAACGAGATATCTTCAAACTCTCCCAACTTCCGCACCGATCTAGCCAAAAAACTGGAGGAGTTAGTGCCGGAGGCGATTGCGGATGGCAAGGTGGATGTAGTTAAGTTGAAGGAGTTGTTGGCGGAGGATGCTGGCGAGCCGAATGAGCGGTTTGGGCTGTTTTGGCCGGGTAAAAAGCAGGCACTGCGGGCAGCCCAGGACCCGACAACTGCGACACTCAGGCCTGCTAAGGATGAGAGCAAGGATTGGGATACGACCAATAACATTTTCATTGAGGGCGATAACCTCGAGGTGCTGAAAGTATTGCAAAAACAGTATCACAACAGCATCAAGATGATTTACATCGATCCGCCGTATAACACTGGTAAAGATTTTGTCTATCCGGATAATTTCAAGGAAGGTTTGCAAAACTACCTGGAGTTTAGCCAGCAGGTGGACGAGGGTAACAAAAAGATCAGTACCAACACCGAAACCGCCGGCCGTTATCACAGCAACTGGCTGAATATGATGTATCCGCGTTTGAAGCTGGCGCGCAATTTGTTGACAGATGACGGGGTGATATTTATTTCGATTGATGACGCTGAGCAAGCCAATTTGAAGAAAATTTGTGATGAGATTTTCGGGGAAGGTAATTTTATTGCCTGTCTACCTACGATTATGAACCTAAAAGGAAATAACGATCAGTTTGGTTTTGCTGGCACACATGAATATACGTTAGTATATGCACGTAATAGAACGCAACTCATTTCTTTTAATGGTCTTCCTGTGGATAGTGAAGCTATGGACGAGTGGAACAAGGATGAACTCGGTCTATATAAAAAAGGTGCTCACCTAAAGAGTACTGGAGTCAATGCACCGCGAGAGAAGCGCCCGAATCTATTCTTTCCCCTTTACGTATCGCAAGATGACAGAGTGTCAGTTGTCCGTAAGTCTGTCAGCGATGAAGAAATATTACCAATTACTGATGGTAAAGAGATGTCGTGGCGTTGGAGTCGCGAAAAATTCTTAGCTCAACCGCACGACATTATTGTGAATCGCGGTGCGGATAATGTGATATCTATATATAAGAAGCAGCGACCATTCTTGGGCGATGAACCTAGCGTAAAGCCCAAATCAACCTTTTACAAACCTGAATATAGCAGCGGTAATGGTACCGCCGTAGTAAAAGAACTCTTTGGCGGCGAAAAGTGTTTTGATAATCCAAAACCGACAAGACTCCTTTGTGATTTTATTACTTTGAGCTGCTCTCGATGCGATATTGTACTTGATTTATTTGCTGGCTCCGCAACTACCGCTCATGCCGTCATGCAGCTCAACGCCGAAGATGGCGGTAATCGTAAGCACATCATGGTGCAGTTGCCTGAGCCGACCGACGAAAAGAGCGAGGCGTTTAAGGCTGGCTACAAAAAGATTAGCGATATTGCCCGCGAGCGTATCAATCGGGCGGGCGAAAAGATTAAGGCTGACTTTACCGACAAGCTGGCTGAGCGTGAGACGCCGCTGGATGTTGGATATCGTACTTACAAACTGGCTGACACCAATTTCACCAAGTGGCAAAGCGCGCCGACAGGCGATTTGACCAAACTGCAGGCGCGCCTAGATCTGATGCGTGAAAGTAGCAATGATAATGCTAGCGAGGAAGATTTGCTGGTGGAAGTGCTGTTGAAAATGGGCTTGCCGCTGACTACGCGGACTAAAACTGTCGATGTCGATGGACTTCATGTGCATCAAGTTGTGACTGAAGGTAATTCGTCAGAGGGTCAACCAGTGCTATATCTCAATGAGCATGTTAAGCCAACTTTGGAGCAATTACGCGTCATTATCACTGATCTGACCCCGAGTAAGTTCGTTATCCTCGACGACGCCTTTCAGGGCGACAACCAGCTCAAAACCAATCTGGTCCAAACCTGTAAAAGCTATGATGTAGAATTGTGGACGGTGTAGAGTATGGATATTTGGAAGTTAATAATTGATATGTCGCAGGTTGCTACTGCAATCGCTGCAGTTGTTGCCATCTTTATGACTTGGCGAGGCTGGAAGGAGGCTAGCAGGATTGCAAGAGATCAAACCATCCAGGAATCAATAATGTCGACTAATTATGACATTTATAAAGATATCCTAGACCAGGTGAATAGCATTATTAAGCAGAATTCTAGGTACACTACTGATTTAAGATTTCATATTGATCGTACTGCAGAATTGCTGAACGAGTGGCACGGTGCAGGTGACTTTCAGGGTGAAGCCGCTTTAGAGGAACGAAAACGTGAACTAGCCAAAGAATGGGCTGAATCTACCAGGAGTATACTAGACAACTCGCATAAACTTTTAGCTAACGCACTCGATCTAACTAGAATGTTAGATATGAGTGGAGCTGACTTTGGCAGTAACTCCAAGGTCTATAACGCACTATGGATTGTATACCATGATTTAAATAATTCGATGCAAAAGATACAAAATAAATGGACGAACCTCGAAATAGATAGTATAACCACACTACAATACGATTGGCTTAAGGATGACACATATGACAATATTGAGCGTGCTAAAGAATTTGGAGAGTGTATAGATGATGTATTGAGGCTTGTGTACAATAGCCTAATAGCTAAACCGATGAATAAAACCCTTAAAGAGGCTGATTTAAGGGAGAGGCGTCGTATTGTAACGCTTGATGGATTGAAAGATAATAGAATAGAGAATGCATCATGAAAATTAAATACGATTCCAGCCAGCCGTTCCAGCTGCAGGCTATCAGTGCTATTACAAGTGTTTTCGATGGTCAGCCTGACGACGCCGATGCGTTTGATGCAGTTTTACGGTCTAGATCAGTGTATGGTGACCAGATCAGACTTTTCAATGAAATTGGTGCAATTGGCAATAATCTACTGCTTGATGATGATGCGATATTAGAAAATGTGAAGTCCATACAAAACGACAACGGTATCGAACCAGTTAAAGAGCTGAAGGGTATGCATTTTAGCGTTGAGATGGAAACCGGTACTGGCAAAACCTATGTATATATACGCACAGCGCTGGAAATGGCGGAATTGTATGGTTTTTCGAAGTTTATTATTATCGTGCCGAGTATTGCTATCAAAGAAGGCGTGAAAAGTAGTCTCGACAGTATGCGCGAGCATTTCACGCGTGAGATGGGGTATAGTCCGTACGAAGCGTCGGTATATGATGGTAAAAATCCAGAGGTGGTGCAGAGTTATGCTACTAGCACTATGACGCAGTTTATGGTCATGACAATTGATGCAATTCGCGGCAATAAGAATACGCGAGTGATTCATCAGGAGCGCGATAAGCTAAATGGTATTGCCCCAATTGAATATCTGGCCGCCGTCAATCCGATTGTCATCATGGACGAGCCGCAAAATATGGAGAGTGAACTGTCGACGAGTGCAATTAATGATTTGAACCCGATGTGCACATTGCGTTATAGCGCCACGCATACTCACGAATACAACATGATGTATCGGCTCGATCCAGTTGATGCTCACCGAGAGAAGTTGGTGAAAAGCATCGTGGTGGCGAATGCGCAGCAAGAGGGTAGTGATGCTAAGCCGTATATCAAACTCATCGATGTGCGTAATACGCCGAAGCTTCAAGCTTATGTCGAAGTGTTGGTCCGCGATAAAAATGGTAAGGTCGGACGAAAACCGCTGTGGGTGAATCATCATGACAAGCTGGATATTCGTACTGGCAACAGTATTTACGAAGGCTACACGGTCAATGAGATTTCGACAATTCCAGCGAGTGTGGAGGTTGGGTCGCAAGGAGTCCTAATGCTTGGTGAAAATTGGGGTGGCAATGAAGACCAGGTTATGCGTGAGATGATTCGTGTGACCATCGCCGAGCATATCAAGCGAGAATATTTACTGCGCGATCAAGGGATTAAAGTGCTGAGTCTATTTTTTGTTGATAAGGTGGCGAGCTATTTAGAGTATGATGATGACGGTAATATGGTTGACGGAAAATTTGCGCGTTGGTTTGATGAATTATACCAGGAAGAGCGAAGAAAGGGCCGTTTTTATGAAGATATCATGCCTGAAGATCCAAGTGAGGTTCGAAAAGCATACTTTGCTGAGATGCGTAAGGGTGGCAAAACGAGCTTCGTTGATAGTAAAGAAGGTAAGGGCAATGCACAGGACGAGTCGGCTTATGACCTAATCATGAAAGGTAAAGAAAAGCTGCTTGACCAGGCAAATCCAGTACGGTTTATTTTTAGCCACTCAGCGCTGAAAGAGGGTTGGGATAACCCGAACGTATTTCAAATTTGTATGATGCGCGAGAGTGGCAGTGAAAATGATCGCCGACAGACGATTGGACGGGGCTTGCGGTTGCCAGTGCGTCAGGACGGTACACGAGTGTTTGACGAACAGATTAATCAATTATTGGTGGTTGCCAACGAATCGTATCGTGATTTTGCTAATAATTTACAAAAGGAGTATAAGAAAGCTGGTGTTAAGATTGGTTTTGTGCGGCGTAGTGAATTTGCGCGAATAGTGCTGCACGATGATCCAAGTAGTACGCTGGGACATCAGAAATCAAATGAGGTCTGGGAGTGTTTGCGGCGTCGCAGCATGATTGATGACGAGGGTCGCGTGCTGGCCAATTTCACGCCGAATAATATTGGCTTTACGCTTGATTTACCTGGCGATTTGCAAAAATATCATGCCGAGGTGGTGGATATTATTGAGGGCTGTAAGATTGATAAATTTGTTAAGGATGCACGTAAAAAAGAGAAGATTCGTCCCAATAAAGAAGTTTTGTATAGTCCGCTACTCGAGGAATTATGGAAGCGAATTTCGCACAAGACGACGTACCGTGTGGTATTTGATAACGGCCAGATTATTATGGCAGCCATTGGCGCCATTAAATCCAAGCCTGAGCTTAAGCCGTTAAGAATTGAGGTGAAAAGGCATAGAGTGCTTTTGAAGCGTGGCGGCGTTCATAACGATGGTATGGTCGGTGAAGCAACCCGTGACTTGGCGGGAACGTTTGAACTGCCGGATATCATCTCTGAATTACAGGATAGCACTGGTCTCACTCGACGAACAATTGTTGACATTTTGATTGGTAGTGGTCGGCTACATGAATTCTTGAAAAACCCTTACGACTATGTGCAAATGGTGAAGGGTGCAATTAAGTCGGTACTGGCGCAGGTTGTGGTAGACGGCGTTGAGTATGAAAAGATGGGTGAGCGTAATTATGAACTTCGCAATTTCCAAAAAGATAGTGATGAAGAAGTCGAACGTTTTATTGATCGACTGTATCAAGTTAAGAATCAACAAAAAACAGTGACAGATAGATTGGTGCTAGATTCGGCGACTGAACAAAAGTTTGCCGAATATTTGGACAGTCGTGAAGATATCAAACTATTCCTCAAGCTGCCGTCGAAGTTTACGATACCAACGCCAGTTGGTGACTACAATCCAGACTGGGCAATTGTCAAAGAAGTTAATGGCGTAGAAAAAGTATATATGGTGCGTGAGACGAAGAATGGCGGTGAGCGCGAAAATGAACTGCATAAAATTGCTTGTGCCAAAAAACACTTCGAGACGATTGGTATGTATGATTATGCTAAGTCAACGCCTGATGATTGGCGGGTGTAAGTATGTCGATAAAGAGCTGCGAGATACCCTCAGGAGAATATATGAACAAGCCAAACAAAACCATCACCATCGCTCGCGCCATTATCCGCATCGGTGATACTGCTAGAAATGCTAATGATTATAGTTTGCTGGGCGCGCTACACGAAATGGTGGAGCAATTATCGCAGCATGGCGTTAAGGACGCCGATGTCGATATGAATTTGCTGCTGGAATATGTCGAGGCAGTGGACGGTTGCGACTACTGTCGTATTGGTGACGGTAAGGATAGCGTTGATGAATTAACAACAAAAATCAATCAGCAGCTAGCACGTCGCGGTCAGGCGCAGATGGAGGCGAGCGATCAGTCAGTGTTAGAATTTGAGCCAATGGTTCATCTGGTGACGGCGGCGTATGCTAAAAACGAAGATGGCACGACGGCTGGCTTGTCGATAGCGCTGGTCGTCAATCAGGATGGTTCGGTGGATCTGCCGCGCGACCATTTTCTGAATGCAGAGTTGCTTGAGCATTTTGATAAAAATCGACCGATTAAATGGGGCTCAATCAAGCACGACTTACCATCAGATTTGCATGGTTATCATTTGGTGGCAGGTTCAGTAGAGGTGCAGGAAATTTTGCCGCGGGAGCTGGAGACGATATCGTTTTAGGGTTATTATGATAAATTAAGTAGAGAAATAACTGCGGAAAGTATTGCACCAATATCCATAGCCATAGTGGGAGGATTGCTTATTGAGGCGTTTTTTCAGCTGGTAAAATACAGAGACTCTCTTAACAGCAACAACCCTATATCGTATGTATCTTTCGTATCTAACTATCTGCCGGTTCGGCAATTTGTTAGTTACGGACGCAGGAAATGGCTCAATTATTTTCTATTTCGAACGCTTCCGGTGGCTATTATAGTTCTTCTGGTGATATCTATAGAGCAACGTTATTTTAGGGTGAGTGAGCTTGCTCGATTAATTTATGGTTTTATAATAAACCCGCTTCGCCGATACACATAATCACCAACCGCCAATTCTTTGCGAGGGAATGTCTCGGCTAATTCTCGTCGTTCAATGCATGTCTTTGTAACTTCGATGATCCATGAGCGACCGGATTTTTCAACCAGATAATAGCGTCTATCGCCTTTAAGTTGTCCAATGGCTTCACCAGAAAAAGCCACATCAAGCGTTCCAGCTCCTACGAAAAAGTCGATGATTTTTTGCCACCACGTTAGTCGTCGGTGACGATTTAGCGATTCAATTTGATCAGCGTCGGCAAATTTGTCTGCAACTGCCAGGTCGGATGCTGAATATCCTTTCGTATCTGTCGGGTAGGCGTCAAGATCAAGAGGTTCACGCATAGCCGAAGCCAGTCCTGCTCGCGTGTAGTCAAGCAGCTCGTCTACGCTAGTGTTAAATAATTTTGCTAGTGCTTGCATATTGTCTATATCTGGAAAGCCCGCACCTCGTTCCCACTTTAGCAACTGCTTGTCGCGTAACGTTGAGTCGATTGGCTAGCTGCTCTTGTGACCAATCGGCTTGTTGACGTAATCGTTTAATTTTTTTGCAAAAATTATTTGGCGCCCTTTCATTTATTTTCTAACAGCATAGCGTAATTTTAGTGTCTTGGCGAGCAACTTTGCGTTGCCTATTACAATACGTAAGGCTTGGCTTGAGGGGGTATAATAGGACTAAAGGAAAGGTAATATGACAAAGCCTGTAAGATATTAATTATGAAAATCTCTGTCAACCTCAAACCCAACTCCCGCCACCGCGAAGAAGTCGTGGTGGATAGCGACGGTACGTATGTCATCTACACTAAAGCGCCGGCGATTGAGGGTCGGGCGAATGCGGCGGCTACCAAACTGCTGGCTAAGCATTTTGGCGTGGCGCAGTCGAGGGTGAAGCTAGTGCGAGGTGCGACGTCGAAGCATAAGGTGTTTAATATCGATAACGTAGCTCTATAAAACACATGGGCGTGGTTGGATACAAAGCATCCAACAAATGACAATAATGCAGATTTTGCAAACAGTACATTGCCGATAATTTTAGCTCCTACGAGAAAAGTGAGGTGTGATGAAACGCTGACATTTAAATCACAAGTGTCCATTATTCTCCTTGTGTCAGCTCTTGTCTTGATTGTCATGATCACTAATCCCAAAATGTTTCATAACAGTACGGTAGTCCTCTCCTACAATGCTGACTTGTATAAGCGTAAGAAAGAAGAGTAGATACTCAAAAATCCTAATGCTCAGGTGTATATCCCTACGGATAATTTACACCGGGCACAGTCTTGCCCAGCAGCGCCTGCACGGTAACGAAGCGATAGCCTTGCTGCTTGAGTGTGCTGAGGATGCAGGGCACAGCATTCACAGAGGTGGGGTGGATGTCGTGCATGAGGATGATAGCGCCTGGCCGCGCACCAGCAACGGCGCGATTGCAGACGATGGTGCTATTGCGATCGGCCCAGTCGCGCGTATCGACCGACCACAAGATAGAGGCCATACCGCGCTGGCGTAGCTGCTCGAGGACGACGCTATTCACTGCGCCATATGGTGGACGCATGATGGTGGGCGTGGTGCCTGTTGCTTGAGTAATAGCACTGTTGGTGCGGTCGAGTTCGCTGCCGATTGCTTCTGCACTATACTGCGGCAGCACCGGATGGCTCCACGAGTGATTACCAAGCTGGTGACCACTGGTATGGATGCGGCGTACGACGTCAGCACGAGCTGCAACTTTGCTGCCGATCATGAAGAATGTGCCTTTTGCACTATACTGGTCTAGGGTATCAAGCAGCTCGTTGGTATATGGCCCAGGCCCGTCGTCGAAGGTGAGGGCAATGCAGGCTTGGGCGCAGGACGCAGAGGGCGCTGGTGCGGCTGGTGCAGGGGTAGCAATTGGCTTGGGCTGCGGCTTGGGCAGGGCAGGAATGGTGGCAATTTGCCGCGCCTGGGTGGTTTGCAATGCAGCGAGGATGCTGGTGAAGGGGAGAGAGATCGTCATTGTGCCATACGATGACGGCACGAGCGCAGCTTGGCTAAAGGGCCAGGCAAGTGTATTGTCATTGGTGATAATGAAATTGGTGAGTGCGTCCTCTGTGACCATTTCGCCAAGATCGACGGCTGGCTGCTGGCGCTCGGCAATCGTGGCAGCAACAGAGCGCTGCGCAGCATCAATGACAGTGCGGAGGTGTGCGGTATTGCCACCAACGAGGTCGCGCAGGGTGATGGCCGCGCCCGTCTGCTTGTTGAATGTCCAAAACCGAGTAAAGCTGGCGGGGTGAGCGCCATGGGTGTCTTGGTTGGCTTGGACCACAACAGATAGCGCAGCATTGGTGTTGTGAGTAATTTGGTAGCTAATTGCCTCAGTCATTGGCCGATGAAAGGTGCGGCCAGCTGCGACGCTTTGGCGAAACTCATGGTCGAGCTGGTCGATAGCGCTGGCGATGGTGGTATCGATCGTGCGGTTGCCTGTCAGTGGATATTCGAGCGAAGCTTTTTCTTTAGCAGAGGTGCGGCTGACCAGCTTCGAGCGGATACCCTGGTAATGCGAATCGACGAAGGAGTATTTCTCATCTGTCTTGTCGGTCGTGCGCGTGGCTGGTGAGGTAGGCTGTTGTGTAGTAGGTCGCGTCATATGGACGATAATAAGGGTAATAACCAGCCCGCATAAGGCACAAGCAAGTAACACA
>ERZ772979.1145-NODE-1145-length-16018-cov-3.647748_pt1 | contig 16018 bp, 8 predicted proteins | sample MGYA00511130_ERZ772979 | MGnify/ENA primary metagenome ERZ772979 (study PRJEB29015, sample SAMEA2738103) | human oral metagenome | biome: human oral; feature: human-associated habitat; material: saliva | place: China | collected 2186 ... | reverse complement strand
TAGAATTGGAGGTAGCTGGACTGACTACGACCCGCTACAACCCCGATTTGGAGGTACTGTGGTAGTAGGCAATGGCTACGGCTATGTATTTGTAATTCGTGATGATGGCAAACTCTATGATCTTGAAAACGACAAAAGCGGCTTTATCGTACTACGCAAAGAAGGAGGTAAAAGTGGGGTCCCTGCTTATTTTAGTGGTATGATGTGGCGATAATGATCGATGTTTAATGATTAATTCTATGAAAAAACTGATTCTCTTGGCTCTTGTAGCCACAGCATTATTTGTTTCCTCTTGTTCCAAAGAAGGTGATGAAGGGGGCAGTACAGGATCATTAGGTGTTACAGGAAGTACGCTTTATTTTGCTTTTGGCGGTGAGTATAATGCCTATAACCTTCAGCAGTCCCGCTATATAGAGCGTTTTGGTACTACTGACGCTTTAGGAAAAATAGATATCTCATGGGATAACAAACGTATCTTAGCTGGCTACGAACGCCTTTCTTTCAGTGATTATGGGGGACATTGGCTTACTTTTTCTTATCGCTCACTCCCTTCTTTGAGCAAAGAGGTACTTGCTACCCGTGAAGACGTTATACAACAGAATATCTCTACTTGCTACTATAACTATACTGAGATTGCACAAGGAAGGAGAGCAGGATGCTTCCTCTCTCCTAATGAAAAATACATTGCGATTGACTCCAAATCGGTAACAGGTGCTACTGACCACCCTGTAACGATTATTAACCGTGAGACAGGAGCGGAAGTGGATAGCTTTGCTCTTGAAAACTACCGCCCTAGTGAGGTCTTTATCATCGGGTGGACTGCCGATAATTCCTTAGTGATGGGCCTAGAAAATACTATCTTTAAAGTCAGTGAGGCAAAGAATTGGGCTATTGAGGAGCTAACACGCCTTCCTTTTAATTTTTTCCATATAACCATAAATCCCCAAGGAACACAACTGGCTTTTCGTCGTGAAGACAAACATATTTGGGTATATGACCTTCTCCAGAAGAAAGCGTCCCAAGTAACCACCAGTGATGTAGAAATGACTACCGCACCCAGTGCCCTCTATTCGGGAGGAGAATCTAACCCTACCTTTTCGCCTGACGGCAAGTATATTGCCCTTTTGGGGCAAGCACGTGCTTCCTTCACGCCCAACTGGATGCAACTTGGTGGGACTCTTAGCCTATCCGATATACTGATTCTTGTCAGCAATGACGGTACTCTTCACAACTTGGATAAGGAAAACGACGGCAAAACCTTCTACCCCAAGGATGGAGATACTCCTATATTTTCCAGTGGAAGTGTCATTTGGAGATAACTTTGTTAAACCTTAATTTCTTTTTATCATGAAAAAGCTCTTTTTTTCGGCTCTTGTAGCCACTATAGTATTCATCTCTTCCTGTTCCAAAGAAGATGGAGGAGGAGGAAGTGGCAGCGGCCTCCCTGGTACGCTCTATGTAGATTTTGCCACTGATGGCATCCAATCTTACAATTTCTCTAATGGCAAGCTCAGCAAGGTTACCAAAACAATGAATGGCCCTGGTATTACAGGTTGCGATATTACCTACGGAAGTCAGGAAATAGCACTGGCTATCAGTACCGACCCCTCACGAGGCACTCAAGATACCCAAACTTTCTTGTTGCGACCTTTCGATGGTGACTATGTATGGTTCGCCTATGATAAACTTCCAAAAACAGGCAACACTTTCTCGTTTAGCTTTACTTATGACCCTAAGGAGTTCTACAAAGAGTGTATTATTCGCCTCTCGCCCAATAAAAAATTTATCGCCGTTGATTCCTATGAATGGGACGAGCGAGGGGTGCTCTTACTCAATACCGAGACAGGTAAGCTCATAGCCGACTTCACCAAGGGACTTACCCGTGACGATTTGGGCTATCAAAGCACACCTGTATGGACTGAAAACAACGAGATGTATAGTGCGATCAAGGGAGTACTTTATCGCTGGAAGGAGGCCTACGGAGACCGTGTAGAAAAAGTTCTTACACTCAACGAAGGCAAAGGTGCCAGCTATGTAACGGTAAATCCACAAGGTACTCGTGTGGCTTTTCGCTATAACAAACACCTTTGGGTACAGAATATAGACGGCAGTAACCTGCACCAAGTAACTACCTCCCAACTCACTGGCTCTAACAAAGCCGATGGTGAATATCACCCTGTATTCTCCCCCGACGGCAAGTATATTGCTCTTGTAGGGGCCCCAACCGTTGGTCGTGGCTGGACAAGCTATGACCCTTTGCAACCCAGCTATGGAGGGGTGCATGTTGTAGGTAACAGCTATGGTTATGTGTTTGTCGTTCGCGATGATGACAAGCTCTATGACCTTGAAGACGACAAAAGCGGCTTTATCGTCCTACGCCAAGGAGGAGGTATACATGGGATACCCTCTTACTTCAGCGGGATGATGTGGCGATAATAATCGATGTTTAATGATTAATGATTAATGATTGATTCTATAAAAAACTGATTCTTTCGGCTCTTGTAGCCACAGCATTATTCGTTTCCTCTTGTTCCAAAAAGGGAGATGTAGGGGAGGTGATAAATATATGATGTTACTGACCCTCAAAACAAAAAAGAACTATTGCTTGCTGCGAAGAAGGTGATACTTTTGATTAGGTAAAAGAAGACAATCACTAATACAACGTTTCTAATAGACAAAAGCACCTATCCCGTTTTAGATTTAGCGAAGATAAACAAATGCTTTTCTTTGGTAATGAATACTACTTTAGTCTCACAAAAATAAATCTAAAAATTTCTTGTAACATTCAGGAAAATATTGTATTTTTGTGCGCAAAATTCTTAAAATGATAAAAAAAATGGATAAAAAAACTACAGCTCTCGTGTCATATATCACTCTTATTGGGTGGTTGATTGCGTTTTTTACAGGAAAAGATGACGCTGATGACTTTGTGAAATTTCATTTTCGCCAGTCTTTAGGGTTACACATTACCTCTTTTGTGTTCTGTATTGTACTAGGAATCATTATTTCCATTGTTCCTGCCTTAAGTTTCTTAGGACTTATTGGTCTTGTATTCTTTGTACTTATGGTCTTGGGAGCTATCAATGCCAACAAAGGAGAGAAAACCCCTCTTCCTATCATTGGACAATATTTCCTAGAAAAATAAAATCACAGTTCTCAGCGATCTGTAAAACAACAAACAGGTAATAGTGATTAGTAGTTGATCTCTATTACCTGTTTGCTATTTATGTAGACACTCGCTGGCTTTACTCTCATACTCGCTCACGCGACTTTATCTATTACCTAACATAAAGATACCCCTTCTTCATATAAGACACTCCCTGTTGGTAATAGTGTATCACGTAAAAATACGTACCTGTGGGAAGGCGCTGTCCACTACCTACCACTCCTCGGACATTAGCATAGCCCCTAAAGACATCGCTTCCTTGTTGGTAGTGAGTACTTTCGTATACTTTCAACCCCATTTCATTAAAAATAACTACTTCTATAGGAGTGTTATCATCTGTATTCTCTATCTTAAAATAGTTTTGACTTCCACTCTCTGTAGAAATCCCATTATATACAGCTATTCCTTTATTATTTAGAGCTGGCTTGGGCTCTGGGGTAGGAGCAGGCTTGAGCTCTGGAGTAGGAGCTGGCTTAGGTTTTGGAGTAGGAGCTGGCTTAGGCTCTGGAGTAGGAGCTGGTGTATCCTTTTTAAGCTTTATAGTAATAACCTGTGTATGAGTGGCTTTATTACCATTGCTATCACTCACAACCCATTGATAGGTAATACGATCAGAAGTTTCTTCCTTAGTAGGAGTGACCGTAAGGATACCCTCACAATTGTCTTGTGCTGTAAGGGGGAGACCTTCTGGTATAGGATCTCCGTGTAGGATCTCCTTAGGTCGTGGTAATTGTCCTATCCATACAGGAGCTTTGTCATCTTTTACTGTAATAAGCTGTAAGTGAGTCACCTCTCCACAATTGTCTTTAGCTTTGTAGGTTCGCTCCATCACATAGTCATTAGGAGCATGTTGTACTTTTATCCTATCCTGATATGTCACTTGGGGAGTACTACAGCCTCCTGAAGTCAAAGGGAGTTGCACAGAGGGTACTTTCCCACTACAATCCACAGTAATGGACTGAGGTAGTGTATGTGCTACAAAAGAAAGTGGTTGTGGGGTATTACTCTTTTGTGGGTCAATAGTAATAATCTGTTCATAGCGGTTTTCATTATGGGCTGCATCTTCAGCAAACCAAGTATTGCGTTCTCCTATCTTTTTACCTTGCTTGTCATAGATAGGTTCAGAACTTGAGGAAACCTCTACTCGGGCATCACAATTATCCGTAGCTGTAAGGGTAGGTTTGAAAGGTATTTCGCTTTCATCCTTTACGGTTAGGTTGGGGGGATAGGCCGAAAATTCTGGTCGTTGGGTGTCTTTTAAGAAAATTTGTTGAACATGGCGGATAGCCGGGGCATCAGAGGCATAAGCAGTCCATACTCGGGTGAGCTTGTAGGCATTCTTATCCCCTTCGGTCATTTCTTCCTCGTATTCTATCTCAACCGAATCGCTTCCTTCTGCCTGCAATGTGGCTTTAGGAGGAATCTCTCCTCGGCACTGTACATGTATATCTTGGGGAAGATCTCCTACAAAATGTAGGGTCTTGGTAGGTGTTTCCTTTTCAAAATAGATATATTGAACAAAAGTGGCTTTGTTTTTACATTTATCGGTAGCTACCCAACGGCGCAGTATATAGTCAGCATGTGATTCTTCTGAAAAAGAAACCTCTGCTTTTTTGTTCCTACATTCACCATGATCAGATTGGGCAGTAATCTCGGCTCTTTGAGGAATTTCTGTTCTTTTTACAGTAATGACAGGCTTTGGCAAATTATGGAAGATAATACTCGAACTCAACATATCCAATGTATAGGGTTTATCTGGATAGACCGCATAAGCTATATGATCCAGTACTTCTATCTTGAAGTTACCTCCCACAAAACCAGCATACTTGCCCTTTGCTTTTGCTTGAGGGAAAATCACGGTTGCCTTTCCACTATTGGGTACTGCTTCTGCTAAGACATAGTCATAGGTCTTTCCTTCGTTGTCCGAGAAAAGAATACGTACCTTGCTATTGGGAGCAAATAGCTTCTTATCCACATTCCAGTGCAGGGTAACATTCTCGCCTCGTTTATATCTACCTGATCTACTTTCTCCTATAATATTTGTAATTCTAAAAGGCGTTCCATCTTTTATCTGTACTTTGGTCTGATAAACATCATAGAGAGGTGTATGAGGTTTGCCTGCTTTATAAGCTCCTACAGAGCCGTCACATACTCCTAACCAAAAAGTAAAGTCCCCTGTTTCGTATTCATTAGTGAATTTGTAAGGAACTTCTTTCCATTCATTCGTGTTATTATCCTTAGTATACGGACGATAGAAAGCAATTTTATTATTCGTAGTAGGACGGTCGGAAGGAAAACGCGCCTTACCAAACACTTTAAAATCAGCCTGATGAGCCATATAAAGCAAAGGGTCTCCATCGGGATCACTCGCTTCTATGGTAAATTGGAAATAGGTATTAGGAGGTAAGGTATAGCTTTTTTTGAGTTTGCTACGGTCAATCATCGGTGCCTTGTTATCAGAGGGTTCTCCATAAGGTATATTGGGCTGAGGAAGACCCACAAGCTGGGTACGTGCCTTATCGGCATAATAGGCATCATGCAGATTGGTACGATTATGAATGGTATAGATAGAAGGCAAGGAAAAATAAGTGCCATAAGGGTCATTGATATAACTCATAATAGAGTTGCCCCTATCGGGTTCGGTAAAAGAAGAAGCTGTCGCACCGCCTATGGTAAAGGTATGGGCAGAACCCAATAGGTGCCCAAGCTCATGCAGAATAATATAGAACTCCTCATTGGCCACACAGCCTCCCTTGAGCTTACCTGTAATCTCTCCCAGATGTGCCAATCCACGATTGTCCTTATATACAGAAAAGATAATACCTGCATCGTAATTCTCCTCCCCTATGAGCTTATTAAAGGCATCTGTAGCCGTATTTACAACGGTACGCACCAATGGCTTATCGGGATAGACCTCTTTTCCCTTAGTATCTCGGATGAGGCGTGGATCATCTACTAATTCAAATTGGTAACCCAACTCCCGTCCGCATACCTCATTGAGTTTGGTTTGTACATCCACCATAAAGGCCTTGGCCAGTTCCATACGTCCCCGACAGTGCCCTTTGTAAAAGCTATAATCTATCAGCATGGCCAAGCGGAAAGTCCTCAGTACATGCACATTATACAGTACTCGTTTGTCCTCGGAGGGTAGAGATTCCTCTGCAAGAATTGTTCCTCGGCTAAGAACTTGTGAAAAGGGGCGTATATCACAATCCCCTTCTTGACAAGTAGCACAGGAAGTAGCTCCTCGGGAGGGGCTAACCCTAAGCAGCCCCTTCTCATCTGTGAGAAAATAGGTATGCCCTTCATGCCATATTTCTCCCGAAAAGGTATTGGAAGACAAAGAGATACTTCCTGAAAATACTCCCTCATGGTAGGCTACAAAACTGCGAAAACCTTCTTGAGAAAGCGAATTTTGTCGAGGACGCCACTCCAGATCAAGACGTCCCTCATTAGTAGAGATTGCCCAATGAACTGGCACTTCTGATGAAAAGCGCGCTAAGACATCTGCTGTTTTCTCTTGAGCATAGAGCATGGAGGTACTAAACCATGCGAATGCCACAGAAAACAAATAATATATTTTTTTCATTTCTAATAAAATAATAATCAACGACTACTTCCTTTCTACCAACCCGTAAAAATTATCTAAGATACAGTATCCTTTCTTTGTATAAGGTACTCCCTGATAATAATAGTGTAAGATATAAAAATAAGTTCCCGAAGGCAGGCGTTGCCCCTTGCCTACTACGCTACTCACATTGGCATAACCGCGGAAAAAAGCTCCTTTTTCTTGATAATGAGAACTCTCATATACTTTTATTCCCATTTCATTGAAGATAAGCACTTCTATGGGAGCATCAGGATCGGTATTTTCTACTTTAAAATAGTTTTGAGAATCTTCTACAGAGGAAACTCCATTATACACAACTACTTCTTTTTGCTTTAGCTCTGGTATGGGAGTAGGCACTGGTTTTGGATCGGGTTCCGGAGTAGGAGTTGGCTTAGGCTCCGGAGTAGGAACTGGCTTAGGCTCCGGAGTAGGGACCGGCTTAGGTTCCGGAGTAGGGGCTGGCTTAGGATCCGGAGTAGGGGCTGGCTTAGGCTCTGGAGTGGGGGCCGGTTTAGGCTCTGGAGTAGGTATTTCTTTTTTAGGATTAATAGTAATTACTTGGGTATGAGCAATTCTACCCCCACAATCATCAGTAGCTATCCACTGATAGATGCGCTTTACTAGTTTTCCCTCTTTCTTTTCTTCTGTTACAGAAGGGGTTACTATAGGATTACTACAAGAACTTACCGCACTAAGATGTGCCTGTTCTACGATAGGTTGTCCCTCTTCTATTGTCATATCTTGTGGGAGAATCCCTATAAAAGCTAAGGGAAGTGTTGTGTCTTTTTCTATAATAAAACCTCCATCTCTCTTAGGATCTTCATCAGTTACGGCAAAGGCAATTCCTTCCATCACTTCTATCTTAATCACCCCTGCCCCCACCTTGAGGTTTGTGTTCCCATAGTTTTTCTTTCCTATAGATAGGTTGGGCAAGACAAGCTCATAACTCCCCGTATTGTCCACGCCTTCAGCTAAGGTATAGGGAAAGGTTTGCCCATGATCCTCAGAGAGGCGAATGCGCACCTTGGTATCCCTAAATAGCTCAGAATCCACCGCCCATGTAAGGGCGATCCTCTGCCCGCCTCTATAGGTCTTTCCAGCTGTAGAAGTAGTGATTTTGAAGGGAATCCCATCACGCACTTCCACTTGGGTTTCTGCCAAATCATATTGTACAATATGATCCACGGTAGGAGTCTCCAAGGCATCACTCACTCCAAGCCAGAAAGTAAAGGTTCCTATTTTCTGCTCATTAATCCAGCTATTAGACACCTCTGCTCCCGATTGTTTGCTATACTCTCTCTTGAATACTACCAAAGGGCTATGGCTACGCTGAGGAATGACGTACTGTGCGATAGAAGGATCTTCGCCCAAACGGACATCACGCTGCTGTGCCATATAAGTAAGAGTTGAACTATCAGGGTCTGTGGCAGAAATAGCAAACTGAAAATAGGTATCTTTAGGCAAAAGGTATTGCTTTTTTATTTTTGTCTTATCTATATGAGGAGGCTGAGTACCCAAAGGAATTCCTCCTACAGGAGCCGCAGCTACCAGATGCTCTCGAATCAGTTGGATACTGGAGAGGGAAAAGAAGTCTCTAGGACTACCTGTACTCATGACCGATTGCCCATTGTCATATTCGGTTTTCTCACTAGCATAGTCAAATTTTTTCCCACTAAAGGTATGCCTTCCCCCAAAAAGGTGACCTATCTCATGAGCAATAACTTCTTTGGTAGGAAAAGCAACTGCTGCCCCTTTATATTGGTCTTGATACACGCCTCGGATATGGGCAAGTCCTCGTATTCCTTTGGAACTTGTATAAGAGATACAAATTCCTACATCATAGCTATCACTCCCTATCCTCTTGTTGATAGCTTCGGTCGAAAGACCTATGACATAACTTGCATTGTGTCTTTGGGTAAAGACTTCCTCCTTAGGATTCGTAATAATTAATCGCTCATCCCTGAGTACCTGAAAACGCACCCCTATATCTCGCATATATAATTCATTAAGAAAATCCTCTGTTTTTTGCCAAAAAACCTTTACCTTCTCGGTATCCTGAGCAAAAGTAGCGCTCTTATAAGCATTGTAGGTGACGTAAATAGCCAAGCGATACACCCTAAGAGTTTGCGTATTGGAGATGGTCGGTTGAGCAATTACCTTTACTAACCCTAAGAATAACAAAAAGATACACAAAAGAGAATTTCTCATGAGAATTATTTCTTAACAAAAGACAAAGGTAATAAAAAATATTCTAAAAATAGTATTGATTTCTCAAAAAATTTCGACCTCTCAACATTCGTTTTAAAATAGAAAAATGGAGACAAAAAAGAATCAATACATTGCCCACAAGCTACATCTGTCATTTTGTCAGCCTTACAAGTATGGTATTATCTTTGCTAAAGAATAGGCAAAATTCGAATACAAATGAAAGGACAAATAAACGTTTCTGTGGAAAATATCTTTCCACTCATTAAAAAATTCTTATATAGCGATCATGAGATTTTTCTTCGTGAACTAATCTCCAATGCGACTGATGCCACTCTTAAGCTCAAGCACCTTTGCCAAATTGGTGAAGCTAAAGTACCTTATGGCAATCCAATTATCGAAGTCAAGGTCGATAAGGAAGGTAAGAAAATCCATATCTTAGACCAAGGTATCGGAATGACTGAGGAAGAAGTGGAGAAATATATCAACCAAATCGCCTTCTCTGGGGCTGAAGAGTTCCTAAACAAATATAAGGATTCCGCGAAAGACACCGGTATCATTGGACACTTTGGTCTGGGCTTCTATTCGGCTTTCATGGTAGCCGATAAGGTGGAAATCTTAACCCGTTCTTACCAAGAAGGAGCACAAGCAGTACGCTGGGAGTGTGATGGCTCCCCTGCCTATAGTATAGAACCTATCGAAAAAGAAGGGCATGGTACTGAAATTATCCTTCACATTGCCGAAGACTCCACTGAGTTCTTAGAAGAAAGTAAGATCCGTGAACTCTTAGTGAAATATAACAAGTTCATGCCTATTCCTATCAAATTAGGCATGCGCAAGGAGGCACTCCCTCGTCCTGAAAACGCTCCCGAAGATTACAAAACAGAGTATAAAGAGGTAGATAATATTATTAATAACCCTACCCCTGCTTGGACAAAACAACCTTCTGACCTTACCGACGAAGACTACAAGGCTTTCTATCATGAGCTATACCCCTCGCAGTATGAGGATCCTATGTTCAGCATTCACCTGAATGTGGATTATCCTTTCCATCTGACAGGGATACTCTATTTCCCTAAACTAAGCAACGACATGCAATTGCAGAAAGATAGAATCCAACTCTACCAAAATCAAGTTTTTGTAACTGACAATGTAGAGGGTATTGTCCCTGAGTTCCTTACTCTTTTGCGTGGGGTAATCGACTCTCCAGATATTCCCTTGAATGTCTCTCGTTCGTACCTACAAGCCGATGGTAATGTAAAAAAGATTTCTAGCTATGTAACTCGTAAGGTAGCTGACAAGCTACAATCTCTTTTCAAAGAAAACCGGGAAGATTTCGAGAAAAAATGGAACGATATCAAAATAGTAATAGAATATGGGATGCTCTCCGAAGAAAAGTTCTTCGAGAAAGCTCAGAAATTTGCTCTATACCCTACTGTAAATGACAAATACTATACCTTTGAAGAGCTTTTAGAAAAGATAAAACCCTTACAAACCAATAAGGACGAGCAAACTATCATCCTCTATGCCAACAACAAAGAAGCCCAACACAGCTACATTGCTGAAGCAGAGGCTAAAGGTTATGAGGTACTCCTCTTGGACTCACCACTGGTATCTCACCTGATTCAGAAATTGGAGACTACTCAAGAGAAAATATCTTTCGCCCGTGTAGATGCAGACTCCATAGAGAACCTTATCAAGAAAGAAGATACTCTAATCTCCAAACTTTCTGAGGAGGAAACCGAAAAGCTCAAGGACTTTGTAACCACTGCCATAGAGAATACTGCCTATACAGTACAACCTGAGGCCTTGGATAGCGAAGCAACCCCTTTCCTTATCACTCAGCCGGAATTCATCCGCCGTATGAAAGAAATGCAAGCTGTAGGGGGAGGCATGGGCTTTGGTGGCTTCCCTGAGATGTACAACTTGGTCGTAAATACCAACAGTCCCTTAGCCAGTCAAATCCTCTCCACATCGGATGAGGCTGCTCGCAAGGCACTAATTAGTCAATCCTTCGACCTAGCTCGTCTCTCCCAAGGATTACTCAAAGGAGAAGCCCTAACTGAGTTTGTCAAGCGCAGTTTTAGTTTGTTGAAATAAAATAGTAGAAATAAGGGAGTTGTACAACTCCCTTATTTATTTTATCATTCTTCGTATTTTAAAATATCCATGTTAGAACACTTATCTCACATAGAGAAATCCTTTTTTCACTTCCTTTTGTCCCCTATGTGAACAAGTAAGTATATAGAAATAAGTCCCTTGAGGCAATCTTTGTCCCTTTCCTACTACCCCACTTACATTCGCATAGCCTCGGAACACCTCTCCATTTTCTTGATAATGATTACTTTCATATACTTTTAACCCCATTTCATTAAAAATCATTACCTCCATAGGCGTAGGTATATCATACCCCTCTACCTTAAAATAGTTCTGTGAATTGTCCTGAGTAGAAACAGCGTTATATATGGCAATCTCCCTCGTTTCTTCTATAGAATCAGGTGTTGGTGTTGGTTTTGGCTTAGGTATAGGTGTTGGATCAGGCTTGGGAACTGGCTTAGGATCAGGTGCTGGTTTTGGGTCTGGCTTAGGAATAGGCGTTGGCTCTGGCTTGGGAGCTGGCTTTGGCTTGGGAGCTGGTACAGGTTCTTCTTTTTTGGGAAGAATAGTAATTGTCTGAGTATATGTTACCTGATTCCCACAATCGTCCTGAGCAACCCACTGATAGACTATTTTTTGTTCGCTCTTCTGTTGTGTAGGCATCACCTGAAAGGTTCCTTTGCAATCATCCTGAGCTGTAAGGACTTCCCCCTGAGGAATAGCAGCACCTTGTTCTATTGTTTTGTCCTGTGGCAGTCCTCCGACAAAAACAGGAGGAAGAGCATCTTTCTTAGTGATATATTGTTCAAAGGTGAGCCTATTCTGACACTGATCTACAAAGGTATAAGTACGCTTTAGGGTATATAACTCTGGGCAATGCCTTTGTATCATCTGCTCAGAAAGAGAAAAAGTTATCTTATCACAACCTCCTTGAGTCTCTATAGAAGCTGGTGGTGGAAGAGCTTCTTTGCAGCTTAGGGTCACGTATTGTGGAGGAAGCGTTGTTGCAACAAAAGTCAAGGGTTCCTTATTAGGAGTAGGCTCTTGAGGAGTAGAGGTAGGAAACCCTATCTTGTTCTCCCCTATTCGTATGAGCTGAATATGCTCTATTGTATGCCCGCAACTATCCTTAGCGGTAAAAATACGTTCTATAGCCATATCAGGAGCATAGGATACCTCATTGCGGCGATCTTGATAGCTTACTTGAGGGGTAGAACACCCTCCCACCGCAGTGGGCAATTCCGCAGGAGGTATAGCAGCCTCTTCTTTTACTGAAATATCCTGAGGAAGAGAAGTAGGAACAAACTGTAAAGGCTCTGGAGCCTGCTGATCTTTCTCTATCATAAAGCCACCCTGCTTATAGGGAGAACGTGTGGTAAGTGCATAGGCCAAGCCGTCAATAACCTCAACCTTGATAATCCCCTTCCCCTTGAGCTTGCCAAAATGACCACGAGTAGTACCTATGGCTACATTGGGAAGGGTTATTTCACAATGTCCGTTGTTAGGAGCTTCTTCTACCAGTACATACTTATAGCTCTTTCCTGAATCGTCAGAAAGAAGAATACGCACCTTGCTCTCTGGAGAAAAAATCTGTTCATCTACCTGCCAATGAAGCGTAAGACGTTCACCTGCACGATAGGTTCTATTGTGTGTATAAGAACCATTATCAAAATTTTGTATCTCAAATGGTTTTCCCTTCTTGATTTTTACTTTTGTTTCTACTACATCATACTTAGGGACATGATAAGGATTCGCAGGATTATGATCGGCAACTCCTATCCAAAAAGTAAAAGTTCCTAGACGGTAAAAAATAGTTCCCTTGGCTTGAACAAAAGTGTTGTGTTCGGCTTCTACCCATTCCTCTTGGAAACGGATATGAGGTGTAGCAGTTCCCTTATAAGTAAGGAACTGTGCATTGGAGCGTGATGAATGAAAACGTCTGTCAGCAGGATGCGCCATATAGGTTAGTGCGTCCCCCTCTGGATCTCTACCTGTAAGATAAAACTGAAAATAAGTATTCTCAGGGATTAGATATTCTCTCTTAAGGCGCGCCTGCTCCAGTATAGGTGGTTTATTCTCGCTTTTGACACCATAGACCAAATTGTTTCCTGTATCCTTTACACGTTTTCCCGCTTCTTGAGTACGTGCCTGATCGGTATAATAAGCCATAGAATTGCCCAAAAAAGCGCGGATAATCTGTACACTGATTAAGGAAAAGAAATCACGAGCATACTCATGTCCATAGCTCATAATAGACTGTCCTCTATCTGTTTCTGTTTTTTCTGAATATTCTCCTCCATTAGAGAGAGTATGATCCGCACCGAACATATGGCCAATCTCATGTGCTATAGTCGAAGGCCCCTTGGGGCGTGCTGCTCCATTGGCTTTCTGATGTGTCTGGTAGGCAGCATATACTGCAGCTAAGCCATTGTAATTTTGTCTGAAATCGGTAATAATTACTGCCAAATCATAGTCCTTGCTATCATAATGCTTATTGAGGGTGATGGTACCCATATCTACCACCTCATTTCCACTAATAAGGGAAGGGAAAAGAGCACTTTGTGGAGTCGTGAAAATAAGCCTATCATCATCTATCACCTCGAAATGTACTCCTATATCATTGCCATAGAGTTCGTTAAGAAAAGTCTCTGTAGCATACCAGAAAGCTCTAATTTTGTTCTTATCCTTATTAAAAGGAGTTTTCATGATATAGTAACTATAGTCCACCGGCAAGGCAAGGCGATAGAGTCGCCATACTCCATCGGTATGAATAAGGCTCTTAGGATAGAGAGAGTTGTAGATGGTAGGTTGTGTGATAGGAGGATCGTTTTCGTCCTTATCTGCTTGAGGAAACATATTACGAAAGCCAATTCCTTGGGGTATAGTCTGTTTTTGGGTTTCTTTTCCCTGTGAGGGGGTTGTTCCACAGCGGGCGTTTTTCTGTAGAATGACTTCCAATTTTCCTTTAGGAGAAGTCATAAGCTGATAAGATTTCCCTTTGTAGAGAATTTCTCCATAAAGCAATCCCTCAGCCAAAGAGAGTGTCCCTACAAAAGTTTCTTGGTGATAGCCTACAAAAGTACGATACCCTTTGGCATTGAAGGCTCCTTTTCGCTCTTGCCAGCGAATCAGTAAGGGTTTTTTCACAGCGGGGAGCTGAGGAGACCACTGAGGAGTTGTTTGTTCAAATAGAGCATATATCGTCTGTACATCTTCTTGTGCTTGAACCACTTGTACACTCAGCCACAAAAAGAGACAGCGAAAAAAAGTTTTCATCGGATAACAAGATTACAGTAAGGCAAAAATACGATTTCTTTCTTACTTTTTAAGATTTTTCTTGTTAATGTAAATGTTAATTTTAGACAATAAAAATGAGGGGGGGGGTAATACTAAACCATGCAATAAGCAAAATCACATGAATAAGTATAAAAGTAATTAGGTGTGAGTTAAAAAACTCAAATCTGTATAGAACCTATCTAAAAGCTATTTTCTTATTTGCAAAACTTTACTACTTTTATCTATTGAAAAAAGTTTTTTTAATAAACTTCTCTTTTATATCAAACTTCAGGTTAAGTTGTAATAAGAAACTTCATAATAAACATTTTTTGATATAACAACCTTTTTTATCCAAACACATATTAAATCACAGCTTTAAATATTATACTTTTACAAATCTAAGCCTTCTATTGCTTTAAGTAACGTTTCTATCCTTTGTTTACAAATTTCAAAGAAATTATCACTTTTAATAATGTCTGATTCCCAAGTATCTATTGAGAGATTAGGAATATAAGCATAACAAGGCCACCAATTCGAACTTTTCATTTCAACTCCAAAGTTCCCTAACTTTTCTCGCAAAGTTGCTCTATTGTCTTCTGAAACTTTATGATTATTAGGATTATTACATATTCCATAGTAATAACCTCTTTCAAAAGTAAATCCTATCCAAAATCTACCTTGCCACTCGGTTTTAGTGAGATAGAATCTTACATATTCTTCTTCACTTATTTCATAATGATAGTCAAGCCCTTTTTCTTTAGTCCAAGATTCCATTTTAGGACTAAAATATTTTCGTGTTATAAAATTAAAAGTCTCTCCATAGTTTTGACTGATAACTTTTGCGGCTTTTAGATTTTCAATATTAGCTAAAATGCCAACAATTTCTTCTTGATTTTTACTATTCATATCTTGGTTTGTAAGTTGTTTTAGATGATTACTATATTGGACAAGCGTTTCACGCACCAAAGGCAAACGTACTGCAAGAGCAATACATTTATCTAACCATTGAATAATAGTTTCTGCATACGAAATAGTGTCGTACGCTACCTCCTCAGCACTTTGCGCAGAAGCCTCAGTACCATAAAGAGTAAGATAATAGATTTGATAGCTTTTAAAGTTTTTCTTAGCAAAAGCATTATATCTTTTCAGTTGTTCGTACTGGTCTCCCGCATAGATTTTATTTTCAATAATAAGCGCATTCTCTTTAATGTCTTTTATAAGGATATCAATACGCCCATTATCAGTGAAATATTCTGTATAGACAGTAGCATTGGCAGCTTCAAAATCTGGCAAAATAAATTCTTTACCAATAGTCTCTAAAAAAGCCGTGAGAAACTGACTTTTGAGTGAATGGCTACCTTTAGGGTTTAATAACTCTGCAAGAATAGCCGAATGCGTATTCTCATAGTGATTAACACCACAAATACCAAACATATTAAAGCGACCTCCTGTAGCCTCCAATATCTCATTGTTTTTCTTATTAACAAGAGCTATTTGGCTTAATAGATTTTGTAAGTGTTCCATATTTTATTATTGTTTAGCCTTTATATTATCTGCATAAAGTTTCCAATATTTTGAACTTTTATAACTCTCTAAATTATTTATTGGTACGTATATATTAGGAATAGAATTATTTGAAAATATTTTTTCCGTAAAAGTTGGAG
>ERZ772979.1139-NODE-1139-length-16103-cov-20.545239_pt1 | contig 16103 bp, 11 predicted proteins | sample MGYA00511130_ERZ772979 | MGnify/ENA primary metagenome ERZ772979 (study PRJEB29015, sample SAMEA2738103) | human oral metagenome | biome: human oral; feature: human-associated habitat; material: saliva | place: China | collected 2186 ... | reverse complement strand
CTTGCTTCCGACGAGGCCCTGGCCGCGCTGCGTGAGAAGCTGACGAACAACTGAACCAGTCTTTCTGACTGAGCTTCGACTCGTCGGTTCACGTCAGTGAACGCATGAGTGGTGGTCCCCAGGTTTTCCTGGGGGCCATCACTTTTTTTGTGTGGTTGCTGCGCCGCCAGATTTCCGGCCGCCGCGAGGCCTGCCCGCCCGCGAGACTTGGCAACCGAGCTGCGCTCGGTGCCTCGTCTCGAAGCCCGGCCAGGCCCCGCAGGCCTCGCGGCGGCCTCCAATCGGGCAGCGCCGGGCATGATCCGGCCGGGCCCCGCAGGCCTCGCGGCGGCCTCCAATCGGCCGGCGCCGGGCATGATCCGGCCGGGCCCCGCAGGCCTCGCGGCGGCCTCCAATCGGGCGGCGCCGGGCATGATCCGGCCGGGCCCCGCCGCCGCCCACGTGCCCCGCAGTCAGGCCCCGCAGGCCTCGTGATGACAGGTTACTCAACAATGTCGCACGTAATTCCCGTGCGAGTATTTCAAACACTGAAATTGCGTCATTGGAATTGCAACGTTTTGAGCACATCTTGAAAACTGACCGATGTAAATTACGTGCGACTTTTGTTCTGGCTAACGGCGTGGCCTCGTCGCAGAGATAACGGGACCCCGCTCGCCGATGCCGTGCGGGGTCTGGTGCTGAGGGTAATCAGGTGGCTGGGCGCTTCAACAGCGCCACGTCGATGCACGCGCCGATCGTAGCCGCGATCACTGTGGGGAGAATCCAACCGAGCTGGTTCGCCTGGAGCGGGCTCCACATGAGCACAGAATTGATGTGCTCGGGGTAAACCCCAATGTGCGCCAGCGTCGTTGCCGCCGACCACGCCGCCGCCATCCATGTGCCCAGGCGGAACGTCCACAGTGCCGGGGTGGCCAGGCGTAGCGGGTGGGTTGCGATCGTGAGGAAAACGATGGTGATCGCGATCGGGTACAGGAACTTGATGATCGGAAGGGCGATGGCGAGCACTGAGCTCAGGCCCGCGGAAGCCAGGACGAAGGCGATGAGCGTAAAGACGATCATCCACGCACGGTAGGAGATCGTGGGCAACAACCGGTTAAAGAACTCCGAGGTGGCCGCGATGAGGCCGACTGCCGTCGTCATGCACGCCGTGAGCACGATGAGCCCAAAGACGATCTGCCCGGGCCACCCCATCGTCATCCGGGCTGCGTCGACGAGCAGGGTCGCCCCGTCCGAGTAACTCTGGCCATTGGGGATGACGTGTCCGACGAGGCCGAGGCCCACGTACACAACGGCAAGTAGCGCGCCCGCGATTACCGCCGCGGTGGAGGTACGCCGCACGACCTTCGCGCCGATCCCGCCTCCGGTGTGCCCCAGCGAGGTGACGACGATAATGCCAAAGGCCAGCGCGGCGATCGAATCCATCGTCATGTATCCCTCAAGCAAGCCGGCGGCCAGGGGAGTGCTCGTGTATTCGCCCGTCGGCGCGTCGTGGGAAGCCGGCAACGAAGCGAGGGAGAGGAACACAAGCAGGATGAGAAGCCCGAGCAGAATGGGGGTGAGTATCTTGCCGAGGCTGTCGATGATGTTGCGGGGGTTCCAGCACAGGTAGAAGGCGATGCCGAAGAACACCAGGCAGAAGATGACCGACGCAACCAGCGACTGCGTGCCGATGAGGGGCGCGACGGCCGTTGAGAACGACACGGCGGCCGTTCGTGGAAGGCCGAAGAACGCTCCGATCGACAGGTACACGAGGACGGAGAATACGAGGCCAAAGGGCTTGCCCGCTCGGCTGACGAGGTCGCGCATGTCGGTGCCCGACAGGGCAATCGTGATGATCGAGATGACGGGCAGAGCGACGCCACCGATGAGGAAGCCGATCATGGCGGGTGTGACGTTCGTGCCCGCGGAGGCACCCATGATAGGCGGGAAAATCAGGTTGCCTGCCCCGAAGAACATGGAGAACAGAGTCAGGGAGGTCGCAATGAGGACCGCGGTGCTTGAGCGCTGGTTGGAATCGTCGTTGACTGTGTGCGTCACTGGTACTCACTGTGTGGTATCGGGGCTTGAACAGCACCAATTCTTGCATGAGGGCGCATATGCGCAACTGCAAAGGCGCTAACCTGGGGAGGTGACGACTTCTCTTTCTGTTGGCAATTGCTCTGCTACGCTGCTGCGTCCCCTTGGCGCGCGCCACGATAGTGGTCCTGCCCGTGTTGTTGCGGTCAGTGGTGGGATTGGCTCGGGTAAGTCTTCCGTGACCTCGACTTTCGCGCGGCTGGGCGGCTACGTCGCCGACGCTGACGCGATCGCGCGACAGATTCTCGAGCCGGGGCAGCCTGCGTTGGCGCGTGTCGCCGAGCGTTTCGGCACCGACCTGATCCGCGAGGACGGGACCCTGGACCGCGCCGGCCTGGCGCGTCGCGTTTTTGCAGGCGAGGGTTCGGCTGAGAGGGTCGCCGCTCTCAACGCCATTACCCACCCCGCCATCGAGGCTCGCGCCAGGGAGATTCTGGGCGGTGCTCCCGAGGGGGCGGTTGCCGTCTACGATATTCCGTTACTCATCGAAGGCGATCACGCGCAGCGTTTCGACGCCGTCGTCATCGTCGATGCTCCCCTTGACGTGCGCATCAAGCGCCTGGAGGGCAGGGGAGTGCCGCCCGAGGACGCGCGTGCCCGGATCCGCGCCCAGGCCTCGTCGGACGAAAGGCGAGCGATCGCGCACGTCTGGATCGACAACTGCGGCAGCACGGACGACCTCGCGCAGGTGAGCAGCCAGGTGTGGGAGCGCTGGCTGAGCGCCGACCTGTAGGATGCCAGGGACGAGGCCGTGGCCGGGCGTCGCTGGCGGCGAACCCGGGCGGGTCCTCCGCGCGATGGCGGGGCGTGGGCGGTAGCGTAGGGGAGTGAGCGAAACCCCCGTCATCCGCCAGGACAAGCCCTTCGAGGTCATCTCTCCCTACACCCCGTCGGGCGATCAGCCCAAGGCGATCCGTGAGCTGGCCGCGCGCATCCGCGACGGCGAGCAGGACGTCGTCCTCATGGGTGCCACCGGCACCGGCAAGAGCGCGACCACCGCGTGGCTCATCGAGGAGCTTCAGCGCCCCGCCCTAGTCCTCGAACCCAACAAGACACTGGCCGCCCAGCTGGCCGCCGAGTTCCGGGAGCTGTTGCCGAACAACGCCGTCGAGTACTTCGTCTCCTACTACGACTACTACCAGCCCGAGGCCTACGTCCCCCAGACGGACACCTTCATCGAGAAGGACTCCTCGATCAACGACGAGGTCGAGCGCCTGCGCCACAGCGCCACGAACTCCCTGCTCACCCGCCGAGACACGGTCGTCGTCTCCTCCGTGTCCTGCATCTACGGCCTGGGTACCCCCGAAGAGTACGTGGCCCGCATGATCGAGCTGAGCCGCGGCATGATCATCGACCGCGACGCGCTCCTGCGACGCTTCGTGGCCATGCAGTACGTGCGCAACGACATGGCCTTCACGCGCGGCACCTTCCGCGTGCGCGGGGACACGATCGAGATCATTCCCGTGTACGAGGAGCTCGCCATCCGCATCGAGATGTTCGGCGACGAGATCGACTCCCTCGCCGTCCTGCACCCGCTCACCGGCGACGTCATCTCCGAGGTCGACCACACCTACCTCTTCCCGGCGTCGCACTACGTCGCCGGCGAGGAACGCATGAAGAAGGCGATCGCCTCCATCGAGAATGAGCTCGAGGACCGCCTCGAATGGTTCCGCGGGCAGAACAAGCTCCTGGAGGAGCAGCGCCTGCGCATGCGCACCACCTTCGACCTGGAGATGCTCAAGGAAATCGGGTCGTGCTCGGGCGTGGAGAACTATTCGCGGCACATCGACGGGCGAGGCCCCGGCACGCCGCCGCACACGCTCCTGGACTACTTCCCCGACGATTTCCTGCTCATCATCGACGAGTCACACGTGACCGTCCCCCAGGTCGGCGCCATGTTCGAGGGCGACATGTCGCGCAAGCGCACCCTCGTCGACTATGGGTTCCGCCTGCCCTCAGCGATGGACAACCGGCCCCTCAAGTGGGACGAGTTCACGGCGCGCATCGGCCAGACCGTCTACCTCTCGGCGACCCCCGGCCCCTACGAGCTCGAACGCTCCGATGGTGTCGTCGAGCAGATCATTCGACCCACGGGCCTGGTGGACCCGCTCGTCGTCGTTAAACCGACCGAGGGCCAGATCGACGACCTGCTCGAGCAGGTGCGCGTGCGCGTCGAGCGCGACGAGCGCGTCCTGGTCACCACCCTGACGAAGAAGATGGCCGAGGAGCTCACCACCTACCTGGCCGAGCGCGGCGTCAAAGTCGAATACCTGCACTCCGACGTCGACACCCTGCGCCGCGTCGAGCTGCTGCGCGAGCTGCGCCTGGGCACCTTCGACGTTCTCGTCGGCATCAACCTGCTGCGCGAGGGCTTGGACCTGCCCGAGGTTTCGCTGGTCTCGATCCTGGACGCCGACAAGGAGGGCTTCCTGCGCTCGACCCGTTCGCTCATCCAGACGATCGGCCGCGCCGCCCGAAACGTGTCCGGCGAGGTCCACATGTACGCCGACAACATGACAGACTCCATGAACGAGGCCATCTCCGAGACGATGCGTCGCCGCGAGATTCAGATCGCCTACAACAAGGAACACGGCATCGACCCGCAGCCGCTGCGCAAGAAGATCTCGGACGTCACCGACATGCTGGCCCGCGAACAGGTCGATACGCAGACCCTCCTGGAGGGCGGGTACCGCAAGGAGAAGAGCGCACGCGACCGAGGTGCGGCCGCGACGCCTGCCGTCTCGAATCCTGGTCAGCGCGCGGAGGCTGAACTCGCCGACCTCATCGAAGAGCTCTCCGCCCAGATGATGACCGCTGCCCAGCACCTCCAGTTCGAGGTCGCCGCGCGCCTACGCGACGAAATCGAGGACTTGAAGAAGGAATTGCGTGCCATGAAGCGCGCCCACTAACGCCCGGCGGCCGCCCGCCGCGCCTCGCCGGAGGGACGCAGCCACGGCCTCGTTCCCGGAAAACCCTCGGTGTCAAGCGACCGATGCCACTGACCGGGCGTGGACGAGCGCGCAAGGCCCCCACTAGACTGGACGCGTTAGCGGAGGGGAGTACTCCCACCAACAGTGGCGTCGTCATCACGACGGCCCGCCCACGCGGCGCGGCCTCCGGTGTCACTGGCCAGGTATTTCTGGCGGGAAGAGACCTCCGGTACCCGACTCGTACCGGAGGCACCCGTATGCACGTGCACGCGCTCGCCTGGATTGTCCTGGCTGGCATCATCCTGACCATGATCGTCGTCGACATCGTCGGCCACGTCCGCACACCCCACGAACCCACCCTCAAGGAAGCCACCTGGTGGTCGGTCGCCTACATCGCGATCGCCCTCATCTTCGGCGTCATCGTGTGGGCAGTGTGGGGACCGCAGTACGGTCAGGAGTACCTGGGCGGCTACATCACCGAAAAAGCGCTGAGCATTGACAACCTCTTCGTCTTCGTCATCATCCTGTCCAGCTTCCGCGTGCCGCGCAAGGATCAGCAGGAAGTCCTGCTGGCGGGCATCGTCATCGCGCTGATCCTGCGCCTTATCTTCATTCTCGCGGGCGCGGCCCTCATCGAGAACTTCTCGTGGGTGTTCTACCTCTTCGGCGCGTGGCTCCTGTGGACGGCGATCGGCCAGGTCCGCGAAGGCACGGGACAGGACGAGGAAGACGAGGAATACCGCCCGCCGTCAATCGTGCGCTGGGTGTCCAAGATCGTTCCCGTCACCGACGGCTTCATCGGCTCGCGCATGCTCTACCGCCACGGCGGCCGCACCTACATCACCCCGATGATCCTGTGTGTCATCGCGGTGGGTACCGCCGACGTCATGTTCGCTGTCGACTCCATCCCCGCTATCTACTCGCTCACCAACGAGGCCTACCTGGTCTTCGCGGCCAACGCGTTCTCCCTGCTGGGCCTGCGTCAGCTCTACTTCCTTATCGACGGCCTGCTCGACCGCATCGTCTTCCTCCACTACGGCCTGGCCGCGATCCTCGGCTTCATCGGCTTCAAGCTCATCAACCACGCGCTGCACACGAACGAGCTGCCCTTCATCAACGGCGGTCACGAGGTCTCCGCGATTCCGGAGCCATCGATCGCCTTCTCGCTGGGCTTCATCGTCGTGACGATCCTCATCACGGTCGCGGCCTCCCTGGCGGTGTCTCGCTCCCGGCGTGGAAGCGAAGAAAGCGCCGCGTAAGGGCGTTATGATGCCTCGGTCGAGTAGTTAAGAGGTATACATGGTTATTCATCCGTGGGCTTGGGGAATCCTCGCGCTGGTCGCTATCGGCCTGGTCGCCATCGATTTTCTGGGGCACGCGCGCAGACCCCACCCGCCCACAGCGGTGGAGGCAGCTCGCTGGACCCTCTTCTACGTCGGGCTGGCCGCGCTCTTCGGCGTCGGCATCTGGCTCACGAACGGCTGGCTCTACGCCCAGGAGTTCTACGCGGGCTGGGCCATGGAGTGGTCCCTGTCGGTCGACAACCTCTTTGTCTTCATTCTCATCCTCAAGGCCTTTCGTGTCCCCCGGGAGAACCAGCAGAAGGCGCTGCTCTTCGGCATCGTCATCGCGCTCGTGCTGCGCCTCGTCTTCATTCTCCTGGGGGCCGCCCTCGTCGCACGCTTCTCGTGGGTGTTCTTCATTTTCGGCGCGTGGCTGCTGTGGACCGCCGTGTCTCAAGTTCGGGAGACTGCCAGGGGCGACGAGGAGGACGACGAGTACCACGAGAATGGCTTCATTCGCCTCGTGCGGCGCGTCCTGCCCATCACCGACGGTTTCATCGGCAACCGGATGCTCTACCGTCACGGCGGGCACACCTACCTGACGCCCCTGTTTGTCGTCGTGCTGGCCCTGGGCTCCGCGGACCTGATGTTTGCGTTTGATTCGATTCCTGCGATTTTCGGCGTGACCCAGCAGGCGTTCCTGGTCTTCGCATGCAACGTGTTTGCGCTCATGGGATTGCGCCAGCTGTTCTTCCTTGTGGACGCGTTGCTGAGTAAACTCGTGTACCTTGGCTACGGGCTCGGCGTGATTTTGAGTTTTATCGGCGTCAAGCTGATCCTTGAGGCGCTGCACGCGAACACTCTTCCGTTTATCAACGGGGGAGCGGGCGTGGAGTGGGCGCCGGAGATTTCTGTGTCGGTATCGCTGGGCGTCATCGTCGTGACGCTCGCGGTCACTGTTGTCGCGTCGCTGATTCGCGCCGCGATGGATGAGGGGGAAGCCCGTGAGCACTGACGTGGCGCGCTTAGACGAGCGCGGCCTGAGTACCGACGAGGTCTTTGAACGGATGTCGCGCGGCGCGGTCAACCGCGTCAAGGATCGCACGTCGCGGTCCGTGGCATCGATCATCCGCGAGAACGTGGTGACGCTCTTCAATGCGATCATCGTCGGAGCGTCGATCATTGTCTTGCTGTTCGGTGACCTGCGCGACGGTATTTTCGGCGGCGTTATGGTCATCAACGCGGTGATCGGCATCGTCTCGGAGCTGCGTGCCAAGCGCACGCTGGACTCCCTGGCGATTGTCGATGCGCCGCAGGCGTCCGTCCTGCGCGACGGGACGGTGTCGGTGATTGCGGCGCGCGACGTCGTGATCGACGATGTCATCGAGTTGACCCTGGGTGATCAGGTGAGCGTGGACGGCACGGTGTTGGCGTCCGCGGGCCTGGAAATCGACGAGTCGCTGCTGACGGGCGAGTCGCGCCCAGTCAAGAAGAAGGTCGGCGACGAGCTCCTGGCCGGCACGAGTGTCGTGGCCGGGTCGGGCCGCATGATCGCCACGGCGGTGGGCGAGCGCGTGTACGCGCAGGGCTTGTCCGAGCAGGCGCGCGCCTACACGCGCACGATCTCGGAGATTCAGGTGTCGATCAACCGCGTCCTGCAGGTCGTCTCGATCATGCTGCTCCCGATCGTGGCGCTGACGTTCTACTCGCAGAACCGTATCGCCGGCGGCACCGGGGGAGACTGGCGTTTCGCCCTGGTGCTCTCCGTCGCGTCGGTGATCGGCATGATTCCGCAGGGCCTGGTGCTGCTGACCTCCATGAACTTCGCGATCGGATCGGCGACGCTGGCCCGCCGGGGCGTCCTCGTTCAGGAGCTGCCCGCGGTCGAGGTGCTGGCCCGCGTCGACTGCCTGTGCCTGGATAAGACGGGCACGCTGACGACGGGTGGCATCCGCGTGCGCGAGGTTGACGTCGTCTCGGGCGAGGAGGCCGTGGTGCGTCGCGCGCTGGCGACTGCGGCGAGCGACCGCACGAACGCGACGGCTGAGGCGATCTGGGGTTTCTTGGACGAAGAAGCGCTGGCCGGTGCGCAGGAGCGCGCCGAGTGGACCGTCCCCTTCTCCTCGGCCCGCAAGTGGAGCGCGTGGGGCACCGACTCCGAGTCCTGGATCTTGGGCGCACCCGAGTTCGTCATCGACGAGGCCGTGGCCGCCAACGCGGTCATGCTGGAGCAGGTGCGTGGCTTCGCCCGGGGCGGCTCCCGCGTCGTCGCACTCGTCCACTCGGACGCGGTGGTCGCCGACGACGAGCTTCCGACGTCGCGCGAGGTCGCCGCGATCGTGGTTCTTGAGGAGGACTTGCGAGAGGACGCCGCCGAGACCCTGGACTACTTCCGATCGCAGGGCGTGCACGTGCGCGTCATCTCCGGCGACAACCCGACGACGGTGGGCGCGCTAGCCACGCAGGCAGGCCTGACCGCCCCCGACGGCTCGCCCGCGCGCCTGATGGACGCGCGCGATCTACCCGAGGACCTGACCTCCGAAGAGTTTATCGACGCGATCGAGAACCACGACGTGTTCGGCCGCGTCACCCCCGAGCAAAAGCGCGCCATGGTTGGTGCCCTCCAGGCCCGCGACCACTGCGTGGCCATGACGGGCGACGGCGTCAACGACGCCCTGGCCCTCAAGGACGCGGATCTGGGGATCGCCATGGGCAACGGCACGCAGGCCACGAAGGCGGTCGCGCAGATTGTTCTCGTGGACTCGAAGTTCTCGGTGCTGCCGGGCGTCTTGTCGGAGGGCCGACGCATCATCGCGAACATGGAGCGCGTCTCCTCGCTGTTCCTGGCCAAGACCACCTACGCCGCCGTGCTCGTCATTGTCACCGCCCTGGTCGGCTGGCGCTACCCGTTCCTGCCTCGCCAGTTCAGCTACATCGACTCCCTGACGATCGGTATCCCCGCGTTCTTCCTGGCGCTGTGGCCCAACCCGCGCCGCTACGTGCCAGGATTCCTCAAGCGCACGCTCTCGCTCGCGATGCCGACGGGTTTCATTCTGGCGGCGGCCGCGCTCACCGCTTTCGGCATCGTCGATGGGCCGCCGCAGGCGCGCGAGTCCACGGCCGCGATCCTCTCCCTCATGATCGGAGCCATCTGGCTGCTGGTCATCACGTCCCGACCATTGTCGACGTGGAAGTGGGTCCTGCTCATCTGCGTCACGAGTGCGACGATCGGTGGTGTCTTCATCCCGCCGGTGTTCCACTTCTTCTCGATGGTCCCGCCCAGCCTGAACGAGTGGCTCGTCATCGGCTGCGTGGGTGCCAGCGCGGCGGCCCTGATCGAGGTCGCGCAGCGTATCTTCTACGCGCGCCAGTTCGCGCGTTCCCTTCAGGAGTGACACGGACGCCAACAAAACGAGGCCGGTGCGGGTGACCCCGCCCCGGCCTCGTGCGTCGAGGCGACTCAGAACACCCGGATGACGGGGTTCCACTCGCGGATGAGGCGTGCCTGGATGACCTCGGCGACGTAGAAGGGATCCTGGTTGAGGATCTGCTCGACGTCGGCTTCACTTGACGCATTGATGAGAATCAGCGCGCCGGGGACCTCGCCAGCGAGGGGACCGGACGCAACGTTGATCCCCTGCTCAAGCAGGCCGGACAGGAACGCGCGGTGCGTCGGGCGCACCTCGTCCATCGTCTCGGTCATGGAAGGGTTGTACACGTATTCGACTGCGTAGTATGCCATACGCATAACACTAGCCCTGATCCGCGCTTTTGCCTAGGGGACGGTTAGGATCGAAGGGTGCATGACAAGCTAATCATCCAGGGCGCTCGCGAACACAACCTCAAGGACGTGAACCTGGAGCTGCCCCGCGACTCCATGATCGTCTTCACGGGCCTGTCTGGATCCGGTAAGTCCTCCCTCGCTTTCGACACGATCTTCGCCGAAGGGCAGCGTCGTTACGTCGAGTCCCTGTCCTCCTACGCCCGTCAGTTCCTGGGCCAAATGGACAAGCCCGACGTGGACTTCATCGAAGGCCTCTCGCCGGCCGTCTCCATCGACCAGAAGTCCACCTCGCGCAACCCGCGCTCGACCGTCGGCACGATCACGGAGATCCACGACTACCTTCGTCTGCTTTACGCCCGCGCGGGCGTGGCCCACTGCCCCGAGTGCGGGGCGCGCATCCAGGCCCAGACGCCCCAGCAGATCGTCGATCGCGTGCGCACCATGGACGAGGGCACGCGCTTCCAGGTTCTCTCCCCGGTCGTGCGTGGCCGTAAGGGCGAATACCAGGACCTCATCGATGAGCTGCGCTCCGAGGGCTACACGCGCGCGATCATCGACGGCGAGACCGTGCGCCTGGAGAACGCCCCGAAGCTGGAGAAGAAGCTCAAGCACACGATCGAGGTCATTATCGATCGCCTCGTCGTGCGCGAGGGGATGCGTCAGCGCCTCACCGACTCCGTCGAGACCGCGCTGAGCCTGTCCGACGGCCTGGTCGTCATCGACTGCGTGGATATGGACCCTGAGGACCCGGAGCGCCGCCGCCGTTTTTCGGAAAAGCGTGCCTGTCCCAACGATCACCCGCTTGCTCTCGACGAGATCGAGCCGCGCACCTTCTCCTTCAACGCACCCTACGGCGCCTGCCCGGATTGCGCGGGCCTGGGTTTTCGCCAGGAGGTGGACCCCGAGCTGGTCGTGCCCGACGAGGAACGGTCCCTGGCCGACGGCGCGGTCATCCCCTGGAACTCCAACTTCAAGTACCATAAGAAGCTCCTCGAATCCCTCTCCAAGGAGCTGGGCTTCGCGATGGGGACCCCCTGGAAGAATCTGCCCAAGAAGGTCAAAGACGCCGTCCTGTACGGCAAGGACTACGAGGTCTCCGTCAAGTTCCGCAACCGCTGGGGGCGCGAGCGCTCCTACACGACGGGCTTCGAGGGTGCGGTCAAGTACATCGAGCGCAAGCGCGAGGAGACCGAGTCGGCGGCCGTGTCGGAAAAGCTCGACTCGTACATGCGCGAGATTCCCTGCCCGACCTGTCACGGCGCGCGCCTGAAGCCCGAGGTGTTGGCCGTGCGTATCGGCGACAAGTCGATCGCCGAGCTCTCCGACATGTCCATCATGGAGGCTCGCGCCTTCCTCGCCGAGGTCGAGCTGGAGAAGCGCGCCCGTTCCATCGCCGCGCCGATCCTGACGGAGATCGAGGCGCGCCTGGCCTTCCTGGTCGACGTGGGGCTGACCTACCTGACCCTCTCGCGCAGCGCTGGGACGCTCTCGGGCGGCGAGGCGCAGCGCATCCGCCTGGCCACCCAGATCGGCTCGGGCCTCGTCGGCGTGCTCTACGTGCTCGACGAGCCCTCGATCGGCCTGCACCAGCGCGACAACCGCAAGCTGATTGCGACCCTGGAACGCCTGCGGGACCTCGGCAACACCCTCATCGTCGTCGAGCACGACGAGGAGACCATGGAGGCCGCGGACTGGATCGTCGACATCGGACCGGGCGCGGGGGAGACGGGCGGCTGGGTCGTCCACTCCGGCCCCCTGTCCGAGCTGCTGACGAACCGCAAGTCTCTGACCGGCCAATACCTGTCGGGCAAGCGCCGCATCGCGCTGCCGCCCACGCGCCGTCCCATCGACAAGAAGCGCGTCGTGACCGTCAAGGGCGCTCGCGAGAACAACCTGAAGACGGTTGACGTGTCCTTCCCGCTCGGCGTGTTTACGGCCGTCACGGGTGTGTCGGGATCCGGAAAGTCCACCCTCGTCAACGGGATCCTGTACAAGACCCTGGCCTCGCGCCTCAACGGCGCGCGCATGGTCCCGGGCCGTCACCGCACGATCACGGGCATCGAGCAGCTCGACAAGGTCGTGCACGTCGACCAGAGCCCGATCGGGCGCACGCCGCGCTCCAACCCGGCGACCTACACGGGCGTGTGGGACCTGATCCGTAAGCTGTTCGCCGAGACGCAGGAGGCGAAGGTGCGCGGTTACGGACCGGGGCGCTTCTCCTTCAACGTCAAGGGCGGGCGCTGCGAGTCCTGCAAGGGCGACGGCACGCTCAAGATCGAGATGAACTTCCTGCCCGACGTATACGTACCCTGCGAGGTGTGCCACGGGGCTCGCTACAACCGCGAGACCCTGGAGGTGGAGTACAAGGGCAAGACGGTCGCCGACGTGCTCGACATGCCGATCGCCGAGGCCGCCCAGTTCTTCGCTCCGATCTCGCGCATTGCCCGACACCTCAACACGCTCGTCGAGGTGGGCCTGGGATACGTGCGCCTCGGCCAGAGCGCGACGACTCTGTCGGGCGGCGAGGCTCAGCGTGTCAAGCTGGCCTCCGAGCTGCAGCGCCGCTCGACGGGGCGCACGGTCTACGTGCTCGACGAGCCCACGACGGGCCTGCACTCCGAAGATATCCGCAAGCTCCTCATGGTCTTGCAGTCTCTGGCGGACAAGGGCAATACGGTCATCGTCATCGAGCACAATCTGGATGTCATCAAGAGCGCAGACTGGATCATCGATATGGGACCTGAGGGCGGAGCCGGCGGCGGCACGGTCGTCGCGCAGGGCACGCCCGAGGATGTCGCGACCGTGGAGGAGTCCTTCACGGGCCAGTACCTGGCGGAGGTCCTCGCGAAGGAGGCGCAGCGCGACGCCGATGGCTCGTAGGAGAACCCGCTAGTATGGGCCTTATGATTCCTGCTTACGGTTTGTACGGTTTCGCCCATTACTGGCCCTCCTGGGTGCACCTCCTGGTGATTGCCCTCATGGTTGTGGCCGGCTCTCTCACGCTCAAGGCCCTCGCCGCGCGCTCGGCCGGGCGTAGCCGCGTTTATGGTCTGGGTTGTGGTTTCGTCGCCGGGCTGGGCAACCTTTCCTTGGCCGTGCTGGCTCAGGCGGAGGCCCGCCACGTCTGGCACCTGGGCACGGTCATTGCGATCTACGCGGTCGTGGCTGTGCTTGTGATCATGTCGCTCTTTATGTTGTGGAGCAGCGACAGTGACGGCTTCTTGTGGTCCCGCGCCTTCCATACATTCCTTCTTGTCGGCGTCGTCGCCTCGGCTGCGCTGGAGATTACCCGGCGCACGCTGATGTGGATTCCGCTTCCGGTCATCGGCGTGGCAGTCCTCCTCGCGCTCTTCGGAGCGTTCGTCGTCGGGCGCAACACCGCCGACTAACCGCGCCTGCGCATACGACGCGGCCCCGGCCTCGTACCTGGAATGGACGAGGCCGGGGCCGCTTCGTTGAGCCGGATTCCCCGGGCAGGTGGCCGGGCTACTCCTGCTTCTTCGCGGCCTCGCCCGACGCGTACAAGGCGTCGACTTCGGCTGCGTAGTCGGCCAGGACACGGCGACGCTTGAGCTTGAGGGAGGGCGTCATGTAGCCGTTCTCCACGGTGAAGGCCGCATTGACGATGCGGTAGCGGCGGATCGACTCGGCGCGCGAGACCGCCATGTTGGCGCGGGCGATCGCCTTCTCCAGCGAGTCGCGCACCTCCGGCAGGTTCGCGGCCTGTGCGGCGTCCACGACGGGCAGGCCGTGGGTTGAGAGCCACTCGGGCAGCATCTCCGTGTCCAGAGCGATGAGCGCGCCGATGTAGGGACGGTTGTCGCCGACCACGATGATGTTCGCGATGAGCGGGTGCGTCGACAGGGACTCTTCGAGGATCTCGGGGGAGACGTTCTTGCCGCCCGCGGTGACGATGAGTTCCTTCTTGCGTCCCGTGATGCGCAGGTGCCCGCGGTCGTCGATGGAGGCAAGGTCGCCGGTCTTGAACCAGCCGTCGACGTAGGCTTCCGCCGTGGCTTCGGGCAGGTTGTGGTAGCCCTTCGACACGGAAATGCCGCGCACGAGCAGCTCGCCGTCGGGGGCGATTGTCATGCGGTTGCCGGGCCAGGGGAAGCCCACCGAGTCCGGCGGGAAGTCCTGCGGCGTCTCCACGGAGATCGGGCCGGTCGTCTCGGACAGGCCGTAGCCCTGGAGGAGCGTGATGCCCAGGCCTCGATAGAAGTTCGCGAGGTCGAGGGCCAGGGGCGCGCCGCCCGAGATGATTGTGTGCAGGTTCGGGCCCAGGATCGCGCGGACCTTCGACAGGACGAGCGCGTCGGCGACGCGTCCGCGCAGCTTGAGCGCGGTCGACGGGCCGGGGGAGGGCATCGCCGAGGCGTCGGGGATGGGCGTCGTGTCGGGGCCGGGACCAGCGACGGCGGACTCGGGCAGGGGAGAGTCCACGTAGGCGGTGGCCTTGGACAGGGCGCGCGCCTGCTTGGCGGCCCAGGAGAACAGGCGGCCCTTCATGCCGCCGCCTGCCTTCGCGGCGGCGGCGTTGTAGACCTTCTCCATGACGCGCGGGACCACGAGGAGCATGGTTGGCTTGAAGGTCGCGATGTCGTTGACCAGGTTGCGCGTGTCGGGGGAGAACGCGGTGACGCCCTGGCCGGCGAGCAGACAGTACATGACGAAACGCGCGAGCACGTGGGCGACCGGCAGGAAAAGCAGGGAACGCGACTTCGGGTCGTTGATGAGGAGAGGGAGGAAGTCGTAGGCCTGCAGCATCGGCGAGATGAAGTTGCCGTGCGTGAGCACGACGCCCTTGGGCATGCCGGTCGTGCCGGAGGTGTAGATGACCGTCGCCTCGTCGCTGAGCTTGACGGCGTCGGTGCGCTCTCGCACCTGCTCGACCGTGACCCCCTGGGCGGCGCCGGTCAGGACGCGCTCGGCACCGCGGTCGAGGGAGAGGATATGGCGCACGCCGTCGGTGCGCACGGATTCGACTAGCTCGGCCTGCTGCGTGGTGGCCGTGATGACGATGTGCACGTCGGCGTCTGCGAGGATATGGGCGATCTGCTGCGCGGAATCCGTCTCGTAGATGGGCACGGTGATCGCGCCGCAGGACAGGGCGGCCACGTCGATGAGCGCCCACTCATACGAGGTTGGGGCCAGGATCGCCAGGTGGTCGCCGGGCTCGAGCCCAATGCCGATGAGGCCACGCGCAATCGAGTCGGCTTCGCCGAGGAAGGTCTCCATGGTGACCCGGCGCCATGCGCCGACGTTGGAGCGACGCTCGATCGCGACCTGCCCGGGGTGGGATGCCACGCGCTGGTGGAGCATCTTCGGCAGGTTCATGTCCTCGGTGGCCTCGCGCGTTGCGATCGACTCCCATGAGCCGTCGGCGAGCCTGCGTACCGTCATTGCGGTCCTTTCGTGGGGTGGGCGCTGGGCGCCGTGCGTGGTGGGATCAGTTCTTCTTGCCTCGGCCGAAAAGCCCGTGCTTCTTGGGCGCCTCGGCGGAGACGGGGCCGCCGTACAGGGCGTCGACCTCGTAGGCGTAGTCGGTGACGACCTTGCGGCGGCGCAGCTTCATCGACGGCGTCACGTAGCCGTTCTCAACGGTGAAGGTGGCGTCGATGATGCGGAACTTACGGATCGACTCGGCGCGGGAGACGGCCTTGTTGGCGCGCTCGACGGCCTTCTCGAGGGACTCGCGAACGGCGGGCAGCTCGGCGGCCTCGGTGGGCGAGCACTGCGGCAGGCCGTGCTTGGACAGCCAATCGGGCAGCATGTCGGCGTCGAGCGTGAAGAGGGCGCCGACGTAGGGGCGCTGGTCGCCCACCACGATGACGTTGGCGATCAGCGGGTGCGTGGCCAGGGAATCCTCGAGGACTTCGGGGGAGACGTTCTTGCCGCCCGCGGTGACGATGAGTTCCTTCTTGCGGCCGGTGATGGTCAGCTGGCCCTTGCGGTCGATGGAGCCGAGATCGCCCGTGTGGAACCACTTGCCGTCGGGCATGACCTCGGCGGTCTGCTCAGGCAGGTGGT
>ERZ772979.1134-NODE-1134-length-16170-cov-3.309029_pt1 | contig 16170 bp, 10 predicted proteins | sample MGYA00511130_ERZ772979 | MGnify/ENA primary metagenome ERZ772979 (study PRJEB29015, sample SAMEA2738103) | human oral metagenome | biome: human oral; feature: human-associated habitat; material: saliva | place: China | collected 2186 ... | reverse complement strand
GGATTCGGTGTTGGGCACGAAGTCTGCCGAGGAGGAGGACTCTGCCGTGTTGATCTGAATACCGAGCTTGGACTGTGCGGCCTTCAGACCGTTGTATGCGGACTCGTTGAAGGACTTGTCGTCCCAACCGCCTGCGTCCGACACTGCACAAGCCTTGAAGCTTGCGCCCTTCGATGCTGCGTCAGAGCTAGATTCTGACGAGGCCTTCTGGCCGGATGAGCACGCGGTCAGCGCGAGAGTTGCGACGCCGGCGACCGCAACAAATTTGGTGAGGGTCTTCATGCTGTATTTCCTCCACATAGGTTGTGTACATCCAGAGATGGATAGATGCGAGGATGCGATGAGACCCAGAATGGGCACATGCATCACCGCTTGCGAGAACGCATAAGTGTGCTGCGTTGACGCCCACTAATGAGTTTCACCCGTCACAATTAGGCGTGTCAAGGCGGATTGGATACAGCTCGATAACGAATCTATAAATCTCATCTTTTCCGCATAAATGCAGTAATTATTCATTTCTGAATCACAGTTGTCCTCTCAACATATGGGCACACTTGCATAAAACTGCCAAACCCTAGAAGAGACACACTCTGAGATTGACACAGTTAACAAAAACAGTGGGTGGCACAGCCATACGACCGTGCCACCCACGTGCGAATTCAATGCTCAATCAGATTGAGATCCTCATGAGTACAGCTTCCGTTTCAGTTCTTCTTGCGACGCAGAGCGACCCCTGCACCGCCCAGAGCAAGAGCAGCCAAGACTGCAATTCCCGCTACAGAACCGGTCTTCGCAAGCTTCTTGCCCTTCGGGGCCTTCGGGTTCACCGCGGTGTTCGGCGTTGCAGGCTGCGCAGCGGCGGGGCAAGCAACCGACACGGTCAAACCTGCGGCCTCGGGAACAACGGTCCCAAAGTCGGTCTCAACGGTGACGGGCAGGGAGAGCACTCCCCCTTCGGGCTTGGCAGCGCACACCGACATCGGCAGCGAGGCCTTCAAAGTTGCCTGGCCTGCACCATCGGTTGTGATGACCGAGGCTTCGTCAGAGGCATGCAATTCACGCAGCGAGTTATCGACACTTGCGCTGGCGACAACCGATCCGAAGGAGACCTTGACATTCTGGGTCTTTCCGGGGCCCTCGGAGAAGGACAGGCCGCGCAAAGGCACAGTGAATTCCTGATCGGGAGTAAGCGTATCGCTCGGGAGCGTCACGCCGATCGCCTGCTTGAGGGTGGCGGCCTTAATGCCGTTGTGTGCACCCAGGTACTCGTTGAACTTATCGCGGTCGAGGTTGCCCAAAACCGTCTTCGTGCCACGGGTCAGCGCCGGGAAGGTGTCACCACCTGCGAGCAAGAAGGTAACGGATCCAACCGTGTACTCCTTATTCATATCAATGGGTGCACCATTGACCAGCAGCGAGGTAATGCGCTCACCGTAAGGCTTAGAGGCATCGTAGGTGTACTGAACGTTCTTCGACAGACCAAGCTTGAGCAGCGGGCGCGAGTTCTGAGAGTTCAGGTTCGTCTTCCACTGTTCTTCCAGAGCATCCTTCACATCGGAGCCCTTGATGGTTACATATCCCAGCTCGTTCGAGAAGGGCATGACGTCGTAGCTCTGCTTGTAGGTGATGGTGCCATCGCTACCGGGTTCAAGATCTGCACGCAGACCACCGGCATTGATGATGCCGATATCGACGGGGTTGCCATCGGGCGTGCGGATTGTTTCGCGCATCGCGTCAGCGGCCAGGTTGCCCAGAGTCGATTCGATACCGCGGTTACCGCCCTTTTCGATGCTTCCATCGGGGGCCTCGAAAATACCGCGGTGGAAGCTCTCGGTGTATCCACGTGCCACAACTTCAGCGCCGGCTACTGCCGAGGCCTGCTGCGCGCGGGTCACGACGGCCTTTGTCTCGGGGTCTTCACCGCACTCGTAAACGGTTGCAGCGGGGATCAGCTTGGTATCGGCCTTAACGACCTTTCCGGTCGCCGTGTCGTAGGAGATCTGGATCAGGCCCAGGTTATCCGTGTAGGAACCCGAGGCCACACCCGCGAGAAGCGGATTTGCAGAGGTGAGCGTGACCGGCGAATCAACGTGGTCGAACTCGTATGGCACGTGCGTGTCACCGCCCATGAGGCCGTCAACATCGGCGCTCATCTTCGGGTAGTTATTCTTCACGTCATCATCGAGCATGGCGATGACGATCTGTGCGGTTCCATCCTGCTTGAGCTTCTTTGCCAGGGTGTTGATCTTGGCGATCGGATCGTTGAAGGTCAAACCCGCTGTGGTTCCGGGGCTGAGCTTATAGGGCACGTCCCCAGCGATCGCACCAATAAATGCAACCGTTACTCCCGAGGGAGAGGTCCACAGCTTGTACTCTCCCAGGTAAGGAGTTCCCGAGCCCCAGGTTCCCATTCCGTCAACGTTTGCAGCCAGGTAGGGGAAATTCGTCTGAACAAACTCAGAGGGGTTCGATCCATCAACACGCTGCTTGAAGACAGCCTGCCCCATATCGAGCTCATGGTTACCCATGGTCGATGCCAAGGGGTGCATCGTATTGAGGGCCTCGATGGTCGGGTTGTCCTTCAGCGCACCCGAAGTGTAGGGAGATGCACCAATGTTGTCACCCAACAGGGTGAAGCTTGAGTTCGGATTCGTCGCCTTTGCTTTCTTAAGGTAGCAATTCATCGCCGGAAGACCCGATTCGCTGATCTTCTTGGTCTTGCGATCCTTTTGCGGCTCAATGTGTCCGTGCACATCAGTCAGGTTGTACAGGTCCAAGGTGACGATATCGGAAGCTCCGCGATCCGTTCCGACTGCGGGGGCCGGATCAGGAGTCGCCTCACTTGCCGAGGCCTCGGCAGAGGGAGTGGCAGGAGCCTCGGTGCTCGCTTCCGCCGTGGGCGTGGCGTCACTGGCAGGCTCCGCGAGCGCAGTCAGCGGGGTTGCAAAGAGCGCGAGTGCCGCACCGGTTGCAATCGCCACTCGTCGTGAAGTGGTGAACATATTGTGTGTTCCTCTCGTGATGGTTGGTGAGGGTCAGAGGGTCTTACGGCGCAGCGCACAACCGATTGCTGCCAGGGCCAGGGCTCCCGCAATCAGCGGGATGCTTCCCATGACACCGGTCGAGGCCAAAGTGGAGTGCTTCGGAGTTGCTGCAGATTGCGGGGTGGGTTGCGTGGGAGCGTTCGGGGAGGTGGAGGCCTGCCCCGAAGGCTCGCTGGTCGGTGCAACACTTGGGTTGTTGATCGGAGTGATGAGATTCAAACCGATGATTTCAGGATTGTGGTCCGAGGCGCGGTAGGGGTTATCGGCCTCGAAAGCCAAATAGGCATTGTAGTTGGCACGCGAGTATTCGAAGGCAATGCTCTCTTGCGCGTTCACGGCCCAAGACTTCACCTCGGTGATCAGCGGGTGCGCTGCAGAGTTTGCAAAGACGTGGTCCATCGATCCGGAGCGACCGCCATAGACGTAGGAAGAGTCTCCGTGACCTGACTCGTGGGTCCAGCCAGCATCGGTGAGAACCTTCAGCGGGTCTTCTTTGGAATAGGCGTTGAAGTCACCGACAAGCACAGTTGGAGTTCCATCGAAACGCTGAGCAAAAGTGGCAAGTGCGCGGGCTTGCTTCACGCGGACTCCATTGGAGTTACCCTGCCCATCACCATTGTCAGTATTCGCGGCGGCTTCTGCTCCAGACAAGTTCTTGGGCGCGGAACCCTTCGACTTAAAGTGGTTGGCAATAACGACGAAGTTCTTGCCTTCGTGGTTTGCATCAGTGATCGGCTTGAATTCTTGAGCCAGGGGTTGACGCGCGAGGCCCGTGTATGCCGGATCGTCGTAAATGACGGAGTCGCCGACCGGGGCGATCTTCGCCTTCTTGTAGATGAAGGCAATACGGATCACGTCTTCGTTTGCCGGAACGGTTGAGGGGCTGGGGACATAGGCCCAGACCTCGGATCCGGCAGCCGCATTGAGTGCATTGACGAGGCTCTTGAGTGCACCGTCACGGTCATTGCTGACACCCGATGCGACGGGGTTTTCGATTTCTTCCAGTGCCACAACGTCGGCATCGATCGTATTAATCGCCTGAACGATCTTGGTCTGCTGGTTTGCAAAAGCCTGCGATGACCAGGCGCCACGAAGCTTGCAGTTCTTGTCGGTCACGTACTTGTTATTGCGGTCTTCGTATCCCTTGCATCCGGGTTCGTTTTCGCCCAGATCGGAGAAGTAGTTGAGGACGTTGAAGGTTGCGACCTTGGTATCACCGCTCACCGTTGGAACAGCTGGACGCTCCCCCGTGATGGCGACCGGGGAACGGTCGGGGTAACCAGCGGTCATCTGTGTGGGCTGGAAAACGAAGCTTCCAAAGCGCGATTCCAAGACAACGGGTTTGGTGAAAGTGACGTGGTAGCCCACGCGAGCAGGTGCTCCGTTCGCCAAGTAGGCGTAGCGCTCTTTGTGCCCGTTCTGCTTGAAATTCGTCAGGTCCGTGGTCGAGGCATCGTCCAGCTCGATGGTCTTCGCAGCGTTTTCGGCCTCGTAGGCTTGAGCAGCGGCACCGGGGGCAACAACGTCGGTTGCGGTACGCAAAACCTCGGTTCCAGGGGTCAGCGAGAGCGTCCCGTAGCGGTTCGTCTTGTAGTTATCCGTGATTGTCCACGTGTCCTTGGGCAGAACCAGCATGGATTCAAGCGCTTCCATCTGATCACGCGTCGGCACACCGCTCAGTTCCGTGGGTTTAACGGGATCGCATCCGCTAACTGCTGTGATCGTTTGTGGAAGCAGTTGAGTCAGACTCTGGGTTGAGGCGGTTTCATTCTTGACACCCGCGTATTCAGCAACCTTGCCTTTGACAACAACGCAGTCGCCGATGGAAGGCATTGATGCAGAAGACTTCCCCATAAAGACGAAGAGGCCATCGGAGGTGCTTCGCGTAGGATCCCAAGTCCCACCTGTTCCGGGGGTTTGGATGGTGAAGCCCTCGAGGCCTTTAAGGTTTGCGTTCTCTCCCTTGGGATAGGCCGCGGTCACAACGCCTTTGGTTTCAACGGTTTGATTAATCATGTGAGAGTCATCCCCATCACCGGGGGTTTGGATATCGCTGATGCTTACCAAGGCTGGTGCCGCGCGATCCTCGCCCGGGGCTTGCGAGGCCTCGGCAGCGGGAAGGGAAGGCGCCTCCTCCGGGGCTGTAGTTACGGCCTCGGGTACGGGAGATGCCATTTCCGCATCACTTCTTGGTGTTTCACCCCCTGCTGGATCAGCGTAAGCAACAATGGGCATCCCCATGAGCGAGAGTGTCGCAAGGGTCGTCACCAGTGTCCGATTCTTCGCATGCAGCATGTGCATCTCCCTCTCAAGGCGAACGAATCCGTATGCAGAAAACAGCAGGTATCGTCTGCGAGGACAGAGCAGGCACACTCCTGACCTGTTACCCCAATCACTCAAAAGGTTAGTCCTGCTCAGAAGACCTAAAGGACGTTTTCACAAAATTTCAGTATCACTTTTGAGAATCCTCAGCTCATCCCCAGATAAAGGGGAATGAGTGTCCATTTTCTGCAACTTTCTCCACGGCTGAGGGGATATTCACTACTGTGGGAACATGTCTATGCCTACTCCTCCCCCAGTCCAGCCTTCAACGACGCAAGCTCCCACCGAAGCTCAGCCTCCGGCACTCGCAATTCGTGGCCTCGTGAAGATTTTCGGAAATCTAGTTGCCGTCGCGAACCTCAACCTCGACATTCCCAAGGGCTCCTTCTACGGCTTCGTCGGCCCCAATGGCGCGGGTAAGACAACCACCCTCAACATGGCAACCGGCCTGCTCACCCCCGATCAGGGAACCGCCTACGTCAATGGAATTGATGTGTGGAAAGACGATCACGCGGCTCGCGCGCAGCTCGGCGTCATGCCCGACGGCATGCGCTTACTTGACCGCCTCTCAGGCCCAGACTTCCTGGTGCATGTTGGAATGCTTCGCGGATTGGATCGAGAAACTGCCCGCCAGCGCGCTCACCAGCTTCTGGACACCCTGGATCTGACCGATGCAGGAAAGAAACTCATTTCGGACTACTCAGCGGGTATGACGAAGAAGATTTCCCTGGCGGCAGCGCTCATCCACGCTCCTTCTCTGCTGGTTCTTGACGAACCCTTCGAGGCCGTTGACCCGGTTTCGGCGGCAAATATCCGCCAGATCTTGCAAGACTTCACCTCACGCGGGGGAACGGTCATTCTCTCCAGTCACGTCATGGCAACAGTCCAACAGCTGTGTACGCACGTCGCGGTGATTAACCACGGGCAAGTACTGGCCTCTGGCACGACCGAAGAGGTCGCAGCGGGAATGTCCCTTGACGAACGTTTTGCCCAGCTGGTTGGCGGCGTTCACACCAGCGAAGGACTGTCATGGCTGGCCAACTGATTCGCATGAAACTGCGCATCATGTGGAATACGGTGCGCAGTCAGACAGCCGTTTTAATTTTCTCAATCATCGGTATTTTGTACGGTTTGGGTTTCACGGGTTTTGCCTACTTTGGCATTGCCAAGATTGCAACCATGACATTTCAAGCTCCATGGGTATTCGTCATGCTCCCCGGACCCGTGATTTTCATGGGCTGGATCATCTGCCCCGTGATCATGGCATCGATGGATAACTCTCTTGAGCCGCGCCGACTTTCTCCCTTTGTTGCGCCTACGCATCAGCTTGCGCGCGCACTTATTGCCGCTTCATGCGTGGGCATCGGCGCAATTTTCTCTGGTCTTTTCATCATTCTTCCCGCGTGGTTCTATCTATTCCGCGGGCAATGGGCCATGGCTGCAGGATCACTCCTTGCTGGGGTATTCACACTTCTGACCGCAATTGTCTGGGCAAAGGCAATCACGACTTGGGCGGGAAACCAGATTCAAAAAGATTCGACGCGAAAGAACTTAGCGGGCTTCATCGGGACCATGGTGTTCATTTCTGTCTTTGCACCGATGGGGATCTGGTTCCAACTCATTGCCGAGCATTTCTCTTATGACACGGTGCTGGCAGCGCTTCCAGTCGTTTACACAACGCCTTTTGGTTCCTTCTTTGGAGTAGTTGCATCTCTGAGCGAGAGCAACTACCTGATGGCCGGGATCCGTTTCGCGATTGCTGCCGTCACCGCCGGCGCGGCTTGGTTCCTGTGGCTTAGGGTTCTTGGACCTGCGATGCACGGAGTATCGCGCCCGGTATCTGCGCAGGCTCAGCAGGCAATTAAAGAGGGACGCTATCACGTTGACGAGGAGCGCGCGTCCAAAGAACGTGAGCAGCAGCGACAGGATTCACGCGCGCTGGGACTGAAGTACGTGCAGCGCTGGGAAGCACTTGGTTTCTCACCTCAGAGTGCTTCTATGGCAACGAAGACCGTTTACTACTGGCTTCATGATTCGCGTCTGTCAACCTCTCTAGCGTCCAGCATTTTCTTCCCCTTCATGGCAGTCCTCATGAGTTTCCTGATGGACAGCGAGAGCCGCAGTGAGGTGCCCTTCTCCTTCAATTTCTTCCTGTACCTTGCTCCTTTGCTCATCGGGACGACAATCGGGGCAAATATGCAATATGACTCCACTGCAGCATGGATCCCCATCGCTTCTGGAGTTCGTGGCGCTCAAGACCGTTTGGGACGCTTGCTTGGCTCCTTGGTGCTGATCACTCCGGTTATCCTCATCGTAGATAGCATTGCGAGCACCATCTTGGGTAATAATCTTGCCGACACCGCCTGGGTTTTGGGCCTGTGCATACTTCTTTTGGCCGCTTCTTCTTCAACGGCAACGATCATCGGAAGCCGCTGGGTCTATCAAGTCCAGCAGCCAGGAACTTCTCCCCTGAGTACCCGTGGAACTGGATCGGGCATGGTTGCGATGTGGGCGGCCTCGGCCGCAACGCTCGGGGGGCTTCTTGGCGCACTTCCCGGGTGGCTGGCCCTGTATTTCACCGCCGGTCACACAATCGCATTCATCGGAGCTTTCGTATTCTCACTTGTGTGGAGCGCATGCCTTCTAGCGATTGCGGTCAAGTGGGGAGGAAAGCTGTGGGACCGTTACAAGGTTGAGATGCTCAACAAGATGCAGTCCTGGCCCGGACGATAAGCGATATTTTCCCTGGCGCTAGCGTTCACTAGTCAACGCTTAGAAACCAACGCTCATTGTTAACCGCCTACTGTTCAGCATTCAATGCTCAACAAGGGATAAACATAGGGGTGTGGCCCGCAGGAATTCCTGCGGGCCACACCCCTAACTACGCTATGTTCAGCGAGCCTGGTAGGTCAGGCAGTCCGCGCTGGTCGAGCCCACGCGAATCGCAGAAGCGGTGCACTCAAGATCGGTGTTGAAGGAGCAATCCGCCTTCTGGCAGGCACCCACAACGGGGCTCTTGCGCTCAAGACCGCCACGAATAGACAGCGGCACGAAGGTGGAGCAGGTGCGTCCGTAGCCGATGGTGACGGCGCCGGCAGCGCAACCATTGTTGTTGTAGGAGCACTCGGAAACGGAGCAGTCCTGAACCAAGGGGAGGTCGATGGTCGTCATGATGATCTCCTTGAAGAGTCGGAATAAAGAATGAAGACACTCCAAGAATGGCGTAATTAAATTCAAAATCCACTACATCCAGTTTTTCCGCGAAATACCGCCACTTTAAGGCACATCAATACGCGTAATACAAGAGTATTTACGAAACATTCCAACCGGCTATTGACCTTAGGCAAGCCTGCGCTGATCAAAGCGAATTTGACCAAAGAACCCGTTGCTTTTCAACTCGCGCCTCCTTTGGCTTAGCCGTTTTGATCAGTCATCAAGCAGCTCAGCGTTTTCCAGCCAGGCTTCTTCCAACTCCTCAATTTCGGCACGCAAATCCGTGGACTGCGTAGAAAACGATGTCATCTCATCCAAGACGGAAGGATCCGTTGCGACTTTTTCAGCGAGAAGGGCAAGTTCGGCCTCGACCTTTTCCAAGCGGGTGCGAAGACTTTCAATCTTTCGTTCCAAGCGCGCGGCTTCTTTCTTCGCCGCTCGCCTGGCCGCCGAATCCGTCATCCCCGCACTCTTAGTGCTGTCAGATGATTCCCCACCCGATGTATTTCCAGATTGACTAGGGCGCACTGCGCTTTCACCGCTAGTGGAAGCATCCGCGGCAAAAGTGGCGCCGCCGGCCTCGCGAATGCGAAGGTACTCCTCTACCCCACCGGGAAGGGCACGCAAGCTTCCATCTCCCAGGAGCGCAACTTGGTGGTCGGTCACTCGTTCAAGCAGGTAGCGGTCGTGACTGACGACAACCAGAGTTCCCGGGAAGGCATCCAGCAGGTCTTCCATTGCCGCCAAAGTATCCGTATCCAGATCGTTTGTTGGCTCGTCAAGAAGAAGGACGTTTGGTTCAGCCATGAGCAGGCGCATGAGCTGCAGACGGCGTCGCTCGCCACCAGAAATCTCTGAAATCCTGGTCCATGCACGCTCTCGAGTAAAGCCCATCCTCTCAGTCATTTGCGAGGAGGAGACTTCCTTGCCGTCAACGATCACGCTGTGCGCAACCTGATCGACGGCCTCGACAACGCGCAAATCTGAAAGATCATCAAGCTCGTGGGTGTCCTGCGAAAGCGTGGCGACCTGAACGGTCTTCCCGCGCTTCACGCGCCCACTGGTCGGTTCCAGATCCCCTCGAAGCAGATTGAGAATTGTCGTTTTACCCGCGCCATTCACGCCGACCACACCGACTCGTTCACCGGGAGCAAGACGCCACGTCACGTGGTCAAGAATGGTGCGTTGGCCGCCTTCTGGAGTTGGGAAGGTGACGGTGACGTCCTCGAGGTCCAATACGTCTTTCCCGAGGCGTGCGGTCGCCATTTTCACCAGCTCGACGCTGTCCCTGGGCGGGGGGACGTCAGCAATTAGAGCTTCGGCGGCGGCGATATGGAATTTTGGCTTGGAGGTTCGCGCGGGGGCACCTCGGCGCAGCCAAGCCAATTCCTTCGTCAATAGGTTTGCGCGTTTTTTCGCAGCGACATCAGCTTGGCGAAGGCGCTCCGCCCTGGCCAGAGTGTAGGCAGCGTAGGAGCCGTCGTAAATTTCAACGCGGCCTGGAATCTGAGGCCGAGAGCCGCCCGGATCAATCCCCGGAACAACTTCCCAAATCGTTTCGCACACGGCGTCCAGGAACCAGCGGTCGTGGGTCACCGCAATGAGCGCGCCGCTTGCACCCGGACGAGCAAAACGCGCGTTCAGGTGCTGAGCAAGCCACGCGACACCTTCCACATCAAGATGGTTCGTTGGTTCATCCAAGCAGACAACATCCGAGGGCAGCGCAAGAACTCGCGCCAGATCAACACGGCGACGTTGTCCGCCAGAAAGTGTTCCAACCTGAGCATGCAGGTCGATATCAGAGAGCAAACCAGCATGAATATCGCGAATTGCGGGCTGCGAGGCCCATTCGTATTCTTCAAGTCCGGGGTGCACCGCATCCATCACGCGCGCATCATCGTCAAGATGATCGCCTTGCTCAAGCATGACAATGCGTAGGCGATCGCGGGTGATTATTCGGCCGTCATCCGGCTGCTGCAGTCCGGCAACCAAACGCAGAAGCGTTGATTTTCCCGCTCCATTGGGGCCAAGAATGCCGATCCGAGAAGAGTCTTCGACGCTGATATCAACGTCCGCAAGTAGTTGACGCGAACCAGCAAGGGCTCCCAGTGACTGCGTCCCCAGTAAGTGGGCCACTCTTAGCTCTCCTCTTCTTCTACGATTGCTCCCACTGCGGGGCCGGACGTCGGTAGGACTGCACTGACTTCACTGCTTGTTTGAAGCGCTTCAGCAAGTTCATCGGCATGTTCCCTACTGCGAGCAAGGACAGCGATGGTCGGCCCCGACCCCGAAAGAATTGCGGCGCAGGCACCCGCATCCTTCGCATCGTGAATCGTTGTTGCAAGTTCGGGGTACAGGTGAAGAGCCGGGGCAGTCAGGTCATTGCACAGCACTGAAGCAAGCGTGTCGGCATCTGCGCAAAGCGCAGCCCTCTCCGCCTCGCTCAACTGTGCTGGAACGCCGCCTTGCCTCAGCTGGTCAAGGGTCCGAAAAACCTCGGGGGTCGACAGGCCGTGGTGTGCGCGCGCCATCACCCAGTAATGACACGGCCACAAGGACTGGTCCGAATCAAGCAAGGAGGTCAGGCGGTCGCCTCTCCCCTGCCCCAGAGTCATTCCACCCATGATGCATGCGGGAACGTCTGCGCCCAAGGTACGTCCGATCTGGCAGAGCTGTTCAAGCGTTAATCCCAGTCCCCACAGCTGATTGCAGGCAACCAGAGCAGCTGCGGCATCAGCGGAGCCTCCGGCCATTCCTCCGGCTATCGGAATGCGTTTATCAACGTGAATACTCACCCCGGCAGCAGTCTGAGCCCAAGGACCGGCTGCAGCCAGTTTTTGCAGCGCACGAGCTGCCCGATATGCCAAATGGGTAGTGGGATCAAGATCTGCCATCGCAGCTGTTGCAACTTCATCTACCGAGCCATCGGCACCGTAGGCCACCGTTTCAATGTGGATCCCGGGGGACTTTGAGGTGCGTACGGTCACGCTCTCACGAACATTCAGGCACTCAAAGACTGTCACCAGTTCGTGATATCCATCAGCATCCGGGGCACCCGCACGAAGGATGACATTGACCTTCCCAGGTGCCGATGCACGTACCTCACGCACGGGGCTGCTCCACCCCGCTGTGCTCGCTTTCCTGCGTTATATGCTCCGAATCTCCAGCAGCGCGGCGCTCCTTGGCGTAGCGATCTTGCTCCGGAAGAGGAATCTTGCCCTCAGCGCGCATTTCAAGCAAAACTGAACCGAGACGCACGTAATCGTCAATCCCAAGCTTCTCGCCTCGGATCGAGGAATCTACGCCCGCGCGATCGCACAGCTCCTGCGCGGCCTCGGCACTGCCTGCCCAGTTCTTCAAAGCGGCGCGCAGGGTCTTCCGGCGCTGAGAAAATGCCGTATCGCAGACCTCGAAAGTGGCAAGACGCAAGGAGGTATCCCCGCGCGGGGTCTTTGAGCGCTGAAGCTCTACCAGTGCGGAATCCACGTTGGGAACAGGCCAGAACACCGAGCGTCCAATGGTTCCCGCGCGGGTTGCCGTTCCGTACCACGCGGCCTTTACCGAAGGAACTCCGTAGGTACGCGAACCCGGCTGAGCAGCTAGGCGATCGGCAACCTCGGCCTGAACCATTACTAAAGCCGACTCCAAGGAGGGGAAGGACTCCAGCATGGAGAGCAGCAAGGGAACCGCAACATTGTAGGGAAGATTCGCCACCAGGTGCGTTGGTGCGGGCCACTCATCCTCGAAGTCTTCGAGGCCATTAATCTGAACGGCATCTCGATTGATCACGTGGAGACGCTCCGCGGCCTCAGGCATGCGCTGCGCAACGGTCACCGGAAGCGCGCGGGCAAGCACCGGATCGATCTCAATGGCTCGTACCTGTGCCCCCGCTTCAAGAAGTCCAAGGGTCAGCGAACCCAGCCCGGGCCCGACCTCAATGACCTGTGTTCCTTCGCCAATTCCCGCGTCGCGCACGATGCGTCGAACAGTACCGGCATCATGAACAAAGTTCTGGCCAAGAGTCTTAGTTGGGCGCACCCCCAGTGCCTGACAAATCGCATGCACTTCAATAGGGCCAAGCAGCCCGCTCTCGCTGGGCTGGGCATCACTGGGCACATTCGGCGTGGAATATCGACGGGGAGAAGTCACGCTCCCATCCTAAAGGATCAGTACCATCCAACGGAGTTTGAATGCCCCAGAGCAGAGCACGGCGTCCCATAGCGTCCGGCGATGTACCCCAAGCCCCACTTGATCTGCGTGACCGGGTTGGTTTGCCAATCCGAACCCGCCGAAGCCATCTTGCTTCCCGGCAGTGCCTGCGGAATGCCATACGCACCGGAAGAGGAGTTCTTCGCGTAGGGGTTCCAGTGGGACTCACGGTTCCACAGTGCGACCAAGCATTGGAATTCGGAGTCTCCCCATCCGCGAGCGCTCACCAGGGGCTTAGCCAAAGAACGGGGATCCTCACCCGAATAGGTCAAGGGGATATCTGCCGCGACCATCGCTTGGGCAACTTCAGCTGAGTTTCCGCCCGCTGCAGTAATCTCCGAGGCCGTCGAGAGTGTTCCGAGCTTCGCGCGGTAACGGATTGATTTCGTTCCGTCGGCTTCGGTCTTTTCTTCCAGCGTTGCCTTGGGGTCCAGACCGGCTTCAATCAGCGCCTTGGGAGTGACTTCCTTGGTTCCGACCGAACGAATCTGCGCGGTAGGTTCGCGAGTGACCTTTGAATTCAGTGGCGCAGCATATGCTTCCCCACCGTCAACGTTTTCACTCCAGGTCAGTTCTTCAGACTCACCCTCAACGCCCTTCGTGGTGACTTGTTCTTCACCAACGAAAAGCTGGTCGGAATCTTGACGGTGTTCCTCGAAAGGAATCGGCACCTTTCGCGGCGCAAGCGCACGCGAAACCCTGTGAATATCGATGGTCAGGCCGTCAGAATTCTTCACCTCAACACGGTCCAAGGGTCCCAGGTTGATTTTTTCTTTATTCAAGATGGCCCGGGTATCCATGCCTTCACGCGCGGTGACCTGACGCGAGCTTCCGTCGACGTTAATGGTGACGGTGCGCGTCTGAGTGACCAAAGGAGTCAGACTGGAACGCGAATAGGAACGGTCGACGGCAAGAATGGCCTTTGTCGAATCTGCCCCAAGGCCTGAGAGCACGCCTTCGGCTGAGGGCGCGGTCGACCACAGGGTTGTTCGGTCTCCGTTAATGGTCAGAGTGTAGGGCTTCGCCGTTCGCACGACGATGGTCTGTCCGTTTTCAACGTATTGCGAGGCTGCGGGCTGAACTTGGTCGTGCTCACCGAGCTCGATATCCGCTTGGCTCAGGACCCCCGAAACGGTGTGCGACCAAGTAGAAACCGGATAGACGATGCCATCAACTTCAAGGTTCACAGTTGAGTGCGCACGGGCAATACCCACTCCCGCGACCATAAACATGGCCAGACTGGCTGCGCCTGCACCTGCTAAGACGCGACGTTTCGTCGGTGCCCATGAAGCGGTGCGGCCGTGGCGAGCTGCGTTCACAGAAGTCCTAGTGCTCGAGCGCACGCGGGCCACTGGCCCCATCCGGAACGGGCCTGCAGCGCCTGTGCGCGCTGGGTTTGTTCTGCTGCCGAGGCCTCGGAGGGCAGTCCGGTGCCGCCCATTGCGCGCCACGTGGAAGCAGAGAATTGGTAGAGGCCATAGTAGCCGTTACCGGTATTCGTTGCGGGGTTGCCACCCGATTCACAGCGGGCCAACGCTGCCCAGACTCCATCTCCGCTCACCGTTGCCGATGATGACGAGGCCGAGGACCCTGAGTTCGAAGAGGAGCTTGCTGAAGTGGTTTCCTTGGTGCCGACCTTGACGATCTGCTTGACCGGTTCGGTACGGTTTTCGCTCAGCATCTGGCTGACGACCTCTTGGCCATCACGACGCTCCACGTAGAAGCTGCGCTTGATGGAGCCGTCGGAGCCTTCCTGAACAACGCGCTTGGTTCCCTTGGCCAAGCTGGAGTCTTCTTGTTCCTCCACTTCCTTGGCCAGAGTTTCTTCGCGTTCTTCCGTGCCGCGTTGAACTCGGGTGACCTTGAGGAATACACCTTGGTCATCACTTGAGAAGGTCACGCGGTCAAGGGGCGAAACCTGAACTCCCGCCTGCTGGAGCAGGTCCGAGGCGTGGGTGCCTTCGTGCGCGTCAACGGTGTGAGTTTGCCCATCAGCAATAACGCGAATGTTCCCGGTTGCCGTAAGCGCAGGAAGGGTTGCGCGAGAGGTCGAGCGGTCAGCAGCGATCACCGCGCCGGTGGTGCCGACCTGGCTCATGAGGTTGTTGATATCCGTAGCGGTGGACCACGTGGGGGTTGAAACACCGTTGATATCGACCAGGTAGCGCTGCGCGCGACGCACGACGACGGTTTGACCATTCGTCACGCCTTCTTGGAGGGAGGGCGCAACCAGATCATGGGGAGAAACTTCTACACCCGCAGTTGACAGAACGTCAGAGACCTTGCCCATAAATCCCGATACGGGGATGGAGACACCATCGACTTCCAGGGTGACATCTCTAAATGACGTGGCTACCGATGTCCCGGCGATACCGGTGACGGCAAATGCTGCAACTGCAGCGCTGGCAATGACTGCTTTGCGCGAGGGGTGGAAATTCACGTAACTCCAGACTTCGTAGGATTCGCCCTGGCAGCTTCATAGAAGCGCAACTCGCATGCGAGCCTGCGGCGAACGAACAGTTCACACGCTACAGGGTTCCGAATAGACCAAGCGAGCGTTAGTGATGGGGACCATAAACATTTACATCATTAATCACATTCGTCACACGAGTAACAGAAATCCAGCTTCGAGACATGAGAGATTGATTGCTCAAATTGGCGTTTATTCAGTGTTGAACATTAGGATAAGGGCAGATTTCAATCGCTGCGATGAAGGGATCGTGAATGATGATGTCACGTCACCGCGGGATTTGGGCGTTTGCTACATGCGTGCTCTTGGGAGTATCCATGGCAGCTTGTGGTTCCGGATCCACAACGGGCGACGGCTCAGAGCCAAGCTTCGAGAAGACCGTCTTCTTTAGTACCGCGCCGAATGACAAACTGCGTGACCTCAGCTCCGTCTCCCCTCAGCCCGAAGGCAAGGAAACTTTCAGCGCAGAGGATTCAAAGCGTTTCCTCGGCAGCTACTCACTGGGTTTTGATGGCACATCAAAATCCGTCAACGCCTACACTGACCGCGGTTCTTTCCGCTTCACTCTTTTAGGTGCATCAAAACTTCCTCAAACGACCAAAGATGGAAAGTCAATCATCAAGATCGACTACAAGTTTGAGAACCATGCAACTGGCGCAAAGGAATCCCCCGATAACGCGCTGCGCTGGGTTTTCTACGCAAGCGCTTCACCGCTTCCTGGAACTGATGAGGCGAAGGCACTCCTAGCCGGTTCAGGCGATCGCAATGATGTCCCGATTTTTAAGCTTTCTGACGTGGATGCACAGCTATTGAAGGCCCCCGATACCAGCCAATTCACCTCCGATGACCCGCAGGTGAAGGACGCTCAGGAACCCCAGGGATACAACGGTTACCAGGTTGAGAGTAAGAAGA
>ERZ772979.1125-NODE-1125-length-16290-cov-5.965630_pt1 | contig 16290 bp, 16 predicted proteins | sample MGYA00511130_ERZ772979 | MGnify/ENA primary metagenome ERZ772979 (study PRJEB29015, sample SAMEA2738103) | human oral metagenome | biome: human oral; feature: human-associated habitat; material: saliva | place: China | collected 2186 ... | reverse complement strand
TTAATTGCGCGGGTTCAATACAAACCGTGAAGTTTCGGCACCAATACAGCTTTTTTCTTTGCCTCCTTAGCTCAGCTGGCAGAGCAGCGGACTCTTAATCCGTGGGTCACAGGTTCGATCCCTGTAGGGGGCATAATTTAGTGCCTAAAAGCCTTATTCTAAAGGCTTTTTTTCGTATCTGTTCTACTTTTGTTCTACCAACGGATACTCACTTAAAAGGTTTCGAATAATCTGATGTTCTTTTTCTTTCTTCTCTTTTAAAAGATGACCATATGTTTCTGTTACCTGTTTTATATTTTTGTGCCCCATTACATGAGCAACAACCCATATATCAATTCCTTTAGCAAGTAACATGCTAGCATAAGTATGTCTAATACCCGTAGCTGTTAAATTATATGGCGAAATTTCTAGTTTTTTTAGTAGCGATTGTAAACTTTGATTTACTGCGTTATTACTAGGAACTCCATACACAACATCATAGAAGAGGAAATTTTCTTTTTCCTTAATACCTTGATTCTTATAGACAATCTTTTGTTCTTTCTTTAATAGTTTCAAAACCTCAGATGTTTCTTCATCTATAGGCACATCTCGAACAGATGTATCCGTTTTGGGTGGTCTCCATTTATAATTATAGTAGCGCCTATAAGTGTGAATTACTTGATTTTCAAAATCAATACAATCCCAAGTTAATCCTAAAATTTCTCCAAAACGCATCCCTGTTTTAAAGGAAACAAATAAAAGATAAGGAATCACCGACTTACTGTAATTGAGCTGACTTTTTAAATGAACTAAAATTTTATAATAGTCCTCAATATTGTCAATATATTTTTCGTCAGTTGTCTTGCTTTTCTTCATCCCTGAAATAATCGCACCATCAGTAAAATCAACTATATCTAGTTGGTCACGTTGAGCAAACTGAATGACTTTTCGGATTTCTGAATTTAATCGTGCTACGGTATCTTTTGTAACCCTTTCAGCATAAGAGTTTAAAGCTCGTTGATATTGACTAAAACGAATAGAAGTTGCTGGTCTATCTTGAAAAAGTTCCTTTATCAAGTCCCCTCTCTTCTTATGCTTAAAAAGCGTTGATTCACTTTTTCCAAGTGGTCTTACAACAACATCAAACCACTCTTCCCATAACTCATATAAACTAGCTTGCGAATTAATTTTCGCACCTGACATCAACTTTAATTCAATAGCTAAAGCTTCTTTTTCTGCTTCCTTCTTAGTTCTGAAGCCGCCTTTAGATGCAACAAGTTTTTTGTTATTATCTACAATTCTATAATCCCATGTACCACCTTTTGTACGTTGTCTAAAAGTTGCCATTAGTTACCTCTTTCATAGATAACCAAGGTTTTGCCAAGGCTATTATACCATAATTTCTCTGAAGTTATCTTCAAACCATTGTTTTGTTTTACTGGCTAAAAAGAAATAGCGTCCACCTTGGTTTTCAGGATATTTAACAAACCCATTTGGATTTAATTCAACATCAATTTCTCTACGGATTTTTGGGTTATATAATACATTATCAAGAAGCCACGGACGTGATACTGATAACAACGTAAGCAATTGTTTCAAAGTCATATATTTACCTATATCCGCATTGCTCTTCAAATCATCATATTCATCACGATTAACGATAACATGAGAATTAGGAAGCTGTATAACTACCCCTTTTAAATCGACAACCAGTTTATCCATCTTATTTCCCCACTACCTCAAAGCGATTTTTTCCTTTTTTCGTCTTCGTGTTTTTATAATACACTGACAAAGAGTCCTCTAGAAAACTATCAAATGGTATTTTTGATAATTCTGTAGCAAATTTTTTTAACCACAATTCTACATCCTGATTAGCATTATAGTGACGTTCATATTCTTGTATCAAGCGAATAATGAATTTATTTCTTGCTTCAATCCCCCAAATACTCTCAACTTTTTTTATCAGTGGAAAAAAACCACTTCCTTTCATTATGTGAGAAATTGTAGACATTAAGTCATTATTCCTACTAGATAGCGACTTCAATCCTGCGTATAACGATTGTGTATGCTCAAGATACTTAGTAAACTCAATTGGTTCATTTGTCTCTGCATCATAAAATGAATATTTGTCAATCATTTTATTTGCAACTAACTCTCCTAACTCCTCTTCATTATTCACAGTCAATAGTTGCTTCAAAATCTGGTTAGAAAAGTTTCCTCTATAACTTGCCTCAAACCTAACCCACGAATTGCAAAGAGTTAGTAAATGTAAAAACCTTCCATGCTTATCAAGTTGCTCTTGTTTTTTGTTATAAACCCTCAATAATGCATTACTATTCTTCTTTTTTGAACCAAAGTAAATAGTGTTAACTACATTATCTACTTCAGTCGCAACAATCTTAGAAGTGTTTTTTATTCCTCTATGATTTTTTAAAATAATGCTACTGCCTTTAATGCCCTTGTATAACTCATCAACACTCATATCAAAATTGAAGTAATCAATCGCTAAATCAATCCTACTTATTCTTAATTCCCAATAAGGTTCATCAAGTAGTTTAGACATCACATGAACGTCAATACTTTCTCCAAAGTACTCTTTGAAAGCATCGCGATAGTATGCTAATGATGCTGCAGAAAATTTTATAACTAGCCCCATGACAAAATTTGTCTCATGAAATGCAATTGAAAAATAGTGTGGTAAGTTTTTAAAACTAACTGCATTTGTATAGCCTGCAGGTGGTGTAGATACATTTATTACCTCTCCAAATAAACTGTCCAATGACAACTTATCAATTACTGTTCCCACTAATTCAGTTGCAGTCTGATACCAGTGCGAGGGATAATCACCAATTGTGTCTTCTGTTGGTTTTATCACAAATGTTACTTCATCAATAGAAGCAATTACAACAGGATTTCTCTCTCCCGTATTACTAGCTGAGTCCTGTTCTTTTAAAACGTCTACAATGTTAAATATACCCATCTTATAAATCCTCTCTTATCTTTAATTAAATTACGGAACGGGGGTCATTACATATCCCCCTACTGCTCGGCAAAAGCCGAGCGAGGCAGTAAGACATTCTGCTTCGCCAAAGGCTACTCAGAGTCAACTGCCTCACTATTTCCACTCTTATACATACCCTCCAGAATTTTACTCTGCACTTTAGTAACATTATAACGAGGAACTACAATCTCTTTAGTTGTTTCTCCAGAACTAATTAAATAGCCCCTACCTCTGGAGTGTTTACGATTTACCACATCTTTCTCATCGCTTAGTAACATATTTAATACTTCTTTGCTGAACGAACCGAGGAGAAGAATATTATGTATATTTTCTCTCGACTTACCAAAATATTCCGCATCTGGTCTTTGCTGACTAATCCAAACATGAATATTAAAAGATCTACCAAGCATCAAAATTCTGGAAAGTTGTCTAATCCTAGTATCACGTTCCTTCTTTTCTAGCATCGTAAAATACGCACTCATCTCATCAATAAAACATATGATTAGACTTCTACTTTCGTCTTGTCCAGACTGCCTCTGTTTCAGCAAAGTATCAGATACAAAATCAAAGAACAATCCTACTCTTTCAAATCTAAAAAAATGCTCCTGATTCTCAAGAAATGAAAACTCTAAATCTCCTTTGAAGTCTGCGACAACTAATTTTGCAGAGCTCAAAACTGCTTTTGCAAGTAGTAACTGACTTACATATGTCTTACCACTTCCACTCGAACCAAAAATTGCTAAATGTGGTTTTTTTAGATCTATCGAGCGAGGAAAATAAATTCCTCGGCTCAATAACTCAGCATCTAGTACAGCATTAATTACTGAAGTCACTATCTTCTACCTGCTTAATTGTCTTTTGCTCAGCTTTATATACATCTAGTTCTTCCTTGAAAGAACTAGCTTCATTCTCATTAACAGCAATCAAAAAACGTATAAATAGATAGTTTACGTTATTATACTCAGCTACTGCTACTGATTGACACGAAAAGCTTTCAGCGTTTGTCGAAGTCATACCATGATTTTCAAGAAACTCTGATAAATAAATATTTATTTGAGCTTCAACCTCATTAGAGTTGAAATCTTTAACATTTGAATCTGTCATGCACACTACTTCAATAACTTTTGCAGTTTCTTTCTTGTTCGCTCGAACTGCTTGCCAGTTTTGAAGAAGATAACGATTTTTTGAATCTGAATCCAGTCTCCTCACGAGTTGGTTAAAACACAACGACATTTTGCTGGTATCATAATACACTCCCTCTGGTTTATTATAATACCTCCAAAAACAAATCCCAAATATCATTACAAGTATCAAAGTAAATGCTTTAAATGAAATATCTAGAAGAGTGGGTAAAGCATAAATAAATGCAACAAACAAAGCTAATGACACAAGAATTAGTAGAAACTTCTCTAACTCTGTACGTTTTTTGAAATAATCTACTGCTATTCTATACTTATTTTTAAACATATTAAATACCTCAGCTGCCTTGAGAGACTTTTACAGAGTCAGCTTTAATTGATAGAGAAGCACTATTCCCTGAAATGTACGAGCTAATTGTAGTATTTGAAAGTGTTAATGTAACTACACTATCTAAATACTTTATAAAGTCGCTAGCATTTACATTCATAACTTTAATTGAATGTGTTGTGAACCTTCCATTTGCTGTTCGACTCCCGATCTGGAAAGTCGCACCAACTACAACAGCTGTCTCAAAATCTTTACTATCTGAGACACCAAGCAGTAAACCTGCTGTTTGTAAAGTTAAACAATTCATGATTGTTCTCGTTTCTATCTCTATTCATCGACATTTCTACTAATATATGTAGAGAATCACATAGTAGTGAAAATATTTGGTTTTTATTTCATATAAATTCCTCCCTTATCTATAAGGAGAAAAAAAGCAGGAAGTTGGTACTTCCTGCCAAAAATTTTTTAACTTTTTTTAGAAATAATCTTTGAGCTCTTTCTGTAAGAAAAGTACTGCTTTCTCATAGTGACGTTGTATAGTCTTGTGACTCTTATATGAAGTCTCTTTCGTTAATTGTAAAGCTGATGTCCCCTTCAAAGCCACTTCTAAGAAAATATGTAAATCGTCTTCTGAAAGTTTTTGAAGAGCCTTATCAAGATATTCACTCCTTTCTTTTCTTAGCAAATCCTTTTCAGGATTGTAAGTATCATCATCTATAAAATCAATTAGCTCTGTTGTCTTTCCTTCTGTTACAGTTAAAGAGTTAAGACTACTAAGACCATACTTCCTACCTTTTCGCTCTAAATTTTGAAAAGGTTGCTCCAACAAACGACTGACTTCTGACCATTTGCCAGTAGCAGCAGCTGAATCAATTTCTCGATTTCTTCGACTTTCAATTTTTGACATATAAAATCCTTCCTGTCCTCGAACGGAAAGAAACATATATGAGCAATTCTTGAACGCCAAATTAAACAGTGAAAAAGCACACCAAAAACACGGCGAAACAATTTTACGCAAGACATAACCTTTATCGTTATATCATCATACTTGTTTCATTCCGTCCTTTTGATGGCCATCATTTGGGACTAAAATTATATTTGTAAGTTTAACACTTACAAACTAAGTATATAGAAAAATAATAGTTACATATAAGCAATTTTTGTTGAAAAAAATTTATTTAATTTGTACCTAAAATCTTAAAAATATGGTATAATAGTGTAATTTATATAAAAAGGAAGTATCTTTATATGGAAAGCAATTCCTACTTAATTGAAAAATTTTTAGAAGAAATACATACATCTAAAACTATCATTGATATCTATAAAAAAAAATCAAAAACTATCGACTCATTAAAAATACAAAAGATTAATGATAATAAAATCATGGAATTATTTCAAAATTTCATAAAAAATGATGCAGTTTTTTGTACTATAATCAAAATTCAATGGGAAAAGTACAAATCCTTAAAAACTACTAGGGGTGCAACTAAGAAACGTACTTTTTTATATAAGTACTTTGGAGATGATGCTCCTGAAAATGATAGAGTTTTGGATAAATGGACTTCTTCAAAACTCACCAAATCCCAAAAGCAAATAGATGAAAAATACAAAAAACATTTAATCGATATTCCTGCAACAGAACAATTATTTAAAGATTTTTTAATTTTTGTGGATATGGAGAATACAAAACATAAGATTCATCAGCCACTAACTCAAAAGCAAATTATTATAGAAGGAATGAAAACTTTATCAGAATTAGATGAAAAAACACTATATTTAATTGATTACACCTTTGCTGAAAGTGCTTCAAATTTTAAAATTAGAGAATTAACTTTATCTGATTTAATGAACTATAAAATAGATTCCCTCGAATCCCCTCAATTCTATATTGATTGTATTATGCATTCCCTTAACAAAGTAATTGAAGATTTTACGAAAATTGAATCTAAGTACGAACTTGAAGTAATTAAAAACAAAGAATTGTATTTATATCGAATAGAAAAATTTCTTTATTTACTTAATATCGAAACAACTAGTGTCTTTTTAACTACGTTTCGGAAAGTATTTAACGCTGAGAATATTCTTAAAAAGAATATCGATATTCCACAGTATAATAAAATAGATAAAAGAAAATATAGGACTAGTTTGTTTACTAATTTAGTAGCTCAAGAAGTTAATCACAAGTTGAAAATGAATATTAACTTTCCCACCGTACGCCAACTATTCATTGAATTAAGAAAATCACTAGAAGAATATTCAACATTCATCAAAAATTTCACTCAATAATAAAATGCTTAGGATAATTACTAATCCTAAGCATTATTTTTACTATATTTATCAAAAAGAGGCTGAATTAATTCAGTTTAAAGAGAAATTTGAGTAAATCTTTCCATTACAAAACGCATAGTATCAAGGTTTTTCAACACCTGATAATATGCGTTTTTCTTATTTTAAATACTTTTGCCCAACCTATTCGTTTTATCTATATTTTCGTTTTCCTACTAAAGCGAGGAGTCCAAAACTTGCCCCAAGCACCGCTAAAAGTCCTGATTCTTTCGTTCCAGTATTTGGAAGTTGTTTCTTAGGTTCTGCTTTTGTTTGACTAGCTTGTACAGGTGCTTGATAGGTTTTATCGTCTTTAGTACCCACGATTACTTTTTCTACTGTGTAATCAACCACATTACCCTTATTATCTACCACTGGAACTGGTTTATAACCCGCTTTTTCAAGCTCTTTACGTTTAGCTTCTGCAAGCTCTACCAAGCGTTTTGTTTCGGCTTCATCAAACTTGGCTTTTGCAGTTTCGTAAGCAGTTTGAGCTTGGTCTGCTGCAAGGCTCTTAACTTCAAAGTCTACTTTGGCTTTGTTTTGTGCTTTGTAAGCTTCTTTAAGCTCAGTTTCTGCTTTTTCAAGTTCTGCTTTTACTTCATTCAAGCGATCTTTCGCACCTTTAAGGTCTGCAAGCTCTTTTTCTGCTTGTTTAACAGTAGCTTGAGCAGTTTTGAGAGCTTGTTCAGCAGTTGATACCGCTTGGGTTTTGCTTGTAGCAATCGCTTCAAGTTCAGCCATTTTATCTTCTTCTGCTTTAAGAGCGTCTTGTGCAGTTTGAAGAGCTTTCTCAGCGTCTTTAAGAGTTGCTTGTGCATCTTTAAGAGTTTCCTCTTTTGTAGCTTTTGAAGCAGTCAAGTTATTGACAAGAGCATTAGCATTGGCAAGTGTCACAACTGCTTTATCATGACGAGCTTTGGCTTCATCAAACGTTTTTTGTGCGTTAGCAAGTGGGTTTTCCCCATTGTTCAAGGCAGACAAGTTAGCTTGAGCATTTTGAAGAGCAGTTTGGGCATCTGACTCTGCTTTGGTAGCAGTCTCCAATTTAGCGTCTGCATCTTTGCGAGCAACCATAGCATCAGCAAGAACTTGGCGAGCTTTGGCAATTTCTTGCTCTTTGTTTGTGTCGCTAAGTGGGTTGGCAATAGGAGTTTTATCCCATTTTGAGCCGTCTACATTGGTTGTGCGGATGCTTGTGAGGAAGTGACGAGTATAGTAGTCATCAGTAACACTTTGCGCTACACCTCCGAAGTACACTGTTTCATTAGCGTAGTCGAATTGGAGGATACCCTGAGTGTGGAGGTAGTCATTCTTATGAGAAACAAGTTCAATGAGGTCATCGTACAATTTCTCTTTCATTTCTCCTACAGTCTTACGAAGAACTTGGTCAGCATCAGTTGAAAGGTATTTTGGATCGTATGTTCCAACTGTATTTTCGTAAGGTTGCAAACCTTTTTCAGCGTACTCTTTAATAGTTTCTTCTGAGAATGTACTATTCAAACCGTACTCTTTAGCAACCTTGTAAATACCTTTAGCGTAGTGACCTGAACCGCCTTTAGCAAAGTTCGCATCACGCATAGCATTTGACCAATTCGCTTTGACATACTCTTTAGCGATTTTGTTTGCAAATTCAAGACTTGATTTTGACAGAACTACATCTGGCAAACCAAGTTGGCGGCGCATTTGGTTGATGAGGTCAGCTACGAAATAATTAAGTTCATCTGTAACCTCTTTAGGGAGATTGTTGATGTCGTAGCGAGTGTCATCTGCTTGGTCTTTTGCGGATGGTGTGTACTTGTTGAGGGTGCGGTTTTGGAGTTGAGAGTTTACAATACGGTCGTAAAGTTCATCTGACTTAGAGTCAAGATACTCCTCAGACAACTTATCCCCATTAGTACGGATTTCATGTTTAAACGCAATTTTCTCTTTCACAGCCTTAATAAAGTCTGGAGCAAGAGTGATGGTTGCTTTAGTATCCTTTTGAAGTGCGTTGAGCATAGATACCGCTTGGTTATAAGTGGTATTTGCTTGATCTGCATTTGTTTTGGCAGTTTCTTTTTCTTGAGATTTGCTTTCAAGGGTTGCTTGAGCAGATTTAACCGCTTGTTCTGCTTGTTTCAGTTGAGCAGCGTGGTCTTGGTTTTGTGCTTTAGCTTCATCAAGAACCTTTTGGGCATCTGCTTGAGCTTGTTTGCTTGTAGCTTCTTCTTTGATAGCTTCGTCTTGTTTAGCTTTAGCGTCAGCAAAACCTTCGCCATTCAAAGCATCCTGAGCAGCTTTCACTTCTGCTTTAGCATCATTAACTATGTTTTCTGCTTGAGTTACTTCTGCTTGTTTTGTACCAACCGTTTTGCCTTGAATAGCGACATTACGATCTGCATCATCTTTTTCAGTTTGTGCAGTTGATACCGCTTGTTCTTTGGTAGGAACACTTGCTTTTGCAGTTTCTACGTTCTTCTCAGCGTTTTGAATCGCTTCAGGAGTTGCTTTGTCAGCAGTCTTTTGAGCATCGTCTTTAGCTTGTTTCAAGTCTGCAACTTTCTTTTCTGCCTTATCAGAAGTTTCATTCGCTTGATCCAAGACTTCTTTTGCTTTGTCAGATGCGTCTTGGGTTTGTTTAGCAGTAGCACCAAGTTCAGCGACTTCTTCCTTAGTAGGAGTTTTCACATCCACTTTCTTAGGCGCTTCTTTCTCTACCAAAGCTGGTTCGGTTTGTGCAGTTGTAGGCAATGGAAGCTCTACCTCATTTGCATGAGCCGTTCCGAATGTGCTGACAAGACCAGTGGCGACTGCTGCGGTTGCGATTAGTTGTTTTTTCATATTAATCCTCATTAAATTTGTTTGTAATTTAATTATATCATAACAAATAACTTTTTGTAGTTATTTTATATAAAAACAACCCTTAAAAGTCTAAAAAATGTAATCGTTTGTATGTATCATGTAATTAGCGAGGTGCTAAATGATAAATAACAAAACCAATCTTCAAGATTACATCTCTAAAAGAATCCGTCTATTACGCTTAGAAAGAGGATATACTCAAGAGCAACTAGAAGAGATGGCTGATTTAGGTACTAATTATATCTACAAATTAGAAAATCTTTCAACTAACTTAAAGATTCAAACGCTAGAGAAAGTAATGGAAGCATTAGAAGTAGATTTAGATACATTCTTTGATATACAATTAAAAGAAGAAGACCCTAAAATTTCTCTACTTGTTGATGAATTAAAAACTCTTCCAACAGAACAACGCTCCCGTGTCTTAGATGCTTTGATACTCATCCTCAAAGAAGTAAGATAAAAAATGTTCTACTTTTGTTCTACCTTTTATTTTTACATACGATTTAGAGAGTGGCAAAACCTTGATTTATCAATATTTTTGTTACTCATTTTTACTTATTTCAACTCTAAATCGACTGTAGGGGGCATCTAAATAACAGGAAAAAACCTTAATTTCAAGGCTTTTTTCGTATTTGTTCTACTTTTGGTTAACCAATGGATATTAAAGATATAATTTTGTGAACACCCTTTCCAGACATATCTAATCTGATTGCACTCAAAATTTTTTAAAATTTAAAACAAAAGTCTTGCTTTTCTTTTTATTTATGATATATTTGTTCTTGTATCTGATACAGGTTTATAAAAAGGAGTTCAGATGGATACAAAATTCTCAGTTGCTTTGCATATCTTAACAATGATTAGTGAAAGCAAGGAAACCTTAAGTTCTCAAGCATTAGCTATTAGTGTTGGGACTAACGCTAGTTACATTCGAAAGGTGATTGCCTTATTGAAAAATGCAGATTTGATTCATTCCCAGCAAGGAAAAACAGGCTATCAACTCAGTAAGTCTCCAAAGAAAATGACTTTACTAGAGATCTACTATGCTACTCAAGAAATCAATCACATTAGTTTATTCCCTGTTCATCAAAATAGTAATCCCGATTGTCCCGTTGGAAAACATATCCAAGGAGCAGTTTCACCGCTTTTCGCTAGTGCCGAATCTCAATTAGAGAAGGAATTAGCAAATCAAACTTTAGAAGATATCATTGACAATCTATATAAACAAGCCAAACAAGTCCGAAACTGATTTGATAGCAAGTCAAGTCAGTTTTTACTGGAAATAACATATACTTGTATTAGATACAAGTATGATTAGTCGTATTAAAAAAGAAAAGAGAAAACACATGAAAGTCGCACAACACACTACTTATAACAAAAACAATATCACACTGAACATCACAGAAGTCGCTAAACCAAGTATTACATACAAAGAAGTTTTAGTTAAAGTCACCGCAGCTGGTGTTAATCCTCTCGATAACATGATCTCTCGTGGTGAGGTCAAGATGATTGTTCCTTACAAACTTCCTCAAACTGCAGGTAATGAGGTCGTTGGAATCGTTGAAAGCATTGGCAAGAAAGTTAACAACTTTCAGGTAGGAGACCGTGTCTTTGGCCGTCTGCCACTTGATCATATCGGCGCCTTTGCAGAATATGTTGCTGTTGATAGTCGAGCCTTAGCCAAGGTTCCAGACTATCTATCAGACGAGGAAGCTGCTGCGGTTCCGCTTACTGCCTTGACCATCATGCAAGCTTTGGAACTCATGGGAGCTCAAGCTGGGAAAACAATCTTTATTTCTGGTGGTACTGGAGGAGTTGGTGGAATGGCCATTCCGATTGCCAAGGCCAAAGGTTTGAAGGTCATTACCAACGGTTCTGGAGATAGCGCTGAGCGTGTCTTGAAACTAGGAGCAGATAGATTTATCGATTACAAAACAGAGGATTATACAAAAACTGTTAGCCAGGTTGATTATGTTCTCGATACTCTCGGTGGAGCTGAAACTGAAAAACAAATGTCTATCATGAAAAAAGGTGGTCATCTTGTTTCACTTCGTGCCATGCCAAACGGTGCCTTTGCCAAACGCATGAATCTACCAAAATGGAAACAGATTATTCTAGGCCTAGCAGGTCGTAAATTTGATAAGATGGCGGAAAAATATGGCGTCCACTACCATTTTATCTTTGTAGAAAGCAATGGCGCTCAATTACAAGAGGTAGCTGACCTCTTTAGTAAATTAGAAATCAAACCCTCTATCGATACAGTTTATCCATTTGAAGAGGTAAATAGCGCATTAGACAAAGTCGCTAATGGTCGCTCACGTGGAAAAACAGTCCTCAGCTTTAAGAAATAAAAAGGAAAAAATCATGTCATATATTACAACTAAAAATCAATACATCACTGTCCAAGGAAATCAAATTGCCTATCGCGAACTCAGCAAAGGCAAATCAAAACTACCTCTTCTGATGCTGGTCCATTTGGCAGCAACTCTAGATAACTGGGATCCAAAACTATTAGACTTAATTACTGAAAAGCACCATGTCATTGTAGTTGATCTTCCTGGTGTTGGAGCTAGTCAAGGAAAAGTGGCTCCGACTATGCCTGGAATGGCTGAGCAGACAATTGACTTTGTAAAAGCGCTTGGTTACGATAAAATCAATCTCCTCGGTCTTTCTATGGGAGGTATGATTGCTCAAGAAATCGTCCGAATAAATCCTACTCTAGTCAATCGTTTAATCTTGGCTGGAACAGGACCTCGAGGTGGAAAAGAGGTCGATAAGGTCACAGGGAAAACATTTAACTATATGTTTAAAGCGGGACTCGAGCGCATCGATCCTAAACGCTATATCTTCTATAATCATGATGAACAAGGGAAAATTGAAGCTTTGAAAGTCCTAGGACGAATGGGTATGAGAACAAAGGAATTTGCGGATAAAGACATGAACCTATCAGGATTCCTAACTCAACTCAAAGCTATTAAACGTTGGGGGAAAGATTCTCAGGACGACCTAACATTTATCACCCAACCAACCTTAATCGTCAACGGGGATAAGGATATGCAGGTTCCAACAGAAAATTCTTATGATATGCATGCAAAAATCGAAAATAGTAAGCTGATCATCTATCCAAATGCTGGCCACGGTTCGATTTTCCAATATGCAGAGGAGTTTTCAAAAAAACTCATTGCTTTCTTGGAGGACTAAGATGGTCAAAACGATTCTGATTACAGGTGCTACTGACGGTATCGGTAAACATTTGGCAAAGAAATTGGCTAGTGAAGGCCATCATGTCATCCTCCATGGTCGAAATCCTCAAAAACTTGAGCTGGCGCTTCAAGAGGTTCGGGCAGTTTCCTTGAGAGGCAGAGTTTCTAACTACTTGGCAGATTTTTCCAAATTAGACGATGTTTATCGATTTGTGGAGGAAATCCAGCGAGACTTTCAAAGTATTGATGTCTTGTTTAACAATGCTGGTCTGTATGCTGGAAAAGAACGAAAAGCGAGTACTGAAAATGTCGAGTTGACTTTTATGTTATCCGTTCTGGTTCCCTATATTTTAACAACCGAGCTAAGTCTCTTGTTAGAAAAAGTGCATGACGGCCGTGTCATTAATACTTCTTCCTATATGCATCATTTTGCCAAGATCAAGGATTTAGACTTTGGATTTGAAACGAACTACAATCCCGGATTGGCCTACAATAATTCCAAACTTTACACTATTTGGATGACACGCTATCTAGCCAGAGAATTCTTTCTAAAAGGTTCAAGCATCACCGTCAATTCTTACCATCCTGGCTTAATTTCAACTAACTTAGGGAATGATTCCAGTGATGAAAAGACGAAAAAGTCTCTCTTCGGACGCTTGATGAAGTCATTTTCCAAAAATCTAGACGAGGGAATTGAAACAGGCTACTATCTTACATTATCAGAAGAAATCAGGGGCTTAACTGGCTACTATTTTGATGATAAAACTGTCAAAATAGTTTCTGAAAAAGGCTATACACTTGAAAAAGCTCGAGATTTAATCACTTACTGTAATGATAAAATTGAGTTGTTTCAAAATAAGTCCACAGTATCTTAACTTTATTATGACTCGACTATCAAGAAAAAGGTGATATCAAAACTTATCTATTTTCTATATCCTAAATAATTTGCCCCACTTGTGCCACGTTTTGAAATAATCACATTTAAAATTACTACAAGTATCTACTGAAAATCACTTATATTTCAACATTTTTGATTAGTTTCAATATGAAAATCCCATCCAATTTCATACAGGGAGCATCTAAACAACAGGAAAAAGCCTTGATTCCAAAGCTTTTTGCTTATGCTAAACCAAAACATGACAAGTTTTTTAGGATATTCTGAGTCTAATATAGATGAAATTCTTTTCATATAACAAAAAACGCTATATAGCGTTCTTTTTGTTATTCTGAATTACTCGTCTAATCGAATAAACATCATGGCATTTAACAAAGATATGAGTGAGACCGTGTTTATATTATTTGAATAGATAAGTCTCTTATTTTCAATCGGAGGAATAATAAAATTAGAAATGATGATATCATAAGGCGATTCTTCTAAAGATTCCTTTGATAATTCTAATTCAGTCCAAACTTCAAGTTCAAAATTGTTGCTGCAATAATAAGAAAGTGTCTCTGCAACGGATTTTGCATGATACTGATCAAAATTACTCATAACCAGAACCTTCAGCTTTGGCTGATTTTGTAGTAGATTAAGCACCAAATGTTTGGTATGAGTGATGAAGGTATAAGATAGATGATTTACCATCATTGAACTAGAACAAACCTCAAGAGTCTCTAAATAATGAGAAAGCTCTTTTTTTACATCTGAAACAAATTTAGGGAAAATATTTTGAAAATTCCTGATTGTATTCCCTTTTTGATCAAATAAAATAAACTCAGTGGACAACTCTTGACGATACAGATGTGCGGTATTATGCAGATGCCAAATCAGATTATCCTTATTCTCAATCTCAATCTGATACTTGACTGAAATCTGATCAATAAAATCACTCAATAGATGGTAAGATTTTTCAACATAGCTATCCTTTTTTACGCATTTCATAAAGAGACTTTCATCTATGAAAAACATTTTTTGAAAGTAAGACACAAATAATTGGCAAACAACTTCTTCATCTAAAGAGATATTGTATTCTGATTCAAAACTCTGAGCAACACCTTCTATTCCTTCTGCCTGCATCAAAGCATCCAAACTTTGGTAGTTAAAAGAATCTTTCTCTATTTCCATAAAATGACCAAACTTTATTCGATATAGATTAGTAACCAGGAGCAACTTTAGCATTCTATGCGTTGACAAATTCATTGGAAAGCTTGTTTCCTTATAAACCAATTCTAATAATTGAGATAGGGGCTCTGATGAAAAATTTTCAAATGGCCATTCTAGGAAATAATATTTTTCTGAAAAATATTGTGCAAAAAAGTAACGAATGTCTCTCTCATTTCCAATGATTTGAACAGGGGTCAGACTGATTTCAAATTGAAATTGCCTTTTAATCACTTTATTGATTTGGCTAATAATACGATAGAGCGAAGATGAACTGATATAAAATTCTTTACAAATACTCTCAGCTTGACACCCTTCATTAAAGAAGATAAATTCTAAAATCGAAAAATGGGTTGAATGCTTAAAGAAATGATGGTAAACCATTTCAATATCACTATCATCGGTATTAATAATGCGTATACCATTAGTAGAAGAATGAAAAATCAAGTCAGGAAAAGCAGATTTAACATGGGATAGATCATCTTTGACTGCACGTTCTGTACAATTTAATAACTCTGCTAGTTCAGAACGATGAAACCATCGTTTATGTTCAAATAATAATTCTAATTGCCTATGACTTTTTTTAGATAATAAATCTCTCATGAATGTCTTTCTATCTTTATAAATTATCGGATTAAACCTCTTGCAATTATACCACAATGAATAGGTATAGCATGCTATAACGACTTTTCCTAAAATCTTTTATTTCGTATAATAACACTACAGAAACAATATATAAACAATTTTCTTATTTTACCGTCTATTGAGGGCGTGAATACAGAATCAAATTCAAGTCGAAAGATTATATTTTTAATTTTAAAAATTATATAATAGCAACAATCAAAGAATTTGATTTTTTTATATTAAAATTACATAATAATCAAAATAATTGATTATTTTATATCAAAATTATATAATAGCAATAATCAAAGGAATTGATTTATTTTTTGATATTAAAATAAAAAAGGAGGGTAAGCAATATTGTGGTCAATCATTGCTGGAGGTCTTATTGGACTTGTAGCAGGTAGAATCACTAAAAAAGGTAGTTCTATGGGAATCGTCGCAAATGTATTCGCTGGTTTAGTCGGGTCATCTGTAGGACAATCCCTTTTAGGTAGTTGAGGCCCATCCATCGCTGGAATGGCTTTGATCCCATCTATTGCAGGAGCAGCAATTGTTGTTACTGTAGTATCATTCTTTACAGGTAAAAAATAATTACTTGTAGTAATAAACTATTTTTAAATAGATTAGACGGGTAAAAATAGTTTAAATGTTAAATCGAAAGGATTGTATATGTCAAAAGCAAAGAAAATATGTTTCATTATTTTCTGTATTTTAATCTTGACAATTTTCCTTCCTGTTTTGATAGATTATCA
>ERZ772979.1124-NODE-1124-length-16310-cov-20.229160_pt1 | contig 16310 bp, 10 predicted proteins | sample MGYA00511130_ERZ772979 | MGnify/ENA primary metagenome ERZ772979 (study PRJEB29015, sample SAMEA2738103) | human oral metagenome | biome: human oral; feature: human-associated habitat; material: saliva | place: China | collected 2186 ... | reverse complement strand
TAGGCAGTTTACTGTTGCGGATTGCACACACTGCATCGGAAACATCTTTGGCTGTCGCCTCGCGGCCTTGGCTCAGTTTGGCAACCGCTGCCGCCAAATCGCCATAGCCCAAGTTCGGCACAAAATGCTCTTTCAACGCAAATACAACCGAAACAATCACATAATGTCCCTTGCCTTCCTGTTTGAACAGGCTTTCACGATAAGCAAAATCGCAATCGGCATTGGAAAGCTCGACAAAGGTTTCCGTATCCAAATCAAAGCAGCGTACGCTATGGATAACATCTTTGACTTCAACGCCGTATGCGCCGATGTTTTGTACCGGAGACGCGCCGACCGTACCCGGAATCAGGCTGAGGTTTTCCAGTCCGCTCAAACCCAGTCCAACCGTATGCAAAACAAAATCATGCCAAATTTCCCCGGCCTGAGCTTCGATATAAACCATGCCGTCTGAACGCTCAATTTCGCGTATTCCCTTGTTTTCCATATGCACAACCAGACCGGCGTAGTCCTCCATCAAAAGGATATTGCTGCCGCCGCCGAGCCATAAAACAGTATCTCGGTCGAACTCGGGCAGCCGGACGATGTCGCGCAACTCGTCGGCATGTTTGAGTGCAACAAATGCTTGGGCTTGGGCTTTGAGGCCGAAAGTGTTGTAAGGGGTAAGGTCGGTTTGGTATTGGATGGGTTGCATGGGTTTAACTTTAAAATAGGAATTCGTTGATTAAAGGACGTAGTCAGTGGAGAAAGACGGCTTGTATTGTTCAGACGGCCTTATGCGATTTGACCCTCTCTTTACTGCAAAGCTCCAAGCACCATACCAATGCAATGGCGGCAATCGTCAGCGAAACGGTCAGCGCGGTCCAGAAGCCGTAAATGCCCATATCGGCATGATAGGCAAGCAGGTAGCCGGGCAACAGGCCGCAACCCCAGAAAGCCACGGCATGGATGAACATCGGCATTTTGGTCACTTTATAGCCGCGCAGCGCATATGAAGCGATACATTGGGTAGCGTCTGCCAGTTGGAATAGGGAGGCGAAAAATAAAACGGTCGCGGCAATGCCTAATACGGCCGCATCGTTGGTGTACATACCGGCCAACTGAAAGCGAAAGATGACCAAGAGCAGCGCGGTGCAGGCAGCAAGCATCCAGCCCAACACCAGCGACACACCTGAAATATAACGCGCCCGCAAAAAATCGCGCCGCCCGAGCGAAAAGCCAACGCGTACCGTGCTTGCCGAGCCGACGCTTTGCGGAACCATATACAAAATACCCGACAGGCTAATGACGACTTGTTGCGCGGCGACATAATCCTCGCCGAATGGCGCCACCAAAAAGACGATAAACGAAAACGCGCTGGCTTCTAGAAAATAAGACAAGCCGATGGGGGCGCCGATTTTCCAAATCTGTTTGAAAGCCGTCAAATCGGGTTTGCCGATTTTTGCCGTCAAACCAAACGGGCGGAAGAATTTTTCTTTGGCGATATAAAGCCACAAAGCCAATGCGCTGAACCAAAATACCGCCGCCGTTGCCACGCCGCAACCTGCGCCGCCCAAAGCAGGCATACCGAATTTACCGTAAACGAACACATAGTTCAGCGGCACATTCAACACAAATGCCGCGAAGCTGACCAACATAATCACGCGCGGACGGTTCAAGCTGGAGGCATAAGCGTGCAAGGCGCGGTGTATCATGGCGGCCGGCATTGCCAAGCTGGTGAAGAACATATATTGCGCCATCGTGTCTTCGACATAATCGTTCAAAGTCAGCCAATGACGGAACGGCGTAATCATCGCCCACATCAACAGCATGCCGAATACGCCCAAACACAAACCAAACCAAATGCCCTGCATTCCTGTTTTGCCGACTTCTTCGGTTTTACCTGCGCCGTACAACTGGGCAATCATCGGGTTCAACGCCGCCATCACGCCCATAAAGGTAATGTAAATCGTAGAAAACGCGCTGCTGCCCAGCGCCACCGCGGCCAAATCTTCCTTGCCTGCACCACCGGCCATTACCGTATCGACAAAACCAATGCCCACTTGCGCCACTTGCGCCAACAGCATAGGCAGGGCGAGGGCGGTAAGCAGGCGGGTTTCTTTTAAGAAAACAGGAAAGGCAAAGCGGTTGAGGTTCAGTAGCATAATGTGTGCGGTTTGAAGACAAAGGCCGTCTGAAAACGGAAATTTAAAATTATAAAGGGTAATGTTTGTACACAGACAAAGATTGGTTTAATCGTTAAATTTTTCAGACGGCCTTAAATGTCGGATGTCTTTTTACTGCTTCCAACCAGCTGTCCGGCGTTTGAAACTGCATCAGGCCGTCTGAAAGCAAAACCGCAGCTTGGGTAGTTGAAGCGCGGGTCAGTTTTTCATTGGTTTCGGCATCGTAAATGGTGTAATCGATACGCAGGCAGCTTTCAATCTCAACAATGTCCATATCAACGCGGATTTTTTGGCCGAAACGGGCAGGGCGGATGTATTTGAGGTTCATCTGCACAATCGGCCAGCTGTATCCTTGCCGCCCCATTTCGTTGTAGTCATAACCGATGGAAGACAGAAAAGCGCAACGTGCGGTTTCAAGGTATTTGACATAGTTGCCGTGCCACACGATGTGCATGGCATCTACGTCAAAAAAAGGAACTTCAGTTTCAAAGCTGTGTTGGCAATAGATGTGTTTTTTCATGGTTTAAAAGAGTAAGTGTGATGGTTTCAGACGGCGTCTTCGCCCCAAAAATCATAAAAATTGAACCATTGTAGCGGATTTTGCGCACATTCTTGCGCCAAAATGTCGGCAAAACCCTGCATCGCGTCTTTGACGGCGGCTTCGCGGTTGCCGCGTTTCCAGCTGGAAGTATCGGTAAAGCGGCGCAGTTTCAAATGATGGCGGCCGTTTTGTTTGACGCAAAACAGCGTGTTTACTTGCGTTTTTAAAAGCGAAGCCAACAGCCATGCGCCTTGCGGCATAGGGGCGGTGTGGCCTAAGAAATTAATGTCGGCGGTTTTCTCGCCGCGGACAGGTACTCGGTCGGCCGCGATGGCAATCCATTCGCCGTCTTCGATACGGCGGTTCAATTCCATCATCAGGGTGGTGTCCAAATCGGTTACCTGAATCAGGCGGATATGTTCTGCGCCGGCTTTTTGCAATGCCTCGTTAAATGCCTGCGCGTGCTTGCTGTGCACCAATACATTGAGTCTGAAATCTTTGTGGTGCGACACCAGCGCACGGCAAACTTCAGTATTGCCCAAGTGCGAACAGGCAAAAATCTGGCCGCGTTCGTTGCGTTTGATTTGCGAATAGATGTCGTCCGGATCTTCAATCACCAAATCTTCATAACGGATTTTGCGTTGCCACACGGCAAAACGGTCGCAAACTGCTTCGCCAAATGCAACGAATTGTTTGAATACGCTGTGTTTCGGCAGGACGATATGGGGAAAGGCCGTCTGAAGACGGGTTTGATAGCGTAAGACATGACGGCGCGGTTTGGGCGCGGTTGCATAAAAATACAGTACCACAAACCAAATGCACGGCCTCATCAAAAAGGCCGGCAGATAGCGCACCATCAGTGTGGTCAGAGCGAGAAACAGGCGGCTGCCGCGTTCGGGCTGCGCCGCCCAATGGGTTTGTTTATGGTCGGTCATGGTTTCAGACGGCCTTTCCGAAAACTTTGCCCAATCGGTGTTTTAACATACCGAAAAACAGCCGTGTGTGCATTTTGCTGATGCGGACATTGTCGGCAAAGGCATCGAAGTGGGACACGCCGTCGGCGGCGTATTGGACGGGTGTTTTAACCCAAACCGGTTTGACGTCGCGCCAGTACAGGCGGATAAGGATTTCCGTATCGAAGTCCATGCGGTCGCCTACGGTTTCTTCGCGGACGACCGAAAGCGCGGGTGCAAGCGGATAGAGGCGGAAGCCGCACATGCCGTCTTTGATGTCGCATGACCAAGTGTGCAGCATATTCCAGAAGTCGGTAATTTTGCGTCCGTAAAGCCGTGCTTTGGGCGCGTCGTCGCCGTATTGCGGCCAACCGCAAACAACGGCTTCGGGATTTTGTTCCGCAGCAGCAAGGAGTTTGGGTGTGTCGTTTAAGCAGTGTTGGCCGTCTGCATCAACCTGCAAGACGTGGGTATAACCATGCTCTTCGGCGTATTCCAAGCCGGTTTTGACCGCTGCGCCTTTACCGCCGTTAATGGGGCGGTAAAGGACATCGATGCCGTCTGAAACCAAAGCCTGCAATACAGGTTTGCATTCTTCGCGTGAACCGTCGTCCACAATTAAAACGTTTAAACTGAAGCCGCGCATGGTTTCGGCAACGTGGCTGATAGTGGTCGGGTGGTTGTAATGTGGAATGAGGGCCAGGGTTTTCATCAATATTCTTTAGGCGACGTTAACACAATGCAGAGTATAGCAAATAAACATGCCATGGCGTTTGAAAAGGCCATCTGAAACGGCAATGACAAAATCGTTAGATTTCGTTTTTCACTGTTTCAGACGGCCTTTGGTATGCCCTTAATTCAGCATTGTACATAACCGACATCGAGGCATAAATCATGGAACTCGTTGAGCGTGCTGCGGTGTCCGATGCTGATGATGATGGTGTCGGGCAGTTTTTGTTTTAAAGCACGGTAGAGCATGGCTTCGGTCGGCTCGTCCAAAGCGGCGGTGGCTTCGTCGAGCAGGATGATTTTGGGCTGCGAGAGCAGGGCGCGGACGAAGGCGACGCGTTGCAGTTCGCCCGGGGAGAGTTTGTGCTGCCAGTCGTCGGTTTTATCCAATTTGTCCACCAGGTAGTCCAAGCGGCAGGTATTCATGGCGTCGATCAGTTCCGGATGTTGTTTGTCGATGTCGGGGTAACAAATCGCATCGCGCAGGCTGCCTTGAGCCGTGTACGGGCGTTGCGGCAGGAAAAGGATGTCTTGTTGCGGCGGATGGTTGACTTTGCCGCTGCTGCCAAACGGCCAAAGGCCTGCCAGCGCGCGCAGCAGGGAAGTCTTGCCGCAACCGCTCGGGCCGCGTATCAACAGGGAATCGCCGCTTTTAAGGTTGATGTTGATGCTGTCCAATAAAACTTCGCCGTTGTGGCGGTATAGGGCGACGTTTTCCAAGATCAGGCCGTCTGAAACTTCGGTAAGCTCGGGTTGTTGTGCGGCGTGTTTTTCTTCCGTGCTCAGCAAAAAGCCGTACAGACGCTCCAATCGGGCGCGGTAGGCGGTGAATTTGTTGTAGAACATCCGGAAGAAAGACAGCGCGTTTTGCAGTCGTGCGAAGGCTTGGACAGTCTGCTGGATGTCGCCGATTTTGATTTGTCCGGCAAACAGGCGCGGGGCTTGCAAAATAATGGGAAAGAGCTTGATGCCGTTGGTAAACATATCGTTAAAGCCGCTCAGGCAGACGCTTTGCCGTGCAATGCGCCAACGGTTGCGGATGATGGCTTTGAAGCGGTCGGCAAGCTGGTCGTGTTCGTGTTTTTCGCCATTGTAAAATGCGACGCTTTCGGCATGGTCGCGCACGCGGACAAGGGAATAACGGTAGTCGCCGTTGAGTTTTTCGTTTTCATAATTAAAACGAATCAAAGGGTTGCCTATCCACATGGCGATAAAGGTCGCCAAAATTACAAACATATAGACAAACCAAACGATGCCGTGCGGAATATCGAAGCCGAACACGGTCAGGATGCCCGCCAAACCCCACAAAACAACGGCAAATTCCAGCGAGGTAACGACCGAATTGACCATGCCGCGCACAAATTCTATGGTTGAAGTGATGAAATCCTGCGCGTCCTGTTGGATACGCTGGTCGATGTTGTCCGGCGCATGGCGGCGCATTTGCAGGCGGTAGTAGTTTTTGTCGGCAAGCCAGCGTGAAGTCAAAACTTCATTGAGCCGCTCCGACCATTTAATTGCCAAACCCTGATCGAGAAAGTCGTTAACGACGTTGTTAAACGCCCGTATCAGCACCACGCCGGCGTTCATCGCTGCAAACATCCAAAACGCAGAGGCATTTAAATCCTGCATCGAGTCGTAAAGCCCTTTGGACATAAAGGTGCTCAACACATTCAGCCGCACTTCGGTTAACAGTAGCGTAATCATTGCCGTAATCAGCAGCAATACTTTAACTGCACTTTTCGGCGTCAGGCAAAGGCGCAGGATATAGCTGAACTCGCGCCCGAAGCGCGTGTTGCGTGCAAAAAACAGAATCACCGCCGAAGCTGCGGCGACCATCAACAAGGTCTGCACCAGCCAAGACGGTGAGGAATAAAGCTCGGTTTGCCATTTTTGCATGGATGTATTCTCTGGAAGGGTCGTAAAGACCGTCTGAAAGGACGGCAAATTTATTGAATTATGATCACTATGAAAATAGTTTTTCAAACTGTTGTATTTTTGTATTTACAAACAGTTCTTATTTGTTTTTGTGGAAAGTAGGAATCTTATCAAATATAATCGCAAAGCTAAATTACTTTGTAATTTTTTACCCGATATAAGAATTATTAATATTTCAATTCAGAAGGAATTTATGAAAAGCAAATTAGCCTTAATGCCGCTTGTGGTTGCAAGCGCATTTGCCTACGCCGCCGATGAAGCCACCCCTGCTCCCGAAGCCCATGCAGAAGTGCAGGAAGTCAAAGTCCACGCCGACGCCAAACGCGTGAAGGCCGCACGCTCTTATTCTATTGCCAGCGACGGTGACTTACGCGATCGTGTGAACTTAGGACTGCTGGGCAAGGCAAATGCCTTTACAGCACCAATTACAGTCGTCAATTACGACGAAAAAGCCCTCAACAACACCGAAGCGCGTACTTTGGTGGATGCCGTAGCTAAAAAAGACGCTTCGACTTGGCAGTTTGGCGGCGAAAGCAATACTTTGACCGGTCTGTACTTCCGCGGTTACCAACTTGATGCGCGCCAATTCAGCGTCAATGGTTTGGCCGGTATGTACGGCACGCAAGGTACGGCCAGCGTGCAAGTCGGCTCCGCGCAACTGATTAAAGGCGCGTCCACCGCCGTAAACGGTATGGACCCAGAAGGCGCGGTATCCGGTTCCGTCAACATCGAAACCAAAAAAGCCGCCGATGAAGGCAACCGCAAAATCGGTTTGGGCTGGTTCAGCAACAACCGCGCCCAAGGCACGTTTGACTTGGGTCAACGCTTCGGCGAAAACAAAGAATTCGGCGTACGCGCCAACGGCAAACTGCGCCACGGCGATACCCCGCGCCACGGCTACAGTGAGGACAACAAAGAATTTGCCTTAAATGCCGACTATCGCGGCGAAAAAGTGCGCGTGGCGTTCGACTCCATCTACGCGAAACGCAAAACCAACGGCGGCCGCGCGCGTATGCAGGACATCCAAAACGCTGATGGTCGTTTGTTCGATGCACCGGATGGCAAAACAAATCTGTTGCCAAGCTGGAACTGGCAAAATACCGTCGGCCAAACCAATATGCTGACTTTCGAATGGGATGCGTTTGAAAATGCGCAAATTACCGGCGGTATCGGTTACAACAAGGCGCGTTATTACGGCACGCTGATTTCTCCGACCATCTGCGGTACAAAAGGCGCAAGCAGCATGACTGCCACTTGTTCGAGCGCCGATCAATACCATACGGGTACAGCACGCCTGACCGACCAATATTTCCGTACTTTGAGTATGAATTTATCCGCGCGCGGCGAATTTGAAACCGGCCCGGTAACGCATAACTGGAGTACTGCTTTTGACCGTATCATTCGTCAGCGTGCAACTGTCCGTGGTTTGGCTGAGGGCAAAAGCCGCGTTGAGGTTGATGCAAACGGCAATATTGACAATCAACTGGCTTCTTTTGTCCCTAATTACGCGACAGACTGGGAAAGCTCAGCAAACCTGGATGCCAATATCAAAGTCAACAGCCTGGCTTTGTCCGACACCTTGGGCTTTGCCGACAATAAATACCGCCTGACGCTGGGCGGACGTTTCCAAGCAGTTGAATACACCAATAAAAAAGAAGGTCAAAGCGGAGATTCCAAACGCTTCAGCCCGATGCTGATGGCTGCATGGGTACCGCAACCTGACTTGGTCGTGTACGGCAACTACATGGAAGACTTGGAGCCTGCCGACATCAAAACCGATGATTCCGGCGAAACTACGATGTCCAAACCTCGTGTCAGTCGTCAGTTTGAAGTCGGCGTGCGCAAAAACTGGGGTAGTTTTGTCACTACGTTGAACGCGTTCCAAATCAAACGTCCGGGTTACTGGCGCGGCCAGACAACCACCAAGACAATAAATGGGGTAAAAACAACAACGTTGACTTATGGCAACAATTCCGATTTTGCCCGCTATAAAGCGCAAGGCGGCGCGGCCGGCGACGAGCAAGGCATGGAACGTAATCGCGGTATTGAGTTCAATACCTATGCCAACTTGTTGAATAATACCTTGCGTCCAAGTTTTGGTCTGATGTACTTGCATTCAACCGTGAAGGATTATCCAAATTCACGCGATATGCTGGTTAACGGTGTACAAGTTGCCAATCCGCGCGTGATTGCCAAAGCAGGCGTGGAATGGGATACGCCGTTTGCCAAGGGCTTGACCTTGAACGGCAATGTTTCGTATTTCGGCAAGTCTTACCAAGACACGCAAAAACAATACGCCTTCCCATCCTATACCTTGGTTGACGTAGGCGCGCGCTACAAAACCAAGCTCGGCAAAAATACTTTAACCGTCAGCAGCTCGGTAGAAAACCTGTTCAACAAAAACTACTGGCAGGTACAACGCGGCCAATACGACCGCAGCTTCGCCGTCGTCGGTATGCCGCGTACTTACTGGCTGAAAGCGGAATTGGATTTCTAATCTGATTTCGGTTTGACCGTAATAGCAGGCCGTCTGAAAGGGAATGATAAAAAGCAAAAATTTGTTTTTTTATCCCTTTTCAGACGGCCTGATTTGATTGCCTTATGTTTTTTGCTTGAAAAATCTTACATGTTTTTTATGGATTTCACGCGAAACAAGGTTAATATTCCATTTTCACAATACATCATTCGAGAAGACATATGAAAAAATCCATCAAACTGACTCTGTGCGCCCTCGCACTCTCACTTTCCGTGCAAGCGCAAGCGGTTACCCATGCAGTGATTGAAACCAATATGGGCAACATCCAACTGGAGCTGGATGAAGTCAAAGCGCCGAAAACCGTGGCAAACTTTGTCAATTACGCCAAAAAAGGTTTTTACGACAACACGATTTTCCACCGCGTTATCGACAATTTTATGATTCAAGGTGGCGGATTTACCGAGAAAATGGTTCAAAAATCCACCGATAAAGCCATCAACAACGAAGCAGACAACGGCCTGAAAAATAATGTCGGCACCATCGCCATGGCGCGCACCGGCGATCCGAATTCCGCAACCAGCCAGTTCTTTATCAATACGGCCGACAACGACTTTTTGAATTTCAAAAGCAAAACCCCTCAAGGCTACGGCTATGCCGTTTTCGGTAAAGTTACTTCCGGCATGGACGTTGTCCGTAAAATCAGCAAAGTGAAAACAGCGACACGCGGTTTCCATCAAGATGTACCGACCGAAGCCGTGATTATCCGCAAAGTCAGCATCAAATAATTTTGATTGCTTGAATCCAGACAACAGGCCGTCTGAAACATTCAGACGGCCTGAATTTATTTATTTGATAATAAGCGGCAATTTGGGCGATAATTCAGCATCTACTATTTAAGGAGTCGATTATGCAAACCCGCCTGCCTTTTTTCGGCGTTGTCCGTGTCAGCGGTGAAGACAGAGCTTCATTTCTTCATGGCCAATTATCCAACGATATTAATAATTTAGCTTCAGGTCAGGCATGTTACGCCACATACAATACGCCTAAAGGCCGTGTGTTGGCGAATATGCTGGTCGTCAATCGCGGAGAAGATTTGCTGCTGGTCATGGCGCAAGATTTGACCGAATCCATCGTCAAACGCCTGAGAATGTTTGTCTTGCGTGCAAAAGTCGTCTTCGAGCTGATGCCCGATTTGGCAGTCAGCGGCGAGTTGGCAGACAATGCAGAACCTCATCCTGCTACCGAACCGCAACTGTCTTTCCCGGCTCAGATTCATGAAAACGCCGTAGAAATTGCCTTGCCGCACACAGGCCGTCTGAAAATTTCAGCAGCCGAAAACGCAGCAGAATATCAAGCAGAAGCCGAAAACGCATGGAACCTGCACGAAATCCGCAGCGGCTATCCGTGGATTTGCGCCGCAACCAAAGAAGCGGCTGTTGCCCAAATGCTCAACCAACACATCATCGGCGCCGTCCATTTCCGTAAAGGCTGCTACCCCGGCCAAGAAATCATCGCCCGCGCCCAATACCGAGGCCAAGTCAAACGCGGCCTGGCCGTATTAAGCGGCGATTCTTTGGAAGCTGCCGGTATTGTCATCAAAATCGGCGAGGAAGAAGCAGGCGTCATCCTCAACACAGCACTGACTGAACAAGGCAGCCTCAGCCTCGCCGTTATCAAGTTTTCCGCAGCAGAAGCAGCATTGACCGATGCAGACGGTAATGCTTTGAAACAGGAAAAACTGTTTTTTACGGTAGAGAAAGATTGATTGTCAGATGATTGAATAAAAAGCTTAAATATTAGCTTGAAATGAAAACAGAAAGGCCGTCTGAAATTCAGACGGCCTTTGATATTGAGTTTTGTTGGTACATGACCCAAGCTGCGTTTGCTTCTGACTGGATTACGGCATGGTTTAGAATCATTCGGTAGCAACAAAAACCGCGTGCGTGCGTACCGCACACACCCTACACCTTAATCTTAAGGTTTGCGTCGCCCGCAGGTAGGGTGTGTGGCGTAGCCACGCACGCGGTTGCTGGGAATGCAGGCTACGGCTTGCTTAATACGGCACTGACTGAACAAGGCAGCCTCAGCCTCGCCGTTATCAAGTTTTCCGCAGCAGAAGCAGCATTAACCGATGCAGACGGCAATGCTTTGAAACAGGAAGAACTGTTTTTTACGGTTGAGAAGGAATAACTAGCTTTAATATCTAAGATTCAAATAAAAGGGCGTGTGTGAATTGCGCCCTTTGAAAATTTATTTAAAAATTTGATTTGTTACATCTCGTGCGAAATTTTTACCTGTACGATAATCGCTACTTGTTTTAGAAATGGTTGCAGTGTATCTGCCATCATTGGAAAAAACAAATTTATGATGTTTTCCTTCATCTGAATGATCAAATCCTAAATTTTTTAACTCCTCTAAAGTCTTAGGAGTCATTTTTTGGTAATCATTCATAATACGTTTAAGTCTATCTTGTTTTATGATTCGAAGATCTTTTTTTTCATCTAATTTATTATGATTAAATAAGTCATACAATATATGATATTTTCTAGAATCCTCTTTTGTGTTATTTTCTAAAGTATACTTTAAAGCATCTACTACAAAACTTCGGATTTCATAATCGTATAGATCTTGTTCATTTCCATAGTTTAAGACTCCTTGGGAGCGACTAAAATTAGTAGAATTTAATCTTCGATTCTCTGCTTCTAGCTTTGCAATTTCTTTATTTGCCTCTTCTAGTCTTTCTTCTTTGATTCTTAATTCATCATCAAATGCATTAATATATTCTTCTACGCTTACATCAGTAGAATTTTTTCTTAATTGATCAATTCTTTGTTTTGAAATACATTCTTTTAAATATAACCAATTGCATTGTGTTGTCTGTCTTTTGTTGAGTAGTGCTTGAATAATATCCTCTTGGATATTACGTTCTAACTTATTCGGCGTATCAATAGAATCAGTAAGGAAATATGATTTTCGTCCATTTTGAGGCCAGTAAACGCCAATTGTACCATTAAATACATTTTTAGCATTTGAGAGGTTTCTTAATTTCATAGAGAACTTACGGCTTGGTTCTACAATTACATGCGCATTTCCAGAAAGGTTTTTAGCAATTTTTTTGTAATCTATTAGATGTTGATTTGATTCAGGATCATAACTAATGTAGACAATAGGCAAAATATTTTCTGCTACATCTTGAATCAATGCTGCAGCAATTTCTTCTTCACCTTCTTTTAAAAGAATTGCCTTATCTGAGACAGGAATTTGTCCATCCATACCTCCACTATATTCTTTTAGAATTTGTTTAATAATATATGGCTTTTTAGCCTTAGGTATTTGCAAGGAAGCTTGAGATAATTCACAACTTAATTGAATACTAATAAAATGTTGGTTATGATTTTTAGACGAAACAATAGTTGTCACCCAAGTAGTATTATCTTTGTTTTGTTTTGAGAATCTAATCCCCCCAATTGAAGAAGATATATTTGGAAAATTTGCATATCCAAATTCTACTTTTTCATTTCCTTTTTCAATAATTTCATCAGTTTTGTCAAGTAGTCCATTAAAGTCATCTTTTGATAAGATGTAATGCTTACTACCAATAATCCAATCGCACGCTAATTGCAAAATTTTTTTTACTTCTAATTTATCAGGTAATGGGAATTCAAAAGAGTGAATTAGCATATGTATCCCTTTATTCTTAAGAAAATATTAGAATGCCAATCAAATGATAATTTTTGATTGGCATATTTAAAATTCATCAATTCAGATTAAATGAGTTTTTCATTTATCCAATTTTCAATGTTTACCAACATTTCAGGCAATTTGTCGGCATCTGTACCGCCGGCTTGCGCCAAGTCAGGACGGCCGCCGCCTTTGCCGCCGACTTGTTCGGCTGCAAATTTAACCAGATCGCCTGCTTTGACTTTGCCAGTCAACGGTTTGGATACGCCGGCACACAGGGAGACTTTGCCGTCGTTGACTGCGGCGAGCAGTACGATGGCTTGTTCTGATTTGCCGGTCAAGTCGGTCACGATTTCGCGCAGGGCTGCGGCATCGGCTTCGATTTGGGCGGCAACGAGTTTGGCTGCGCCCAAGTCTTTTGCGTTGTCCAAGAGTTTTGCACCTGCATGGACGGCGAGTTCGGCTTTGGCGCGTGCCAATTCTTTTTCCAATGCTTTGGCGTGTGCTGCGCCTGCTTGGATTTTTGCCAGTACGTCTTTTTCGGTTTGGGCTTTGGTTTCGGCAATAATGTCTTTAACCAAACGCTCTTGCTCTTGCGCCCATTTGAGTGCGTTCAGGCCGGTGATGGCTTCGATACGGCGCACACCTGCGGCAATACCGCCTTCGCTGATGATTTTGAAGAGGCCGATGTCGCCGGTGCGTGAAACGTGTGTACCGCCGCACAATTCGGTAGAGAAACCGCCCATTTGCAATACGCGCACTTCGTCGCCGTATTTTTCTCCGAAGAGCATCATGGCGCCGGTTTTTTGGGCGTCTTCCATGCTCATAATGGCTGCGTTGACGGCAACGTTGGCCAAAATGGCTTCGTTGACGCGGCGTTCTACTTCGGCGATTTCTTCGGCAGTTACCGCTTGAGGATGGGAAATGTCGAAACGGGTGGATTCGGCGGTAACCAAAGAGCCTTTTTGTTCAACGTGTTCGCCCAATACATCGCGTAGGGCTTTGTGCATCAAGTGGGTGGCGCTGTGGTTGCGCATATTGGCATTGCGGATTTCGTCATCCACTTTAGCGGTAACGCTGTCGCCGACTTTCAGACGGCCTGAAGTTTGTACGCCGAATTGACCGAATACGGCCGCTTTGATTTTTTGGGTATCGCGTACTTCAAAGCGGTTTTCGCCTGCGAAGATATAGCCGACATCGCCGACTTGACCGCCGGATTCTGCGTAGAACGGGGTAAAGTCGATAACGACGGCACCTTCGTCACCTTCGTTCAATTCGTTGACTTGCTCGCCGTCTTTGTAGAGGGCGAGGACTTTGGATTCGGTTTGGCGTTCGCTATAACCTTTAAACTCGGTGTCCTGACCTTCGTAAGGCAGTTGGGCGTTGGCTTTGAAACTTTGTGCGGCGCGTGCGCGTGCGCGTTGGGCTTCCATCTCACGCTCGAAGCCTGCTTCGTCCAGTTCGATATTGCGTTCACGGCAGATGTCGGCAGTCAAGTCGTATGGGAAACCGTAGGTATCGTAGAGTTTGAAGATGATTTCGCCGTCGAGTTTTTTGCTGCCTTTAGCCAATGCGTTTTCCAACAAAGCCATGCCGGTTTCCAGAGTTTGGGCAAAACGGCTTTCTTCGTTTTTTAACGCTTCTTCGATTTGGGCTTGTTTTTCTTTCAATTCAGGGTAGGCATCGCCCATCTCTTTAACCAAATCGGCCACCAGTTTGTGGAAGAATGGTTTGCTTTGACCCAGTTTGTAACCGTGGCGTACGGCGCGGCGGATAATGCGGCGCAATACGTAGCCGCGGCCTTCGTTGGAAGGCAATACGCCGTCGGCAATCAGGAAGGAGCAGGAGCGGATGTGGTCGGCAATCACTTTCAGGCTCGGCTCGTCCATGCTGAATGGCGCGCCGGTTTCGCGGGCAACGGCTTTGAGCAGGTCTTGGAACAAGTCGATTTCGTAGTTGCTGTGAACATGCTGCATGACGGCGGCCATGCGCTCCAAGCCCATGCCGGTATCGACGGAAGGCTTAGGCAGCGGATTCATATTGCCTTGTTCGTCGCGGTTGAACTGCATAAATACGCAGTTCCAAATTTCAATCCAGCGGTCACCGTCTTCTTCAGGACTGCCCGGAATGCCGCCCCAAATTTCTTCGCCGTGGTCATAGAAAATTTCGGAGCAAGGGCCACAAGGGCCGGTGTCGCCCATTTGCCAGAAGTTGTCGGATGCGTATTTCGCGCCTTTGTTGTCGCCGATGCGGACGATACGCTCGGCAGGCATGCCGATTTCGTTCAACCAGATGTTGTAGGCTTCGTCGTCTTCTGCGTAAACGGTTGCCAAGAGTTTGTCTTTAGGGATGTTCAACCATTCCGGGGAAGTCAGGAATTCCCAAGCGAAGTGGATCGCGTCGCGCTTGAAGTAGTCGCCGAAGGAGAAGTTGCCCATCATTTCAAAGAAGGTGTGGTGACGGGCGGTGTAGCCTACGTTTTCCAAGTCGTTGTGTTTACCGCCTGCGCGTACGCATTTTTGCGCGGTAGTGGCGCGGTTGTAGGGGCGTTTGTCAAAGCCGAGGAATACGTCTTTAAATTGGTTCATGCCTGCGTTGGTAAACAACAGGGTCGGGTCGTCGTGTGGCACGAGCGAGGAGGAGCGGACGATGGTGTGGCCTTTAGATTCAAAAAATTTCAGGAATTTTTGGCGTAGTTCGGTGGTTTTCATAATGTCTCGATAAAATTTTGTACAAAGATTTCAGACGGCCCGGACGGCGCGTTGAGATTAAAAACGAATGGGCGTTATCTTACCGCAAAACCATATTTCAAGCTATCGGCAGAAAGGTTTTAAGTTGGCAGTAATCCGTCTTTCAGACGGCCTCAAGCGGGACGATATCTTTTAACAATGAAGCCTATCCGCTCGAGCTTGCCTGCTTTATAATGCCTCTCTATTTTCAACCGGATACGCAAGGAATGATAATGACCAAACATCTGCCCCTCATCGTACTGACTGCGCTGGCACTGGCCGGCTGCGGCGGCTCGGACAAAACTACTGCCGACAAGGCGGCTCAAACCGATAATCAAAAGGTATTGAGTATTTACAACTGGTCGGAATATGTCGATCCCGAGACGGTTGCCGCGTTTGAGAAAAAACACGGTATCTCAGTAACTTATGATGTATATGACAGCGATGAAACGCTGGAGAGCAAGGTGTTGACCGGTAAGTCGGGTTACGACATCGTGGGTCCTTCCAATGCGTTTGTCGGTAGGCAGATTAAGGCAGGTGCGTATCAGAAAATAGACAAATCCCTGATTCCCAACTATAAAAACTTGAATCCTCAGTTGATGAAGCTGATGGAAGGCGTCGATCCGGGGCATGAATATGCGGTGCCATTTTATTGGGGTACCAATACTTTCGCCATCAATACCGAGCGTGTGAAAAAGGCTTTGGGCACGGATCAGCTGCCGGACAATCAATGGGATTTGGTGTTTAACCCCGAATACACGTCCAAACTCAAACAATGCGGCATCAGCTATTTGGACAGCGCAGCGGAAATTTATCCTATGGTGTTGAACTATATGGGTAAAAACCCAAACAGCAGCGAAACGGCGGATATTAAGGCGGCTACGGAAGTCTTGAAGAAAAACCGTCCGTACATCAAGCGTTTTACTTCGTCCGGTTTTATCGATGATTTAGCGCGCGGCGATACTTGCGTAACGATTGGTTTTGGCGGCGATTTGAACATTGCCAAACGCCGTGCCGAAGAAGCAGGCGGCAAGGAAAAAATCCGTGTAATGATGCCGAAAGAAGGCGTGGGGATTTGGGTGGATTCGTTTGTGATTCCGAAAG
>ERZ772979.1122-NODE-1122-length-16323-cov-3.834645_pt1 | contig 16323 bp, 14 predicted proteins | sample MGYA00511130_ERZ772979 | MGnify/ENA primary metagenome ERZ772979 (study PRJEB29015, sample SAMEA2738103) | human oral metagenome | biome: human oral; feature: human-associated habitat; material: saliva | place: China | collected 2186 ... | reverse complement strand
TGTCCAGCAGGGATTCGATGTGTCCGTGGACGAGCTTGGCCGGGTAGCACACGTTTTCGGAGGGGATCGATTCCATTCCCTGTTCGAATAGCTCGTGGTTGCTTCGCCCGGAGATCATGACGCGGAAGCCAAGCTCAGTGAGCATCGTGAACCAGAAGGGGTAGTTCTCGTACATGCCCAGAACACGCGGAATACCAATGTCCCCACGGAATGCCTTGGCTTCGGTGAGGCGTCGGTACCCAAAGATCCTCTTGTACTTCCAGTCATAGAGGTTGGGAAGGTCCGACTTACGTGGAACCTTTTCGAGGCTTGCCCCGCGTTCGCAACGGTTACCCGATACGTGCCTTTCTCCGTTGGAGAAGGTCGAGATCGTCATCTGGCAGTGGTTTTGGCACAGGCGGCAGGTCTTGCGCGTGGTCTCGACTTGGAAGTCTTCGAGGTCTTCGATGCGCGCAAGCGACGACTCACCTTCGCCGCTGTCGTGCATGCGGGCCGTAAGCGCCGCACCGTAAGCGCCCATAAGGCCGGCGATATCGGGGCGAACTACCTCACGGCCGGTCAGCAGCTCGAATGCGCGAAGCACTGAATCGTTGAGGAAGGTTCCGCCCTGAACGACGACGCGCTCACCCAAGTCCGAGGGATCCTTGAGCTTGATGACCTTGTACAGGGCGTTACGCACGACCGAGTAGGACAGGCCGGCACTGATATCGCGCACATCTGCGCCTTCTTTTTGTGCCTGCTTGACCGAGGAATTCATGAAGACCGTGCAGCGCGTTCCCAAGTCCACGGGATTCGTTGATTCCATGGCCATTTTCGCAAAGGTTCGCACATCGGTTCCCATGGTCTGCGCAAAGGTTTGCAGGAAGGAACCACAACCGGAGGAGCAGGCCTCGTTGACGGAAATGGAATCGACTGCGTGATCCTTGATCCGCAGGTACTTCATGTCTTGGCCACCGATGTCGATGACCGAGGTAACGCCGGGCTGAATGAATTCTGCAGCGCGATAGTGCGCCATGGTCTCGATTTCGCCCTCGTCCATGGTCAGGGCTGCGGTGACCAAACCTTCGCCGTATCCGGTGGCACAGGATCGGCCAATCACGGTGCCTTCGGGCAGCTCACTGCGGACCCTTCGGACAATTTCTACCGCTGCAGCAACGGGGTCACCTTCGTTAGAGGCATAGTGGGTGAAGACAATCCGGTCATCTTCGTCGATAAGAACAGCCTTGATAGTGGTTGAACCCGCATCAATTCCAAGCCAGCAGCGCCCGCGCGCCTGAGAGAGATCAGCCTTGGGGATGACTTCTTGCGCGTGACGCTGGACGAATTCTTCCTTCTCTTCTGGGGTCGCGAAAAGGGGACGCATTCGCGGGGATTCGGCCTCGACCTGAGCAGTGGCGAGGCGGTCGATAAGTTCACCCAGCGGGCTTCCCTGCTCTTCACCTCGTTTCTTTGCTTCTTTCGAGGCCAAGAGCGCAGCTCCGATAGCGACGTACAGCTGCGCGTTTTCCGGGGTGATGAAGGAGTCTGCTTTGGGGAGCAGAGTCTTGTAGGCCTCGCGAAGTTGAGGGAGGAAGTGCAGCGGGCCGCCAAGGAACATGACGTTTCCGCGGATGGGACGACCACAGGCAAGGCCGGCAATCGTTTGGGTTGCGACCGCGCTGAAGATCGAGGCCGCGAGGTCCTCGTGCGCGGCGCCCTGGTTGATCAGTGGCTGGATATCCGATTTCGCGAAGACACCGCAGCGCGAGGCGATCGGGTAGAGCTGAGTGTGCGCTTGGGCCAGCGTGTTCAGTCCAGAGGCATCGGTGTGGAGCAGCGTGGCCATCTGGTCAATGAAGGCACCGGTTCCGCCCGCGCAGGTTCCGTTCATTCGCTGTTCGGGGGTGGGGTGAAGGTAAGTGAGCTTGGCATCTTCACCACCCAATTCGATAACGACGTCCACTTCTGGGTGGAGTCGCTGAGTGGATTCCGTTCCCGCGATAACTTCCTGAACAAAGGGGATTTTCATTGCTCGAGCGGTCGTCAAACCACCCGAACCGGTGATCGCAGCTTGGACGACCAATCCCGGGTAAATATCCTCGATATCTTCGAGGAGGTGTCCGAGTTCGGCGCGAACGTCAGCGTTGTGGCGACGATAGTCGGAGAAGAGGATGCGATTGCCATCCAAGACAACGGCTTTGACCGTCGTTGACCCCACGTCAATACCAAGCTGGCACGGGTGCTCGGGCGTGCTTTCGACGTGTAGACGCGAGCCTTCAATGATCTGCGTATCCATGTTGGGCACGCTATGTCCCTGATTTCTAATTTCCAAACTGTTGAAATTAGACTGAGCTCATGGCGACGATGCATCAACCAAGGGCGGAAAAACAGCGAAAAGCGCCTTCAGATTCCCTGACAACTAACCCTGAAGTTTCATCAGGTGTTGAAATTTCTGATTCAAATAACGCAACATCATCTGTATCTAAAATCCACCGTGGCCCCAGCGCCTGCCGCGGCGAAGTCAAACAGCACATCATCGCTGCCGCCAGAAGTGAATTCGTCACTCAGGGCTACGACCACACAACCCTGCGTTCAATCGCCCGAGCAGCCGGATGCGACCCCGCGCTCATCACCTACTATTTCGGGACTAAGCAGAAACTTTTCCGCGCCTGCATGGATCTTCCCCTCGATCCGGCCTCGGAAATCATCGCGCTTCTTACCCCAGGCCCACAGGGAGCGGCCACACGCTTAGTTGACTACATCCTGGACCTCTACGAGCACACGCTCACTTCAGACACCCTCTTAGCGCTTATGCGCGCGCTGATCACTGATACCTCGACCTCTCAGCGCTTTCGCACCTATATCCGAAGCGATGTCTTAGAGCAGATCAGTCAATTCCTTGCCGCAGACCCTGAACGCGCTCGGCGCCTTGGCGAGGAACTCGAGATCGTCCTTTCCATGCTGTACGGCGTAGTCACCATGCGCTACATCATTGCTCTGGAGCCTCTGGCAACCATGCCTCGTCAGCGCATTCACGAAAGCCTGACCCCTCTATTGCAACAGCGCATCGATCACATATTCGCCTCACTTCTTCCGCAATAAAAAGCCACTTTCGGCGCGCGCGCGGCATCAAATCGCATGGCTGTTGGCACAATTGGAGCATGACAACTCACGCTCCCACTGCTGAAGAACGCGCAGCTTTTGTCGCCCCCCGACCCAAGCGTCACTGGTGGCAAACGCGTAAGGGCACCGCAGCCGGCACCGCTGGGGGCAAAGTCGTCTATTTCGCTCGAAGTGCAACCATTATTGATCCCTCAACCCAGGCCCACTACCTCGACCGCTCAGATCTTGCTTTCCGCGCCGATTCAACGGTCGCTGTTTTCGACCCCCAAGCTGCGCGCCGCCATCATGTCGCATGCGTCCTTTCTGGCATCAGCCCGCTTGATGAAGGTTCGGTGTGGGTGCCCACGGGTAGCAGGACTACCCTGATCAGTCCCGATGAAGTTCTGAACCCCTCCCTCACGCTCCTCCAAAACTTGGTAATTCCGTGCGCAACGATGGGGCAAACCCTTGATCCCGAGGTCATCGAGTCGACAGCCTCTGCCCTAAATATCGATCTCACGCGTTCCGCCAGTGATCTTTCCGCCTCTGAATTGCTGGATTTCCAGGTGTTACGCGCGATCGTTTACCGCGCAAACCTGGTGATTATCAGCGATCTTCCCGCCGACGTCGATCAGGGCGATTTCCTTGACGAGTTCTTCGAAGCTCTCGCTCCCCTGCGTTCCAGCGGCGCGTGCGTCGTTTTCTTTACCGATCTGGCCCAAGCTGCCGAGCACGCCGATCGCGTTCTCATCATCGCGAATAGCACGGTCGCCGCAGACACCGGGAAGGTTGACGCGCAATTCATCCGCATGGCCTACGAGGCCATCAACGAAGACCCCACTTCCTATCTTGGACCGATTCCACGCGCGGGTGACCCGATTCTTCCCCCCTCCTCCCCCAGTGACGAGGCCGATTCTCCCACCGGCACCGACACCGCGGAAGTCGCTCCCGCCCTTTCCCCCGAAGATGACGAGGCCTCGGATGAAGAAGCCCTCCCCGCAGAGGAGAGCCGTGACGAGGACACCAACGCGGCCTCGGAAATCGAGGAAGAGGATGAGGAGCCCGCAATTACGCCTAATTGGCACCCGCTGACTACTCGGGTTGTGCGCACAGCAGACTCTCCGCTCCCCGAGCCAGTGACTTCGCAGTGGGATGACAATCCTGAGACCGCAGAGATCGCTCTTGCTGCGATTGCCCAGGCACAACGTTTCCATCGCATCGATCAGGCGCGTGCTTCATTGGGAGATGAACTTAAAGAACAACTCAATGAGGATTTGCCTTCCGGTTCTGATGCAAGCCCCGAAGAACTCGCACTGATCGAGCAGGCGCAAAAGATCTTGGGCGAGCTCCCCGGTCCGGTGATGCCGGATGAGGATTCTGTACCCGAGTCGGATGCTAAGTGACACGTATTCGTGTCAAAATTAAAGAGTGACTGCACTTCGGTGCCCATCTTCGTAGGAAGCGATGAAGGTATGAGTAATTACCGTCCCTCTTTGGGGCAGGTTCCGTCTGAGCCCAAACCCCCCAGCATTGGCGAGCTTTTCGGCCGTATGACGGCGCAAATCTCCACGCTCATCCGCGGAGAAATTGAACTGACGAAGACCAAGGCGATGACCTTCCTCAACTTCACAAAAGCGGGGATCATCGCGCTTGTGATTGCGGGTGTTTTCGCACTCTACGGCTTGGGATGGCTGCTGCACAGCGCAGAACTTGCGCTGGCTTTGGTCCTTCCCGCTTGGGCAGCGTCACTCATCGTATGCGGCGTGATCTTCTTGATCGTGATCATCTTCGCTCTGGTTGGCATCTCGAAGTTGAAGAAGTCCAGCCAGCACATTCCCGCACCCCAGCAGGGCCTGAAGGAAGATGTGGATGCCGTGAAGAAAGGGGCTCAAAAGTGAGCAACGAGCAGACTCCAGCGGAACTGAGCGCAGATGAGATTGAAGCCCAGCTACGTATGACGCGTATTGAGCTCACCAACACGGTTGATCAGCTTGTGACACAGCTTCACCCTTCGTACCAGATTGAGCAGGCAAAGCAGAATGCTCAGGCAAAGGTTGAGGAACTGAAGGAACGTGCTCGCTCGACCTGGGAGCTGGCACGCGAAGGTGATACTGATGCGATGCGCACTCTGGGAATTGCCGCCTGCTCTGTTGTGGCGGTTGTCGGCCTTGTTGCGTGGCGTATTACTTCGCGCGTGAGGCGTTCGGGTTCTCAGAACTCCCGCTGAAGGCGTAATTTGGCCCCATCCAACACTTCGGGTGGGGATCGGGCATCGTTTTTAGGTATGATGTTCCCACGAAACATTTTGAACACCTAGGGCACCGCTTGTGCGGACCCGACCGAAGTAGAGGGGGTCGACGCCATGGGGCGCGGCCGTCAAAAGGCCAAGCAGACGAAAGTCGCACGCAAGCTGAAGTATTTCAGCCCTGACACCGACCTGGATGCACTCCAAAGGGAGCTTGCAGCCGGGCATGAGACGCATAGCGAAGAGCAGACAGACGAAGACGATCTGTACGCACGCTACGCTGATTACGCCGAAGATGACCAGGATTCCCAGGATGACCACTGGGATGACGAGGACTACTGGACGTCCCCTTCCTCGCAATCGCGAAAGTAGCTGAGCTCTTCCGCTTTAAGACATAAGGAAACACCGTCAGACGGGTTTGTTACACCCATCTGACGGTGTTTTTGTATCTGCTAGGAAGGAAGCCACGTAGGGTGAGAAGCTGCCTGAAGGCTTGAAGGAGGGCATCACTCTTTACCCGGATAAAACACAGTCCCGGTGGCGATTTCTCGCCACCGGGACCAGCGTTATAGCGTCAGTGCGCTAGATGGTTCAGCCCATCTTGCGACGCGTTGCAACTGCAGCGCCACCGGCGATCAATGCTGCCATTCCAAGGCCCAGCAGAATTCCGCTGTCTGCACCGGTCTTTGCCAGGGAAGACTTGGGGTTCTTCGGCTTCTTGGGCTGCTCAGAAGGCGTCGAGGGAGGAGTCGACTCGGTCGGTGCGGGAGGCACCGAGGTGGTGGTCGACGGAGACGGCTCGGGAGTCGTGGTCGACGGGGTGGGCTTCGGAGCCGGAGTGGTCGTCGACGGAGTCGGTGACGGCGCAGGAGTCGTCGTGGACGGCGTGGGCTCCGGGGTCGGAGTCGTGGTCGACGGGGTCGGAGTCGGCTTCGGCTTGGTCACGTTGGTGACTGTTGCGGTGTAGTCCTTTTCAGGGTTAACCGTCAGAGTTGCGGTCTTCTTGTCCGCACCCAAGGTGACGCCATCAGATTCGCTGAAGACACCGGAAGTTGCGTTATCCCACAGGACACTTGCATCGGGAAGGTTCTTTTCCTTGATGGTGACCTTCGTGCCGACAGGCAGCTTGTCCGGGTAGGTGTAGGTCTGTCCCTTCTTAACGGTGACAGTTTCAGTCTTGTCAACGCCGGGACCCTTCAGGGTCACTTCGAAGGAGAAGTCCGGATCATCGGTCAGAGCAGCTGCGGAGTCATCAACCTTCTTTGCGATGGAGAAGACCTGCTTTGCTTCTGCACCAGCATCAGCACCGTAGACGAGCTTTTCACTTGCAATTGATGCACCCGGAGTGCCCGGAGCTTCAATGTTTGCAGTATTCCAGTAGCGTCCATTCACCAGGTTCTCAACGCGACCGTAGAGGGTGAAGACTGCGAACTGGTTTGCAGGAATCTCAGGAATCTGAATCTTGAGCGCGTTCGCATCACAGGTGATGGTCGCGTTTTCACGGAGAGAACCGTTAGAGAGGTCCGCACCTGCGTAGTTTGCGCCGCCAACAGCTGCAAGAAGCTTGAAGTTAGTGGCATTGGTCTTCAACTGGTTCGTCAGATCGGTGCAGTCGAAGTCCCACTTGGTGTCTTCGGAGTTGTCGGTAAAGGTCACGTTCTTCAGACCATTGGAGCCACCGGGAATGGTCACGCGCCAAGAGATGGTGCGGCTCTTGTTCCAAACGGTGCCGGGGTAGGTCCAGAAGCCATCCTTACGGAAACCTTCGCCAACACCGACGCCCTTCTTGACGTTAACGTCAACGGACTTGGTCTCGGTCAGATGGAAAGGCTGCGTGCCTCCGATCTCATTGGCCTCCAGGGTCAAGCGCGAGCGAGTGATCACCCAGCCATCCCAAGATGCCGCACCCTCAGCTGCTTCATTGAAGACGACCTTGACAGTGCCATCTGATCCCCAAGTAGCGCAGCCAATCACGGTGCCCGATGCGGACTTCACATCGAAGGTGAAGGGAGCAATCGGGTTCGCGGACTTGGTTGAAAGCTTGTACTGGAAGTACTGACCTGCGGTCACCTTCGAGCTGGTCGACCACTTGACCTTGTAACCAAGGGTCTGACCAACAGTGAGGTTCGTCGTTGCATTTCCATTGTCGTCAACCAGTTCAGGCTGGCCAACAGTCATTTTCGAGGTGATATCCGTGGTGGGTGCGGGACAAGTTGCGGCGTGGGCGGCGGGAGCGGCAGCGTCAGAGAAGATCTCAACGGCACCGATACCACCAACCGCAAGCGTCAGCGCTGCGAGCGCAGAAACCGCGCGCTTAGTGCGGAGGGTTGTCATAGGAAAAACTCCAAAAATCCGAAGATTGACAGATTCAAAAATATATTACAGGTAATCAGGCTGAAATTCCTAGTGTTTTCTCAGCTAAATTTATTCAGATTTCATTCATAAACATTTCATAAAGAAACCAGGAAGTCATCCTCGTCAACCACAGCTCCGCCCGCAATTCCAAGGATAATTGTTGCTGCAGACTCAATATCACGAGTCGAACGCATACGCTCCAAACGCTCGGAACGAGTGACGATACTCTCAGGAACCTCGACATTTCCCTTAGGAAGCCAGCGTAGTCGATACTCAATGACCGCCCCCTGCGCCCATTCCTCCCAGCGCAAGACATGAGGAACCTGCTCGACCTGATGCACTTCAACCATCATGATCGACTGATTCCCAATAGGACTGAGCAAAGCAAAACCATCAACAACTTGTTCAGCACTGAGTGCATGTTCACGATCTCGCGCTAAGGCTTCACGTAACTCATCACTCAACTCATGCACCACTGAACGCAGCTCTCGTTCAGCCTCGGCATCGCGACGATTTTGACGGGAAGGCTCTCCCTGCGCATCAGCAACCAACTCACGCGAATCAATCGTCTCTGGGAAAGCCTCAGCCAAGGCCTCGGCAAGCTCAGCGGGCCCCACCCAACGCGGTGAATACACGGCCAAGGACACTGCGGAATCAGGATCGGGCTGCATAACAACGCCACTTCCCGCAATGCGCACAGCCCCAGCCAAGCGCCGAGCCATCCGCTCCAGCACCAGCAAGACCTGATATTCGAGCCCAACGGGCAAGCCCTCGGGGAAAGCCGAAGCCCAGCGGTCACTCGCGGCAAGCTCAGGCGGTGCAGGCTCCCCGCGCATCGGCTCACACTCCACAACCCACGCGTGAGTGAGGTCTGCACCCAGACCAAGTGGGCCCCGGACGTTCACGGGAAGTGTCCACGGACCAGAAAGCTCTACTCCCCCGCGAAGGTGCAGGCGACCGGGCGCAACCCAATGGGCCTCGTCCCAGGCGGAAACAGCCAAGGCCTCAAGCTCATCATCTTCAACGGACGCGCCCACGCAGAAGAGGTGATTCGCCAGTCCAAGCTCAACGGGAAGCGGCAAGACCTCACGCGCAGCGGAAGTGGCGCCCATAGACACGCGCGCGACATGGTCATCAAGGCGAATCTCGCCGGTGCCATTTACTCTCAGCGCGGTATCGAAAGCGTGCATCCCCCCGACCGAGGTCATTGAGGTTTCAGTCAAAGGGTGCGAAGCCGTCTGACTCAGCGAGGACTGGACGCCTCGCGCGGAATCATGAGCCTGTCCAGCAGGAGCAGCTTCTAAACGCTCGCGAAAGGACCGGCGTTTGGGAGGCAGCGATGCTTCTTGGGACACGATCAGCGCTCGATACGGGTGCGGCTAAAGCGAAGGTGAGTACGCGAGGGCGTCGGCCCACGCTGGCCCTGGTAGTGAGAACCCAGGCCTTCACTGCCGTAGGGGTGCTCGGCGGGCGAGGACAGGTCAAAGAAGCACAACTGACCGATCTTCATGCCCGGGTAGAGCAGAATCGGCATGGTCGCAGTATTCGACAGCTCCAAGGTAACGTGGCCAGAGAAGCCGGGGTCAATGAAGCCAGCGGTGGAGTGCGTGAGCAGGCCCAAGCGACCCAGCGAAGACTTTCCCTCAAGGCGCGCAGCGATGTCGACGCCCAGTGTCACCAGCTCATAGGTTGCGCCCAGCACAAACTCACCGGGGTGCAGCACGAAGGGATCATCCGGTCCCACGTCCACACTGTGGGTCAGGTCAGATTGATCGGCAGCGGGATCGATCACCGGATAGCGGTGATTATCGAAAAGGCGGAAGAGTCGATCCAAACGCACGTCGATACTTGCGGGTTGAATCAGAGAGCGATCAAGCGGATCCAATTGAATACGTCCGCTATCAAGGCTTGCTGAAATATCGCGATCACTGAGCAGCATGGTGCCATTCTCGCACAGTTTGGGGTGAGCCTTCGCGCCTCAGCGGGCGCGTTGGGTGACGGCTAAGCTACCTGTGTGCCCGTGACTGAAAGAGAAACTGCCCGCACCGCCATCATGGAGTGGTACCGCCTTCATCGCCGCGATCTTCCCATGCGCGCTGATGATGTTTCCCCGTGGGGCACGCTTGTTTTTGAGGTCATGAGCCAGCAAACCCCCATCCCTCGCGTTCAGCCGATTTGGGAGCGCTGGATGAGTCTGTGGCCAACTCCCGCGGATCTTGCGAAAGCCTCCCCAGCCGAGGTACTTGTCGAATGGAGCCACCTGGGTTACCCATCACGGGCTCTGCGCCTTCGCGACTGCGCACTGAGTATCACGCGCGATTTCGGGGGCCTTCTCCCCTCCACGTACGAGGCCTTGCTGGAGCTGCCGGGAATTGGCCCGTACACCGCCAGCGCAATTGCATCCTTCCAGTTCCACCAGCGCGTTCCCGTCCTTGATACGAATATTCGGCGAGTATTCGCGCGCATCTGCGACGGGGTCGAGTTCGCGCGACGTTCCGCACCTTCGCGCTCCGAGTTCGCTGCGGCGATGGAATGGCTGCCCGAAGACGGCGCAGAGTGCGCGCTGTGGAATGTGGCGATCATGGAGTTTGGCGCGCTTGTCTGCACGCAGCGCTCCCCCAAATGCGACGACTGCCCGCTGCGCGAGGACTGCGCGTGGGCGAAGGCTGGTTTCCCGCCCGCCGAGGTGAGGCCTCGTGGTCAGGCGTGGAAGGGAACGGACCGGCAGGCTCGGGGGCGCGTGATGGCGGCTTTGCGCGCATCTCCCTCGGGAATTTCGATTGACGAGGCCGTCGCCGCGGCACGCTTGGAGGGCGCGGATCCCGAGCAGGCTCCTCGCGTCATTGAGGCACTGATAAGCGATGGCCTGGTTGCCGAAGATTCGACAACCAGGCACATCACTCTTCCTCGGGAATGAGGAAGGGGCTGGACCCTGGAGGGCGGGCCTAGCCCTTGACTGCTCCTGCCATTGCGAAACTTCCTCCGGAAACCTTCTGCATGATTGCGTACAGAACCAAAGCCGGGCTGGAATAGATCACCGCAAATGCGGCAAGCTTTCCATAAACAACGGCTCCGTGAGTTCCGAAGAACTGGTAAATAGCGACGGCAGCTGGCTGAATATCCGGATCAGTCGTCAAGATGAAGGGGACGAAGAAGTTCCCCCAGGTTGCGGTGAAAATGAAGATGAAGACGACTAACAGACCGGGTTTCATCAGGGGAAGAACAATGGTTCGCAGCGCTTTGAGTGCGCTGGCGCCATCGACCCAGGCTGCTTCTTCAAGAGACACAGGAACGGAGTCCATGAAGTTCTTGAGCATCCACACGGCCATAGGCAGTGAGGTCGCAGTCATGAAGCAGATGATGCCGGGCATTGAATCGATCAGGTCGAGGCTGACAAAGAGCGAGTACACGGGGACCATCAGTGCCGTAATAGGCAAGCAGGTTCCGAAAAGAATCGTGTACATGAATCCGCGAGCGAAACGACTCTTGTAGCGAGACAGCGGGTAGGCCGCGAGTGCACCGACGACAACGGTCAAGATTGCCGTTCCGAAGGAGAGAATCGCAGAATTCCACAGAGGAAGCCAGGTTCGATCAAATGTCGCGATATCCGCGTAATTTTCGGTCGTGAAATGCTCAGGAACACTTAGGGAGACGGTCGCCGTTGGGTTGAAGGAGGCAAAGAGCACCCACGCCAATGGAATCAGGAATGAAATTCCGATCAATGCCAAGACGATGCTTGAGATCAAGCGAACCGTTTTCTCACGCGGATTAGCGACGGAGGGGATTTCCTTAGCTTGCGTAGCCATCAGTCCACCTCCGGCTTCAAGGCGCGAATGTAAACCATAGCAAAAAGCGCACCCAGCACAATGGTCACCGTGGCAATTGCCGTGCCGTAGCCAATCAGAGAGTTCTTAAAGGCTTCTTGGTAAGCCATGACCGGGAGTGTCGTTGACTGGGTTCCCGGACCGCCGCCCGTCATCACCCACAGGAGCGTAAAGACGCCCAGGGTTTGAAGGGTGGTCAGGAGCAGGTTGGTGGAGATGGAGCCCTTGATCATGGGAAGGGTGACGAAGAAGAAACGCTGCCATCCGCGTGCTCCATCGACTTTTGCCGCTTCTTGAATTTCCGGTGGAACCTCAGCTAGAGCCGCCGAGTACACCATCATTGAGAAGGCCGTACCACGCCAAATATTGGCCATGATGACCGAGAACATGGGGAAAGTCAGGAGCCAGGTTGTTCCGCCGAGGCCGATGTAACTGAGCAGGACGTTGAGCGTTCCGTCTGTAGAGAAGAAAGCATAGAGCGCGAAGGCGGCGACAATTTCAGGCATAACCCAAGCGATCACAACGACACCACCGACAAGTGTGGAAAGGATCTTCGGCGCCTTACGCATGAGCATTGCCAAGGCCAGACCCAAGACGTTCTGGCCGACAACCGCTGATGCGAACACGAAGATTACAGTGAGCAGGACTGCTTTCCAGAAAGCATTACTGGTCAGCAGCTCTGCATAGTTTTCGAGGCCAACAAATTCGGGGTTTGCCGCTTTGTAGCCCGAAAGGGCGGCATTGGTCAAAGACCCATACACCGAGTATGCAATGGGACCGACGAGGAACACCGCCATAAGAGCAACTGCTGGAAACAGCAGGCCCATTCGGCCCGTTTGGCGGGCGATGCGAGAGATCAGTGTCTCGCGTCGCCCGCCAAGGGTCGCAGTGCTCTCGGTCCCCACACGAACCGAGGTGGACATGTTACTTCGCCGCTTCGATGTTCTTCTCGCCGACGATCTTCACCAGGCCCTCGTCATAGGCCTTTGCGGCCTGTTCGGGGGTCTGTTCCTTGGTGACCACAGATTCGGTGGCCGTCTGGATATTCGTGGAGATCTGCGGGTAGTCGGGAGTTGCAGGGCGGAAGTGCGTGTACTGGACGATTCCAGCGAAGAACTCGAAGGAGGGGTTGGCCTTGAGGTACTCAGGATCGGAGACGATGTCCTTGCGGACGGCAATCGCGGAGGTCGCGATGGAGTACTGCAGGGAGCCCTTCTTGTTCAGAGCGGTCTTGACGAAGTCGGCTGCCAGTTCGGGATCCTTAGTCTGAGATCCAACAGAGAGCACCCAGCCACCGGAGAGCGTGGTGAATCCGGGTTCTTGTCCCTTCTGAGTCGGCATCTTTGCCAGACCGATGGTGTCTTGCCATTCGGCCCACTTGGTGGAATCCTGCATCCACACGTAGGGAAGCCAGGAACCATCGATATCGATGGCGAGCTTGCCCTTGGGGAGGAGCTCAGTGGAAACGCGAGTACCGACTGCCTTGTCCAGAGCAACATCGTTGGAGGGGGTCAGGCCTTCGGAGTATGCGGTCTGGTAGAAGGTCAGAGCGTCCTTAAAGCCCTGGGAGCCACTGACCCACTTGTTGGTATCGGTGTTGTACAGGGTGTCCTGAGTTCCGTAGAGCAGCATTTCGAAGCCCTGCATGGTGGTCTGTTCGCCACCGGCGCGGCCTGCGTAGATGTTCATGGGGATAACGCCGGGCACCTTTTCCTTGATGGTGCGTGCTGCGGAAAGAATCTCGTCCCAGTTCTTGGGCTGCCAATCGGTCGGTAGACCCGCCTGCTCGAAGATCTTCTTGTTGAAGTAGATACCGCGGGTATCGGTGCCGAAGGGAACACCGTAGAGCTTGCCATCCATACCCTTTGCGCCTTGGATTGAGCTTTCGGGGTACTGGCTCCATTCATCCCAGTTCTTCACGTACTGATCGATGGGCATCAGGTATCCAGCTGCAGCATCGCTCATGACCTGGAAGGTGTCTTCATAGATGATGTCGGGAGCCTTGGACTTCGACTTATTCATCAGCGCAAGCTTGGTGAAGTACTGGTCAGCCTCGGCTTCAACGGGCTGAAGATCGATGGTGACACCCTTGTGTGCCTCTTCAAACTCACCCTTCACACGCTTCATCAACTCGTCCATCTGAGCGAAAGACGATGTCTTGTAGTAGGTAACAACTAGGGTCTTATTCCCTGAGTTATCCGATGACGCCTTGTCCTTGGATCCAGAGCACGCTGTCAGTCCCACGGCGGCAATGCCCAGAACTGCAACGGCGGCGAGTGCACGACGTGCCATTGAACTCTCCTTTGATAGTTCGGTGACTTCCTTCGGTTTGCCCGCGGCTTCTTTGTCGCCCGGCTTCCCCGCGCCCCTATGACACGGAAGTCCTTGCTGTGAATTGTATTACTACGTAGAAATGGCTTTCTAGCCCCAATGGTTACACTTCGGTCACGATCTTGACAAAGTTCCCTGAATATTTGGTGAGCGAATATTTGCAGCTCACAGGGCATACAGAGAGGGGTGCAACGCCGGCACACCGCCAAGGTTGCACCCCTCTCTTTCTCTGAGCTCATCCACTTTCTATCAGCTGTTCTCCGTCATAAAACGACTGATCAATGAACGAATCTCGCGCCAAGCAACAGAGTCAGGCACTGAAAGCGACCCGTGAAAAGTACCCGCGAACATGTGCAACTCAGCAATACACCCACTATCAACCAGGCCAGTTGCCAGAGCAATCCCCTCATCTCGAAGAGGATCGACAGGATTCACAACGACTAATGCCGGAGGGAAGCTGACTAATCTCATTTGTTCACGGGGCTTCGGGAAAGCCAATTCGATGAGCGCGTCGGGGATCTCCGACTTCTTTTCCGTTTCGTCCTTAGCCTGCGCAAGCCCAAAGAAATGTCGCCACGCACCGCCTGCCGCGCGACGTGTCCAGATGGGACCATCTGCAAAGAACGAGCTTGAGTGCGTCGACAAGCTCGGGTCAATGCACGGTTCCAGCAAGACAAGGCCTCTGATCATGGAAGAAATCCGCTCATATCGAGCCATAGTTTCTTCATCTTGCAGCACTGGTGAAACCAGTCCGTAGAGGCGGCTCACCATGGAATAGGCAAGTCCGGCTCCTGCGGAATCCCCCAAAACGAAAATTGGACGTTCATACCCAAAACGCTCAAGGGCCTCGGCAAGGGCGGAAATACAGTCGTCGACGGGGATCGGGAAGGGAAATTCGGGTGCGAGGCGGTACTCGGGAGAGAGGACGATCGCACCGAAGCGCGTTGCAAGTTCATCATTCTTCGCATCGTCGAATGTCGCTCGCCCAGCGACGTATCCCCCACCGTGGATTGACACCAGAATCGGTGCGTTATCCCGCAGGTCATTGGGGATGAAGGTACGCCCGCGCGCGGTCACTTCGAGCCTATTGATTGCTTCGTGGGGATTCTCCAGAAGAGCATCTCCCCCAGCGCGCATAGCGGGCAGGTCCCATGTAGTTTGTTCGGGTGTTGCTTCGATAACCGGCAGTAACTCAGGGCTTAGAAAGAACGAAGGTTTAGTCATCCTTGTTCAATCCTTAGGGCCAAGCTTTGCGATAAAGGACTCGACCGCAGCGTAGAAGGGCTCAGGCGTTGAGCGGCGCACGCAGTGCCGAGCAGTGGGGATCAGCAGGGTTTCCACCTTCTCTAAGCCCAACTTGTCGATATCAGCAACACCGGCTGGGCCGATGACAACATCGTCTCCATCCCCTGTAATCAGCAAAGTCGGGGTCTGAAGAGATTCCAGAATCTCATTTCGCGTGCGCGTACTACTGACGGCAATATTCGCTAGGAAATTGCGATCCACCTGCACCTTTGCCTGTGCCCATCCGGTTGCTTCCGCGCGACTCCACAGGGGGTAGTCCTTCAGAAGCTGTTCAATCTCGTGTCCAAGATTGTCGGTCACGTGATTGCACCACTTCACCAGATGCTCGCCAAACGCCTTGGAATCTCGCCGATTTTCGGCGGTAAATAGAGCCGGATCCTCCAGCACCAAAGCATCAACATGGGCCAGGCCTCGCGAAACAATATCGGCGCTGGTTGCGCCACCCATCGAATGCCCCATCAACAGGACAAAGGGGGCAGGATCATCAGCTTCAATACGGTTAATCACCGCGGCCGCACTCTGCACCAAGGCCTCGAAAGGATCCTCAAGCTGCTCGGGAGTAAAACGAGGGGAGCACCCGTGCCCAAGCGCATCAATGCAGACGACCTCGAACTCACCGGACCAACGCTCACTGACATCGCATAGGGCCGCAGCATTATCTGTCACCCCATGAAGCGCATAGATGCGTCCCTTAATGGGAGTTCCACTGGTATTGATAGCAAGTTTTGCCGGCGTCATGAATCCTCCTCGGCGAGAAAACAGCCTGTCCATACGATGTTACGCAGCATACAATATTGGCAGAACGCGAAGCGTCAGTCGCCAATGAACACGGTCCTCAGAGCAGCGCATGGGAGGGACAAGATCTCACCACGGCCAAGCAGCCTTGATTTCTGTGACGTCTCCCCTCAGCCCACTAACAATTTTCTACGCGCCTTTACTTTCTGTGCCGATTCCTGGCAGATTACATCGGCTGGGACATTGAGGCTGAACTGGCATCGCTGAATACCGAGTTCGATCAACTGCATGCCATGCGAGTCGAAGTCAATGCCAGTGGGCGTGCGCTGTTCACCCAGATCAAGGAGATCGACAAAAACGTCACCACCGCCGTGCTAATGCGGATCTGTGAGACACTCGAATGCGGGCAAGCCGACGCGGCCGATTTAGAACACCGTCCAAGTCAGG
>ERZ772979.1120-NODE-1120-length-16333-cov-3.169677_pt1 | contig 16333 bp, 12 predicted proteins | sample MGYA00511130_ERZ772979 | MGnify/ENA primary metagenome ERZ772979 (study PRJEB29015, sample SAMEA2738103) | human oral metagenome | biome: human oral; feature: human-associated habitat; material: saliva | place: China | collected 2186 ... | reverse complement strand
TCCGTTCCGCGATAGAACACCTCTCCGCCGCCCCCCGCTCGCGCCCCGTTCCCACATCCTGCAAGGAGAAGAAGGCAGCCCGCGACAAGGAGCGCATAGAGCAGCCACTTAGAAGGCATGGGTATATGCGTATTGCAGTTTCTTTGCATGCTTTATTCTTCGTCACCTTTCTTCATCCTGCATCGATGAACCTGCACACGAAACGAGAAGACGCGCATCAAAAGACCCCTCCTGCATACACAGAAGGGGTTTTTCACACAGCAAAGGATCACGCTGCATCCGCAGACGCACTGGAATCCCCATCCCTATCACTCGCAGGTCAAACGGCGATTGTCAATCAGGCAGTTCTCCTGGCTCCAGTTCCTCGCGCACCCGCGCCTTCCCGAGAGAAATCCCTCAGTGGCGGAGACAATGTCCCCATGCAGGTTTGCTCACTGCTACAGTGGCGTGACCGCTCCGGCTTAGGCAGAATCATTATTCTGTTTACCGGATTCTCTATTAAATCTTCACGAAATCTCAATATAATTGGAATTTCACTGATACCTGATCCAATTCGTATAAAATTGTCATAAAACGTGTTAATCGTACCATTGGAAGAAATGCTTGTCAATATGACAAAGAGATATTCTTTGAATTATCTCAATGAAAGAACAAGTGTTTCTCAATCCAAAAGTTCTAGATAGTCCCCATAGCCCTCACGCTCCATATCCTCTTTCGGGATGAAGCGCAGGGAGGCACTGTTGATGCAGTAGCGCAGACCGCCCGTTGCAGCAGGCCCGTCGTGAAAGACGTGCCCGAGATGAGCGCCGCTTGCTGCTGCCGTGACCTCGGTGCGCACCATGCCGTGCGAAAGGTCCTCGTGCTCTGCGATCAGAGCTGCATCAATCGGGCGCGAGAACGCCGGCCAGCCGCAGCCCGAGTCATATTTATCCGTGGAGACAAAGAGCGGCTCGCCAGTCGTGATGTCACAGTAGATGCCCGCACGGAACTCGTGATCGTATGCGTTGCGGAAGGGCGGCTCTGTCACCTTTTCCTGCGTGACAGCATACTGCATTTCTGTCAGGCGTGCCCTTAGCTCCGCATCCGAAGGCTTTTCGTAGGTGCGCACGGTCTCCGCTGTCACCGCAGGCTCTGCCGCCGCACGTTTCTCACGCATCGCGGCAATGAGCGCAGGAGAGATATGACAGTACCCATTCGGATGATTTTCGAGATACTCCTGATGCTCGTCCTCTGCACGATAAAAATTCACGATCGGCCCCATTTCGATCGCAACAGGCGTTCCGATATGTTTCTGCAGTGCGTCAAGGGACTCCCGTACCACACGGGCATCAATACCCTCGCTGCCATCTGTATTCGACACATAATAGATACCCGAGCGGTACTGCCGCCCGACATCGTTGCCCTGCCGATCGACCGTCGTCGGATCGATGGAGTCATAAAACGCTGTCAGAAGCTGCTCGAGAGAAATGATGTGCGGATCATAGACAACGTGAACTGCCTCCGCATGCCCGCTGCCGCTGCATACTTCCGCATAGGAAGGATGTGCGCTCATGCCGTTTGCATAACCGCACTCCGCAGAGACAACACCCGGCACAAGACTGAGATAGAGTTCCGTCCCCCAGAAGCAGCCGCCGGCGAGATAGATCTCCCGCTGTCCGCTCATCGCAACATTCTTCTGTACGATTTCATACGGCATCTCCGCTGAGACTGCGTCAGGCGCACCGCAGCCGCCAAGACAGATGAGCGAGCCGAGCGCACAAATATTGCGCAGTAATGAGAGTTTCATATTGTCTCCTTTCTTGGGAATCGTTGATAAAGGAAGCACTGATAAAATGAGGCCTGCCAGATTGGCGTAGATTTTTCCCGAACTGGATGCATCGTCAAGGCTATGTGGGGGATCTGTGGGGACAATTCAATCGAAAAAGATGTATCATTGCTTCGCTTATTACAAAATGCCGTTCAGCTTTCCGATGTCCTGTATCTTCTCCGCAGAGAGCTTGGTGACGCGTGCGATGAGATCTAGCGGCATTTTCTCCTGTAGGAGAGCAAGAACCGTTTCCCTGCGCCCCTGTGCAAGTCCTTGCTCAAGCCCCTGTTCGAGCCCCTGTTCAAGCCCCTGTTCAAGCCCCTGTTCAAGCCCCTGTTCGAGGCCATAGGCAACACCATCTTGGTAGACTCCTTCGCTTAAATTGCACATCTGTGCCACTCCTTTCTCCAAATTCGGCGTCATAACAACATTATAGTGATCTTTCAGTTCATTTAAGACTTCATTGCGGTCGTTCCGGTTCTGATGGATGAGCACCATGTTCAACAGGCGAAACAGTCCCTGCAACTCACGATATTTCTTTTTCCCCAGACAGACCATGATTGGCACGATGAGATCGTATTCTTCCGGCTCCGCTTTCGCATTTCCGATCAGATTGCATTCCTGCATCGCATACTTTGTGATGGTATATTCCCACTGTGCCCCAGGATTTGTGCAGATCCATATCGAGTACACCTTTTCCATATCATCGTACGAAGAGTGTGTGAACACCGTACCATACTGTGCTGAGACCAAGCGGCAACAGTAATACATGGCTCGTTTCAGCAGAGAGTAGCCCGGAGAAAAATTGTTCTGCGCCTCCACATTGATGATGAGTTTGATTGATCTTTCTTCCCGTGGAAGAATGGCACGAAAGCGAATATCATAGTGGACAACTGCTTCCGTCAGGGAAGTGTCCTCCGTATTGAGCCCCTCCAACTGCAGGCGCACCGATTCATCCGCCCGAACAGGAGTGGTGCCGATCTCCGGTGATCCCTGAATACACACCGTAGCAATGTAGTCGATGGATTCACCAGAAAACTCTTCAACACATTCTTTGAGAATATTCGCGAGAATATAACGGTCAGCAAGCACTTCCTTACATGCGGCATCATAGGACTTCTTCGTCTCCTCAATCGTATGCACAGCATCACCTCCCTTGTTTCCTATTATATCATAATTTCGTGAAACAAAATGGATGAATCGGCTCCCTCACATCTCGATCTTCTCCGCCGGTGGAAGCTGCCAATCGATGGGTGTCTCCCCCACACGCGTGAGGAAATCATTGACACGCGAGAACGGATGGCTGCCGAAGAAGCCGCGATGCGCTGAGAGCGGGCTCGGATGCGGCGACTCGACGATGAGATGGTGCGGATTTGTGATAAGGCTGCGTTTCTTTCGTGCAGGACTGCCCCAGAGGATGAAGGCAAGCGGTTTCTCACGTGCCCCGAGGAGGCGAATGATGGTATCGGTGAACCGCTCCCACCCGTGCCCTGCATGTGATGCCGCTGCATGGGCGCGCACGGTGAGAACAGTGTTGAGGAGGAGCACGCCCTGCCGCGCCCACGGGATGAGACAGCCGTGATCGGGCGGGACGATCCCGAGATCATCCTGCATCTCCTTGTAGATATTCAGCAGCGACGGCGGTGGATCAATGCCGACCTGCACGGAAAATGACAGTCCATGCGCCTGTCCGTCGCCATGGTAGGGATCCTGTCCGAGAATGACGACCTTCGTATCGGCAAAGCTCGTGTAGTGCAGAGCATTAAAGATCGAATACATATCGGGATACACACGACGTGTACGGTACTCCTCGATAAGGAATGCTCGCAGCTCACGATAGTAGGGCTGTGCCATCTCCTCCGCAAGGAGTTCCTGCCAATCATTTTGGAAAATTGCCTTTGCCATGCTAAACTCTCTCGTAAACTTCAAATATACAATCTTCTCCTGCGCGGCTGCTCGTCATGGAAAATCCATCCAGCGAAGGGAAAAACACATCTGCATCATAGCTGCCCGAAAGGCGTGTCACATACGCCCGCCATACATACGGCAAAAGAAGGTGGTAGCATTCTGCGCCGCCGATCACAAAGATCGGACGCTCCTCCTCCGCTGTCAGCTGCCCCAGAAGGCGCCACAATGCCGAGATATCGGGCACTGTATAGAAACCATCCAACTCCTGCACGGTGCGCGAGAGGACGACATTCGTACGCCCCACGAGTGGATGCCTCCCCGGCAGGCTCTCCATCGTACGCCGTCCCATGACGACGATGCCGTCCATTGTCGTACGGCGAAAATGTGCCATATCCTCGGGGCAGTCGGTGAGCAGATGCCCCGCCCGACCGATACCGCCCGCAGCATCCACTGCCGCGATGAGTTCGAGCGGATACGGGGCAGATACTTCGGGGGCACGCACAATCCCCGACGCATCCACTTCCTCCCGCCATGCAGAAACCATTCTCCCATCAACACAGAGCCTCGGCGCAATCTCCGCCAGCGGAACGAGCACAAAGGCGCGCTCCGTCAGATAGGGATGCGGCAGAGTCAGCTGCTCCTGTGCAGACGTGACGCCGTCCACATGGAGCAGATCGAGATCTATCGTACGTGCGCCCCAATGCTCATGCCGCACGCGTCCGAGTTCCCGTTCGATGCACTGCATCGCCGCGAGGAGCTCCTCGGGCATACGGTCAAACGTGATGCACGCGGCGGCATTCAAAAAAGACGGCTGATCCGTCTTTCCCCACGGCGGCGTCTCATAAAAAGCAGAGACGCGCTCCACACGAATGCCATCCAGTTCCGACATCTGCCGCAGTGCCGCGCGCATCGTCTCACCGCGTTCGCCAAGATTTGCCCCAAGCCCGATATACGCTGTCCGTACCATCACTATCCCCTGTCCCGCGTGATAGAGACGCCGACATCCGCAAAGATGCCTGCGATCGGAGCGGCAGGTTTATGTACGGTGAGCGTAACGGAACGGATACGGGGGAATGTCGCAAGAATCTGCGCCGCAGCCTCCTCCGCGAGAGCCTCAATCAACGCCTTTGGCGCTCCCTCGATCACATGACGTATCAGATCATAGACCTCAGCGTAGTTCACGGTGTTCCGAAGATCGTCCGTCTCCCCTGCCTCATGCAGATCAAGCCCCAGCTCCACATCCGCCTCGAATGCCTGCGGCACTTCGCGCTCATGAGGGAGGGCACCATGACACGCCATGAAGCGCATACCGTGCAGAAAAATACGATCCATGCTACGCCCCCAATATCGCATCCGTCATGCGGCACATCCGCGCAATCGGCTTCACATCATGCACGCGCACAATGGATGCGCCGCGCAGAATACCAAGGACGCACGCCGCCCCCGTCGCCTCCATGCGCTCCGTGACGGGCAGCCCGAGTGCTGCCCCGATAAAGCTCTTGCGGCTCGCACCGAGCAGCATGGGATAGTCTATCCCATCATAGGAGATGAGCTCGTCCATGCGCCGAAGAACATGCATATTCTGCTCGGCCGTCTTGCCAAAGCCGATGCCGGGGTCGAGGATGAGGCTTTCCCGTGCCAGTCCCGCCGCATCCGCCACGGCAAAGGAACGTGCGAAAAAATCCCGCATTGCGCCGATGATGTCCCCCGTGTATGTCGTTCCATTCTGATTGTGCATCACGACGACGGGCGCATTCATCTCTGCCGCCGCACGAGCCATCGCCCCCGGCTCCTCGGCATACTGAAGCCCCCATATATCGTTCAGGAGATGCGCACCCGCGCGCAGTGCCGCGCGTGCCGTCTCCGCCTTGAACGTATCCATGGAGACGGGCACGGGGCATGCGGGCAAAACGGCTTCGAGGAACGGCAGCAGCCGCTCCGTCTCCTCCGCCGCGCTCATCGGCACGAAGCCGGGACGGCTGGACTCCGCCCCCACGTCGATGATGTCCGCACCGTCCCGCACCATCTCCTCCATGTGGCGGAGCGCATCGTCGCGCGTGTTCCACTTGCCGCCGTCAGAAAAGGAATCCGGCGTCACGTTCAGAATCCCCATGACAAGCGTACGCCCGCCAATGGTCAGCTCCTTCCCGTCAGAAAAGCGATAATGTCGATTCGCCGTCATCGTGCGCTCCTCTCTCCATCCCGAGCATCGTCCATGCCTGCATCCGTGACGCTGCATCCGTGCGGAATATGCCGCAGGACGCCGATGTCGTTGTCTGTGCACCGTGTGCACGTGCGCCGCGCATCATCATGCAGAGCTGCTGTGCATCGAGAACGACAAGCACGCCCTCCGCCCCGAGTCCGCGCTCGACCTCACGCGCGATATCAGCCGTCAACCGCTCCTGCAGCTGGGGACGGCGTGCCATCGACGCGACCAGCCTGGCAAATACGCCAAAGCCCGCCACGCGGCCCGCATGAGGCTGGTAGACAATGTTCGCTGTTCCGAAGAACGGCAGCAAATGATGCTCGCACATCGAATAAAACGGAATGGCACGTACGGCGACAAGACCGTCCGTCTTCTCCGTCAGGACATCCGCCCAAAGTGCTGCAGTATCTTCATGCAGTCCCGCAAAGAGCTCTGCATAGAGCTGTGCAACACGCTGCGGCGTCTCCTCCATCCCCTGCGCTGCAATGTCGACGCCGAGTGCCGTGAGAAATTCACGCATCGCGCGTGCAGCGCGCGGAAGATCCGCCGTGTGCTCTGTCTCCATCTCCGTCCCCCCATTTCCTGCCGCCCTTTACCCACGCCGCAATCGCCGCCGTATCGCGCGGTGTCGTTCGACAACAGCCGCCAATGATGCGCGCCCCCGCCGCTGCGTATTCCCGCGACCGTGTGCCAAAATCCTCCGCCGTCCCACGCCACATCTGTGTCGCTGCATCATAGTACTCACCAGAATTCGGATAGACGACGATGGGCTTATTGGTCTCCTGTCGTATCGTGTGGATCAAATCACTCACATACTGCGGTGCTATGCAGTTTACACCGATGGCCGCTGCCTCGGGCATGGCATCGAGCACGCGCGCACATGCCGCAATCTCCGTCCCGTCACTGATGTGCGCACCGTCCCGACAGGAGAACGAGAAATACGCGGGAATGCGGATCCCCTCCGCACGTAGTACGCGGACGATGGCACATGCCTCAGAGAGGCACGGCAGCGTCTCACAGGCGAGAAGATCGGGTGCTGCGGAGGCGAGAATCCGCAGTCGCTGTGCGTGAAACGCTGTGAGTGTCCCCTCATCCACATCATAGTCGCCGCGATACTCCGAACCGTCGGCAAGATACGCTCCGTACGGTCCGACGGACGCCGCCACGAGCGGCACAGCGGCATCTCCGCCGCACTCTGCCCGATGGAGATCGCGCGCCTCCTGCGCCAGCCGCACGGAGCGGCGCAGCAGCTCTGCCGCCTCCTCCGCAGTAAAGCCGCGCCGCATAAAACCGGCGATGGTCGCCTGATAGCTTGCGCTTGTCAGGACATCTGCACCCGCACGCAGATAATCCAGATGAATCTCACGCACGAGGTCGGGACGTTCAAAGAGTGCCTTTGCCGACCAGAGCGGATCATCTACGGAGAAACCGCGCGCCTCCAGCTCCGTTGCCAGTGCTCCGTCAAGGATGAGCACACCCTGCACAGCAAGCCGCGCCTCTAAGACATTCATCCCATCCCTCCATGTCAAAAAACGCCCCCCTGCACGCGGGACACAGTCCATGCGGCAGGAGAGCGAGAGATGGTGTCACTTCAGCAGGCCATGCTTACGCAGTGCCGCATCGAGCTGTGCCGCATGCGCCGGCTCCATCTCCGAGAGCGGCATGCGCAGCGGTCCCGCATCGTAGCCGAGGCGGCGCATCGCCGTCTTGACGGGGATGGGATTGACCTCACAGAAGAGCGCATCGATGAGATCGGTATAGTCGATCTGCATCTTTGCCGCCGTGCGCACATCGCCGTCAAAATAATGCTGACATATATCGTGTGCCACGCGCGGCGCAACATTCGAGAGTACGGAGATCACACCCGAACCGCCAAGCGACAGAATCGGTACAATCTGGTCATCATTGCCGGAGTAGACCGCAAAATCATCGCCCGTCGCGGCGCGCAAACGCAGGATCGCCGAGAGATCGCCGCTCGCCTCCTTCACGCCGACGATGCGCGGATGCTGCGAAAGCTTCGCATACGTCTCCGTCTTGATGCCGACCCCCGTACGCGACGGCACATTATAGAGAATCGCCGGAATGCTGACGCTGTCTGCGATCTTCGTATAGTGGGCAACGAGACCATTCTGCGTGCATTTGTTGTAGTACGGCGTGACGAGGAGGAGCGCATCGGCACCGACCTTTTCGGCATACTGCGACAGCTCGATCGCGTAGGACGTCTCATTCGAGCCCGTGCCTGCAACAACGGGAATGCGGCCGCCCACCTTCTCCACGGTATAGCGGATTGCCTCACGGTGCTCTGCATCCGTCATCGTCGCAGATTCGCCCGTCGTCCCCGTGATGACGATGGCATCCGTCCCGCCCGCAATCTGATCCTCAATGATACGTCCGAGCTCGTTGTAGTTTACCCCGGTCTCCGTAAACGGCGTAATAATGGCAACGCCCGCACCGCGAAAAATCTCTTTTTTCATGGCAAGCTCCCCCTTTATTTATTCTTTCATCATTATCCCACGTACCGCGCGAAAAGTCAAAAACTTTGTTGATCTGTCACATCCGCAGCGCAGGACGCACCGCATCAAAGAGGGCAGCATTTTCGCGGATCTTCTCCTCGCCGCCGAGCACACATCGCACATTCGCCTGCATTGCATCCGCAATGAGGGGGGCGAGCGCGCGGATGTCCGCCTGCTGTGCCGTGAGAATCTCATCACGCGCACGCTGGCGATCCTCCTGTGTGATGCCGCGCAGATGGAACGTTGCGGCAATATCCCCCTTCATCTGCGGCGTCATCGGCGCATCCACACCGCTCATCGTACCAATGATGAACTTATCCATCTCTCGGTCGGACACATCGAACGTGCGCACATAGTCCGCCGTCTCATCGAGCACATCCAGCGTCTCGGCGAGGTTCGGATCACGGTAGGAGGAAAACACCATAAAGCCGTTGCGGTTGAACTGCGTCATCGCACCGTAGGCCCCGCCCTGCACACGGATGCGTGTCCAGAAATAGTCGTAGCGGAGCAGCGTCTCGAGCACGCGCATCGTCCCCGTGTAGCGATAGCCCAGCTTGAGGAAGTTCGCCCCCTTTGCCACGTACTGCACGCGACTCTGCGTCGTCAGTCCCTCGTTGCGTGCGCGGATGTTCCACGTATATGGCGCGGATGGGAACACTGCCGCAGAGAGCGTGTCCCGGAACGCGGCGAGCTGTGCTGCCGTCTCATCATACATGGAGGCGGGTGCCGTCACACTGAGGATCAGATCATTTTTATTAAAGATCTGCGGCAGGATGCGCGCAAATGCCGCCTGCATCTTCGCATGATCCACGTCAAAATTCTCTTTGAATGCAGAGAGGAAATCGTGGAACGGCAGCCCCCCGACTTCCGCATAGGCGCCCGCCGGCGTCAGATAGGCAGCAATGCGTGAGGCGACGACCTGATTGGCTGCACGCTGGAGCGAGAGCTCCATGCCCGTCTTCTCCTCATCGACCAGCTCGCGGATACGCTTGCTGCCCGAAAAGTCGCTCGTGCCGATGATCTCCGTGAGGAGCTCAAACAGACGCGGCAGATTCTCACGCAGCACCTTCGCGCGCAGCTTGAAGCGAGGCATGAGCGAATCCGCCTCGCCCGCACGCGTATAGGCGACAATGTCCGCCCCGATGCCGCCCGTATAGAGGCTGCGCAGCATCGCCAGCTCTGCATAGCTGTGCTCCGCCGTATCGACCGCACCGAACATCTCTGCGAGCAGATATGCGTACGGCAGATCCTCCTGCGCAACGGCCGCCATGGGAAAGTAGAAATTCAGATAGACAATGCCGTTCGTCTCGAGATCCGAAAAGAGCACCTTTGTCCCCGCAAGATCACGCACCTCGAGCGGCAGACGCTCCGCATCCTTGCGAATGTCCGACCGTGCAAGAATGGGGATTGAGCGCAGTGCCTCCTCCGTGTCGGGAGCCTCCTGCGCCGCCTTCAGTGCCGCACAGGAGCGCATGACCTCCGCGACCTCGTCCGCACTCATCGCAGCCTTCTTCTCCGCCAGCTCCGCCGCCTGAGCAGCTGCCCGCTCCGCACCGAGCGTACGGCTCGGCGCGAGCGTCACGAGAGCCGCGTGCGGGTTGTCGAGGAACGCCTCGCGGATCAGCTGCTCAAAGTAGCCGTCCTCAAGACCCTTTTTGAGGGCAGCAAGGGTATCCTCATAGCGCAGATAGTCCTCGGGCGCACCGCCGTAGAGCCACGTCTTCATCAGGCGAATCCCGTAGATTAGCCCCTTGGGTGACGAGCCGAAGTCCGATTCACGCAGGCGGAACTCGAGCGTATTGAGCGATGCCTGTACGAGCTGATGATTGAGTCCCCCGTCCGCGAGCTGCGTCAGCGTCTCCCGCACGACCCGTGCGAACTCCTCCGCGCGCGCCGTCTCCGACTTGCTGACCACGATGCTGAAGAACGGCTGAAGGATATCGCTCTCGTAGTTCGAATCCACATCGCGGCCGAGCCCCGCATCGATGAGTGCCTGCCGCAGCGGCGCGCCCTGCATCCGCAGCAGCGCGTGATCGAGAATCTGCAACGCCATGACGCGCTTCATGTCCGACGTATCGCCGATCACCCAGCTGAGCGAGAGAAAGGCATTCTCTGCGAGCGGCTCCTCCGCGCCGATGGGATAGAAATGATCCTTGCGGACGCACGCCGGGAATGCAGCCTGACGATCAATACGCGACGGCACGGGAATGCGGTCAAAATGCGAAAGGTAGGCACGGTCGAGATACGCCAGCTTCTCCTCGATGTCAAGATTACCATAGAGATAGATATAACTGTTGGACGGATGATAGTAGCGCGCATGGAACGCAAGGAACTGCTCCTGCGTCAGCGCGGGAATCGCCTCGGGATCGCCGCCCGACTCATAGCCGTATGTCGTATTGGGATAGAGTGCCGCCATGATGCGGCTGCCGAGGAGATCATCCGGCGCAGAGAGTGCCCCCTTCATCTCATTGTAGACCACGCCACTGTACGTCAGCGGTGCATCTGCATTCTCCAACTCATAGTGCCACCCCTCCTGCATGAGCACCTGCGGATTCTCACGCATCGCCGGGTAAAACACCGCATCCAGATAGACATCCATCAGATTTTGAAAATCGCGGTCGTTGCGGCTTGCCACGGGGTACATCGTCTTATCAGGGAACGTCATCGCATTGAGGAACGTATTGAGCGATCCCTTCACGAGCTCCACGAACGGCTCCTTCAGCGGATACTTGCGCGATCCGCAGAGCACGGAGTGCTCCACGATATGCGCCACCCCCGTATCATCGACGGGCGGCGTGCGGAAGCTGATCGAAAATACCTTGTTGTCGTCTGCCGTCTCCAAAAAGAACAGCTGCGCCCCCGTCTTCTCATGCACGAACGTGTACGCCGTCCCCTCTGCCTCTGCAATCCGCTCCGAGCGAAGCAGGCGAAAACCGTGAATCACATCATCTATTTTCATGAAATGTATCCTCCTTATCGTTACGCCTGCTATTATACCATAGAGAGGGAGATTCTCAAAACAAAAGGGCTGTCGATACGACAGCCCAACGAGGGAAATATGAATAAATTCCCCTAAATCTCAAACCGGCGGAAACGCCTTCTCAGGATACATTTCTTGTACATCGGCATCATAGCGTCCGATGCCGAGAAAGGCGCCGGCGGCATAGACACGATAAAGCCCTGCCGCGAGAGGGCTTCGCTCCGTGGTCGAGAGCCCGCTGTAAAAAGCCTTGACGCGCTGCTGTGCCAGCTCGTAGCACGGGAGCGAGAGGGCGCGGTCTGCCGCGCAGACGGCAGCCGCCCCCGCCTCTGCAAGTTCCTCCGGGGTATAAGCATCCGCGAGGGTGAACGCACCGACACGGCTGCGCAGGAGGAAGCGCATCGTCGCGGGCAGGTGCAGTGCCGCACCGATGTCGGCGCAGAGGGAACGGATATAGGTTCCCTTAGAGCAGTCCACATCGATGCGGATACGCCGCCGCTCAGCATCAATGTGCAGGAGTTCCAATCGGTAAATGGTGACCGTGCGCGTCGGAATCTCCACCGCCCGTCCCTGCCGCACGAGATCCGCGGCGCGCTTCCCGCCGACCTTGATTGCCGAGTAGACGGGGGGACGCTGGGTGATGCACCCGCAAAAGCGTGCGAGTACCGCCTCGATCTCCTCCGCCGACGGCAGAACGGGGTGCTCTGCGCACTCCGTTACCTCCCCGTAGACATCCCCCGTATCCGTCGCATAGCCAAAGGCAATCTCGGCACGATAGGACTTATCCGCCCCCTCAAGATACTCCACGAGTCGCGCAGCACGCCCAAGGGCAACAGGGAGAATCCCTGCCGCAGCAGGATCCAGCGTCCCCGCATGGCCGACGCGCTTCTGATGAAAGATGCGCCGCACGACATCGACGACATCGTGCGAGGACATCCCCGTCGGCTTCAGTACATTGATGAATCCGTCCACGGTTTACGCGTTCAGCTCCTCCCCGATGGCATCGAGGATCGCCGTACGAGCCTCGGCAAAGGGCGCGTGGATCGTGCATCCCGCCGCACGGATGTGCCCACCGCCATCAAATTTCTGTGCAATACGCGAGACGTTCGTCCCCTTTGAGCGCATGCTGATGCGGTAGGTATCCTTTTCCAGCCATTTCATAAAGAACACAACCTGTGTCCCCTCGATCACGCGCAGCTTGTCGAGCAGCCCCTCCGTCGTTGTGACCGTGCGCGCCCGCTCCTCGTCGATAAAGACGGCGGCAACCCTGCCGTCAAAGAACATCTCAAGGTTTCGGATCGCTTTGACCTGTGCCATGACCTCATCGTACGACTTCATCTCCATCGCCACAGAGATAATGTTCGGCTTCACACCGATCTCGATGAGATCCGCCGCCGCGCGCATCGTATGCGGCGTCGTATTGGAGAATCGGAAAAAGCCCGTATCCATCGCAATCCCCGTATAAAAGCAGATCGCCGCGTCGAGCGTCGGTGTAACGCCGAGCGTGCGTGTGATGTCGTAGGCGATCTCGCAGGTGGCGGCAGCATCAGGATCCAGATAGAGATAGTCCGCTTTCTCATCGTTCGTCACATGATGGTCGATGTTGAGCAGCCGCACGGCGTCCACGGAGGGCACTGACTCCCCTGTGCGCCCGAGCTCGACATCGCAGACGACAAGGAGGTCGGCAGTGTACCGCTGTCCCTTGACGGGGCGTTCGATCTGATCCACATCCGGGAGAACGTTAAAAATGCGCGGGATCTCATCGTCGATCAGGACGCGCACATCCTTGCCCTCTGCACGCAGAACGTGCATGAGACCGAGCGTCGAGCCGATGGCATCCCCATCGGGGCGGATGTGTGAGGTGAGAATGACGGTCTGTGCATCGCGGAGCATCTGCGCCGCATCGTCCATAGTGATCTTCATACGTCCTCCTTCTTCCCATTCGGCTGCTCCTCATGGATCTCGTTGAGCAGACGCTGGATGTGGTCGCTGTAATTCAGTGATGTATCGAGCGCAAAGCTAATCTCGGGCGTAAAGCGCAGACGGATGCGCTTCCCGATCTCGCGCCGCACAAAGCCGAGCGAGCTATTCAGTCCGTTCAGCGTGTCGCGCGCCTTCTTCTCGTCTCCCATGACGCTGACGTAGATCTTCGCCTCACGCAGATCCTCCGTACACGCAACGGAGGTGACCGTCACGAAACCGATGCGGGGGTCTTTTAACTCATTGAAAATAATATCGCTGACTTCCTGTTTCATCAGCTCCTGAACCTTTTCTACGCGAACCTTGCTCAAGGTGCGCCTCCTCTCCGGTGATATGCAGGGAAAATCCATACAAAGACAGCCCGCTGTCCGCCATCATCGGCGGGCAGCAGACTGCCGGTTATTATTCTTCTTCGGCGTGCTCTTCTGCCTTTGCCGCAGCCGCAGCAGCCTGTTCCTCACGCTTCTGCTCTGCCGCCTTGTTCGCCTCGGCAATGGAGGTCTCGATCTCCTCCATCGTATACGCCTCGATGATATCGCCCTCGGCAAAGTCGCGGAAGTCGACAATCGAGATGCCGCACTCATAGCCGGCGGCGACCTCCTTCACCTCATCCTTGAAGCGGCGCAGGGAGTCGATCTCCCCGTCGAACAGCTCGACATTATCGCGCAGGATACGGATCTTGGAGTTGCTCTTGATCTTGCCCTCGAGGACGTACGAACCAGCGACCAATGCCTTGGAAAAGCGCATGACCTGACGGATCTCGACCCGTCCCTGGATTACTTCCTTATACTTCGGCTTCAGCATGCCGCTCATCGCATCCTTGACATCGTTGAGTGCATCGTAGATGACGCGGTAGGTGCGGATGTCCACGTTCTCCGTATCAGCAAGGCGGCGTGCGTTCGCATCGGGACGCACGTTGAACGCGATGACGATTGCCTGTGATGCGGAGGCGAGCATGATGTCGGACTCGCTGACCGCACCGACGCCCGAATGCACGATGCTCACGCGCACTTCGTCGTTCTTGTTGAGCCCGAGGAGGGCCGAGTTCAGTGCCTCGACCGAGCCCTGCACGTCCGCCTTGACAAGGATGTTGAGATCCTTGATGTCACCTTCCTGAATCTGCTGGAAGAGCGCATCGAGCGAAACGCTCTTCGATTTGATGAGGTCGCGGCGCTGATTTCCAAGGCGTGCCTCGGCGATGGAGCGTGCCTGCTTCTCATCGACGGCGGCAAGGATGTCACCTGCCGAGGGCACATCGTTGAGACCGAGGATCTCGACCGGCATCGACGGCCCCGCCTTCTTGACGTTGTCGCCGCGGTCGTTGATCATCGCGCGGACATGTCCGTACGCCGTACCGACGACGATAGAGTCTCCGATGCGCAGCGTACCACTCTGGACGAGTACCGTCGCCACGGAGCCGCGTCCCTTGTCGAGCTTTGCCTCGATGATGACGCCGCGCGCCTCGCGGTTCGGGTTTGCCTTCAGCTCCTCGACTTCAGCGACGAGCAGGATGTTTTCAAGCAGATCGTCAATGCCCGTGTGCTGCTTTGCCGAGACGGGCACCATGATAGTATCTCCGCCGTACTCCTCGGCAACGAGCCCGTACTCCATCAGCTCCTGCTTGACGCGCTCGGGATTTGCCCCGGGCTTATCGATCTTGTTGATGGCGATGATGATCGGCACATTCGCCGACTTCGCGTGGTCGATTGCCTCTACCGTCTGCGGCATCACGCCGTCATCCGCCGCGACCACGAGGATCGCAACGTCCGTGATCTGCGCACCGCGCGCACGCATTGCCGTGAAGGCCTCATGTCCCGGCGTATCGAGGAAGACAATCTTCTTCCCCTTACAGACGACCTGATAGGCACCAATGTGCTGCGTGATGCCGCCCGCCTCATGCGTGCTGACCGAGGTATTGCGGATGGCGTCGAGCAGCGACGTCTTGCCGTGATCGACGTGACCCATGACCGTAACGACGGGCGGACGCTCCTTCAACGTCTTCGGATCGTCCACGATCTCGGGGATCAGCGTCGGATCGATATCCGGCGGCAGTTCCTCGGTGGTGACACCGAACTCCCCTGCCACAAGCGTTGCCGTATCGAAGTCAATCTCCTGATTGATGCTCGCCATGACGCCCATGAGCATGAGCTTTTTGATGATGTCCGATGCGGTGTAGCTCATCTTGGATGCGAGATCCTTGACGGCAATCGTCTCCGGCAGCTTGATGTGCTTCGGCCGCGCGATCTCCACCTTTGCTGCGGGAGCAGGCGCTGCAGTGCCGCGTCCCCCCTTGCGCCCCTTGCGTGCGCCGCCGCGGCTGCGGTCGTTCTGACGCAGGTCGCTGCGCTCCTCACGATCGCGTCGCGCGCCGCCACGCCCGCCGCGTCCGCGATCCGCGCCCGCACCGCCTTCATTGCTGCGACCGCCGCCGCGTCTGCGGCTCTCACCGCGGCCCTCCGTCGGCGGCATCGCAGGCATTGCCGGTGCTGCCGCCGGGCGTGCACCACCGGGGCGCCCTGCCGGACGGGAGCTGCGGCTCGCAGAGCCGCCTGCTGCCCCTGAACTGCTCCGACGCTGCGGCGTCTCGGCCGCAGTCTTGGCAGGTGCCTGCCGAACGATGACGATGCCGGGCGCCTTCGTACGCGCACGAAGAACAGGGCGCTCCTTCTCCTCAGCGGGCGCACTCGAAGCCTTTACCTCCGGCTGTTCTGCCGGCTTTTCCGCGTCGTCAGCCTTCTCAGCAGGCTTCTTGGGCGCAGTCGTCTTCGGTGCCGCAGGTTTCGCTGCTGCCTTGCTCGGCAGCGCCTCCTTACGCACGGGCTTCGCCGTACGTCCGAGCTCCGCCTTGACGGCTGCGCGCTCCTCCTCACCGACGGCACTGAACATATTTTTTACTTTGTAGTTCTTGCTCTTCAGGATGTCAATAATGGTACCTTTGT
>ERZ772979.1119-NODE-1119-length-16348-cov-16.844903_pt1 | contig 16348 bp, 17 predicted proteins | sample MGYA00511130_ERZ772979 | MGnify/ENA primary metagenome ERZ772979 (study PRJEB29015, sample SAMEA2738103) | human oral metagenome | biome: human oral; feature: human-associated habitat; material: saliva | place: China | collected 2186 ... | reverse complement strand
AAAAGTTTGCCAAACCAAAAGCCATTTTGATGATTTCAGCGCATTGGTACAGCAGTCGTTTGCAGGTTACGTCTGGTGAACATCCTGAAATGATTTACGATTTCTACGGCTTTCCTGAAGAGCTCAGCCAAGTGCAATATCCTGCGCCCGGTTCGCCTGAGTTGGCGGCGCAAGTGAAGTCATTATTACAGCCGGAAAAGGTCGAGCTGAACCCAACGCGTGGTTTTGATCATGGCGCTTGGGCAGTGTTGAAATTTCTTTATCCCAATGCCGATATTCCTGTGGTGCAACTTAGCCTTAACCGTTTGCAGTCGGCAGAATGGCATTTCAATTTGGCGAAAAAATTATTTGCCTTGCGTGAACAAGGCGTGCTGATTATCGGCAGCGGCAATATTGTGCATAATCTAAGAGCGATAAGCTGGGAGCATATTGATCAAATCGGTGCAGGGTATGAATGGGCGTTTGCATTCCAAGAAACGGTCAATCAAGCGATTGCAACACGAGATGATGAAAGCTTGGTGCATTATCGGCAACTAGGCGAAAAAGCCGAGCTTTCCGTGCCAACACCGGATCATTACTTGCCCTTGCTTTACATCATGGCATTGCGCGAACCGCAAGATCAGGTTACGTTTTTCAACGACAAGCTGATTGCAGGTTCACTCAGCATGACATCGGTTTTGGTAGGGTAAAAAGGGAAAAATCAGAACAAAGCAAACTATTCTTTATTTGTTCGATCCACTTTGCAGATGGTGCCAAGTTGTTTCAGACGGCATTTTATATCTACATAAAAGCCTTAATATCGACAAAGATCAGATTAAGCCTGTAAGTTTTGAATGTAAATAATTTAGCAAAATAGGGAGTAGGTTTGAAGGTAACTTGTAAAATCTTTTTGTAAGAGAAAAGGCCGTCTGAATATCAGACGGCCTTTATTTAATGAGCAAAATTACTTGATGATTGAATCAATAAAATCATCAAAACCAGAACGATCCTGAGCAGGGCATTTTTTTAGGAAATTGCGTCGTGCGGTAATCGTATCGTGTCCATGTTTATGCTTGATAGAGTGGAATTTTCTTAAAGCAGATTGGCACTCAGATGGTTGAGATGCCGGATTGACCAAGCACATAAGCGCCTCGCAAGCCAAACGCTCATCTCCGCCCATTTGCGGAGGATTGAGGGGATTGGCAGCCATAGCGGCAATTGAGGAGAAGCCCATTATTAAGGCAGTAATTGTTGAAATGAATTTCATAATTTACTCTGTTATTTAATGAAATTTAAAAGGGAAGTGGTTGAAATTTCAGACGGCCTTTGTCTATTAAAATCTAGGTAATGAACAACCTTCGTTGGCAACAATTTTACATTGTGGAAGCCCAGAAGCTTGGCATTTTTGTAATGCTTTAGCCTCCGCTTCTCCTGGGTCAGTCACTACTGAAAAAAGCTTCCATTTCTTGCCTAACTTCCCCTGGGCAACTGCGATACAGCCATTTCGTGCCCAAACCTCTATTTTACATGGTGAATTACTTCCACCTCGTTCACAGGTTTTAATAGCTTGTCTTTTAGCAGATGCAAGTGAATCCATTTCAAGAGCACCTCCTGCAATACCAGTTTCAGAATTAAATGCCCATGCACCATATTTTGAAGGAACATTAATGGTAATAATTTCCGTATTTCTTCTATGTGAGCGTTGAGCAGATGATCCACAGTTAGGATTATAACCATATTGACATAAACTAGGATCATTTTGTAATGCACCTTTGGTTACATCATAGGTAGGATTAGCAAAACAAATATTCAGATTCGTTAAACCTAACAATACGAAAAGTAATTTTTTCATTATAAGTCCAATCTTTTATTTAAAGTTTTATCGGAGTAATAACGGATAAGTACTAGGATGGTTTATTTCCTGTTGGTTTTATAGTATCACTAGTTAAGCCTTCTGATTGTCGACCGCCTGTTGTCCATTTTGTTTGATTAATGCCACTATTTGATAGTAAGTTATTAGACAGTTCATTTTTATTCTGTACAGCATAGTTAACCTGTTGACTTGCCCCACCATCTAAATGCGGCGGAACTTCTTGGCGATTTCCATTGCCAATGACTGAGTAGGCGCTGAAACCAGCCATCATGCCATTAAACCAGGCACCTGCCATAGGCGGTACGGTGATCAGCAGGGTAGAGAGCATCAGACCCAACCCCAGCTGCTGGGTAACGGTCTGCATAATACCGCCGACGTTTCCACCGATCAGTGCCGAAGCAATATTGGATACTGCATCGGTAATGGCGATATTGCCTACTAGATCCATAGAGATTTCCGCCATGACGCCAAGCATCACGCTGGAAAAGATGGTTGCCAGTCCATAGTATAGCCATTTTTGAAACAGGGGTGCTGTTTTTTGAACAGAAGGCATAAAATAAAGATAGGGCGCAAAGCCGATAAAGAGAGTCATGCGATGAAAACTTCTTTGTAAAAGAAAAGGCCGTCTGAATATCAGACGGCCTTTCTTTAATAAGCAAAAATTACTTGATGATTGAATCAATAAAATCATCAAAACCAGAACGATCCTGAGCAGGGCATTTTTTTAGGAAATTGCGTCGTGCGGTAATCGTATCGTGTCCATGTTTATGCTTGATAGAGTGGAATTTTCTTAAAGCAGATTGGCACTCAGATGGTTGAGATGCCGGATTGACCAAACACATAAGCGCTTCGCAAGCCAAACGCTCGTCACCCCCCATTTTCGGAGGATTGAGGGGATTGGCAGCCATAGTGGTAACTGAAGAAAAGCCCATTACCAAGGCAGTAATTGTTGAAATGAATTTCATAATTTACTCTGTTATTGAATGGAGTTTGAAAGGGAAGTAGCTGAAATTTCAGACAGCCTTTGTCTATTAAAATTTAGGTAATGAACAACCTTCGTTGACAACAATAGAGCATTGAGAGCTTCCAGACGCTTGACATTTTCTCAAAGCAGATGGTTCAGCGTGGCCGGGGATAGGTTCCATTCCATAGAAAGTTTCTACTTTCTTGCCCAATTTACCTTGCGCAACGGCGATACAACTGTTACGTACCCAAACACCTATCTTACATGGTTTATTTCTCCCCCCTTGTTCACAGGTTTTAATGGCTTCTCTTTCCGCTGCATCTCGAGAATTCATATTAAGTGCACCACCTGTAATACCAGTTTTAGGATTAAATGCCCATGCTCCGTATTTTGATGGAACTTTGATATTGATAATTTCAGTAGTTCGTTTTTGTTGGCGTTGGCTAGATGAACCACAATTAGGGTTGTATCCATATTGGCATAGGCTAGGGTCATTTTGCAATGCGCCTCTGGTTGCATCATAAGTGGGGTTAGCAATACAAATATTTAGGCTCGTCAGACCTAACAATATAAAAAGCAGCTTTTTCATCTAAGCATCCAATCTTTTTTGTTTAAATATCTTAGTTTTTAAATGTAGAAATACCAGATTGGTGTATTTCCGCTACTAGGTTAACTTTGGTTTTTCATGGCATCAGTAGTTGTTCCCCCTGATTGAGAACCTCCAGTTGTCCATTTTGTATATTGAACATTATTTGGCATTTTATCAATAGAATTATTAGAGGGATTCTGCACATCATAATTAACCCGCTGACTTGCCCCACCGTCCAAATGCGGCGGAACTTCTTGGCGATTTCCGTTACCAATAACAGAGTAGGCGCTGAAACCAGCCATCATGCCATTAAACCAGGCACCTGCCATAGGCGGTACGGTGATCAGCAGGGTAGAGAGCATCAGACCCAACCCCAGCTGCTGGGTAACGGTCTGCATAATACCGCCGACGTTTCCACCGATCAGTGCCGAAGCAATATTGGATACTGCATCGGTAATGGCGATATTGCCTACTAGATCCATAGAGATTTCCGCCATGACGCCAAGCATCACGCTGGAAAAGATGGTTGCCAGTCCATAGTATAGCCATTTTTGAAACAGGGGTGCTGTTTTTTTGAACAGAAGGCATAAAATAAAGATGGGCGCAAAGCCGATAAAGAGAGCCATGGCGATGCGGAACATGATCAACATGGTACCCGCCACGATGGCAGGCCCTGCGGTACCGACGCCGACAAACCATCTTGCCTGTGTCACTTTCCCTTCGAGATATTCGCTGTCGGCGGTGTCGATACCGTCAAGTATGCCCATCATGCTTTGAGTTGCCGTCAGGTTTTGGTCTATTCGGCAGCCAATGATGGATTTACTGTCTTGTGTCAGACACTTACTGCCGACATCGCTGTCGCCGGTCATGATTTGGGAAATGCCGTCTGAAAGGGTATCGGTCAGAACCCGTACGCTGAAATCTCCGCCAGCCGCCACACCCAGTGCAACGGCTACAATGAGGTAGGTCTTGCCGAGACCGTACACAAAGCCTTTCAGGCCTTCCTGACTTCTGCCGGTTGCAATCAGATAACCTTGGATCATTATCCATAAAGTCAATAAGGCAACGATAATGGTAAAAACAAGCGTTAGGTTTTTAGACAATACATGTTCAGTAAAAAAGCTTATTCGTGCATAGATATAGTCACGAATACTGGAATAAAGGAGAAGATCCATCATGATGATGTTTTCCTGTTAAATAGTTTGGGTCAAAATAACATTAAAATTAGCGGAGTTTATAGCCAGTGCTGATGGCTCTTTTTGCTTTTGCTTCATCGTGGAATTTTTTTACCTTACTTTGTAAAACGAACGAAGCTGACGCTTTGGTCAGGTTGCTGTTGTTCGAGCCTGAGAGCTGGTCTTTGGTCAGATTTACCCTTGCCCATTTGTATTGATCAAGCATTTGGTCGATAGAGTTTATTGCTGATTGGTAATTTTTTAGTTTGATTTCCAACTGCTGCAATTTCGCAATGACTTCAGCTTCGGCAGAGGCTGCCGTATTACTTTGTCCTTGGGCATTGGAATTTTGTTTTTTAATCGAAGTCTTATTTATTTCTGAAAAGGTCTCATTAATTTTTGTTTCCATCTCTCTTAAAAGTGAGAATTTTTTCTCTTCAAGAGTTACTGTACCAATACATAAATTTTTTGATGTTTGATTAGCAATTCTATTACAGCGATCCTTACGGTTTTGGAACATTTTTTTGATTGCGTTTTCTTCTTTTTTATCGAGTAGAGCTTTCAATTCTGGAATCTGTTCCATTTGACCGCGTACCCAATGTTGCAACTGGGTACGCCAGTTTTGCAGCTGCTCTGCCCAGTGAGATAGTGTCATGGCGCGGTCTGCCGCATCCATCGCCCAGTTGATAGCATCTTGCATCATTTTGGCCCCATCAACAACAGGCAATACATATGAATTAGCTATCGGCATGGAAGTAAGCATTGTCGCCCCCACCAAAACTGAGGCGATTATCCGTTTTATTTTAGTTTTCATTACTATTCAATCTTTCTTCAAATTGGTTAATTTTAAAATATTTAAATTTTCTGTCTTAGGGTTGCCTGAAGACTTACTGTCTTTAGATAACCCTATCTCATTTTTAGTCAAATCGGTTTAATCTGCATTACGCATTATATTAGTAGCCGACTTCTTGCCGGAACCTTTACGCTCATCGTAGAAGGTCTGTAACCAATCTTCTGGTTTCACCGCATCGATGCCAATGCCAAGGCGTTCGGCCGTTTTCTTGATAATGCCGTCCATGATGTCGATGTTGTCGGTACTGGCGGAGATGACAGCCAATTCGTCGTCAAATCCACGCAGATTAAGCTGACAAACAGCTGACGCATGACCTTGTTTGACCAAGAAGCAGCGGCTACGCTCATCCAGGCCTTTGACTACTTGAAACTCTGAGTCGGTCAGCTTCAAGCCGTCGATATAGTCTTTTTTATCTGCATTCGGATTTGGCAGCAGTATCATGGTAGCTGTCTGCTCAATCAGTGCGGCGGAAATATCGCTTTTGAGGGCGTCTTCCGGTGACTGGGTAGCGAAGATACCCATACCGTTTTGCTTACGGATGGTCTTTTGTTTGTTTTTGGCAAACTCTTTCAAACCGCCTTCGCCATCAAGGATTTTCCAGAATTCGTCCATGATGTAGATGAAGCGGCGGCCATCGATAAGCTCTTCCATTCGGTGGATAAGGTAGCCGATGACTGGATCGCGTACCTGAGGGTTTTCAATCACATCGGTGTAGTCGAAGCCGATAATATTGGCTCCGCTGAAGTCGATTTTGTCTTGAGGGTTATCAAAAACCCAGCCAAGGCTGTTCCCCCTAGTCCATTTGCGGATATTGGCATAGAGGGAGTCATCGCCGGTATTGGGCAGAGATTTTTGGAAGTTGGAAATGCTGCGCAGCGCCGGCGGAGTGTCGAGCATGGCCCGAACGGCGCGCAGGACATCGTCGTCTTCTGCGGCAGAGTAGTGCGCTTTGCCTCCCAGTTGTTTCATAAGGCCGCAGAGGAATTGGACATTTGCCTCTGTATTTTCGCATTGGAAAGGGTTAAAGCCGGTAGGTTGGCCGCTTTCCAATGCCATATAGGCACCGCCGCAGGCTCTAACAAAAATTTCAGCACCACGGTCTTTGTCGAAGAAAAAGATTGTGGGTTTGGGATCGTATTTTTGTACCTGACTGAGGAGGAAGTTGATAAGGGCTGTTTTACCTGTACCGGACTTACCAATAACCATAGTATTGGCAATGGCTTTTTCTCCTTCAGAATCTTCGCCTTCGAGGGTTGCATGGAAGTTGAAGTAGTAGGGCTGGCCATTGGTCGTCTGAAGAACAGTAACGCATTGCCCCCATGGGTTGCCCTCACGTTTACCGGCGGCAAAATTGTGTAGTGGGCAGAGACCCAAGAAATTTAACGATGAGAGATTGGCGATGCGGGTGCGGTAGTTCCAGTTACCCGGAAGCTGGGCATAATATGCGGCGCAGACGGCCAAGTCCTCTTTTGTTGTTACAAAACCTGCATTGGAAAGCTCTGCTCGGGCGGCGGCAATGTTTTGGGAAAGCTGCTCTTGGCTGTCGGCATAGATAGCAAGACTGAAGTGGTAGCCGCCAAGAACGAAATTGCCGGATGCGAGTTGGTCCATTGCATGATCAAGTTCTGCAATTTGGGTAAAGGATTTATCGCCGGAAGAGATCATCATGCCACGGGTACGCTCAAGGGTTTTCATGGCGTCGTATCGGCTCATGGGGCTGAAACTATGAGTGATAACGTATTCGACATCCAAATATTTGAGCCCGTTAAGCACGCCGGGATAGGTACCGTCAGGGTATTCTTTAAGGTTGAGTATGGCACCGTAGTGATTTTTACCTTCAGGGGTACGGACGATATAGTCGCCGGTTTTGGCAGAGAAAAGATGTCTGCTAAGGGGTAAGTAGTTGTAAACAGGAGCAGGCAGTACGGGAACCGGCTCGTTAACACGGTTAAGGATGTAACCGAAAAGTTCGAGTGTTTCTGAGAATACAGTACCGTTTTTGCCTTCGTACATACCGAGTCGGTAGGGATGGTAGTCTTTGAGGACGGCTTCAAGGTTGGTTGCTAATTCATTTAGCGTACCGATAGCTTGCTCCTGTTCGGCCTTCAGACGATCGATATTGCCTGATTTATCAACAAACTTTTTGCCGTCAACAACGGGACGGTAAATCATGGTCAAGTAAAGCTCGTTGTTCATGAGCTTTTCTTTAGAAAGTCGGGAAAAATAGCGGTCGGAGAGGCTTTGATTGAAAGACTCTTGGAATTTTGGGCGCAAATCGATGCCGCGGTGGCGGCGAATGTCATGTACCCAGAAGGCAACATTGACATAGTCCGGAGCGCGTAAGGATTGGAGTAAACGATTAAATGTGTTGTGTTTGTGTTCGAGCTCCCATTCTTCTCGACCCACAAAAGGAAGGCCGGATAGATGCCATGTTGTCAGGTAGTCCCCACCAGTGGTTTTAATAATGGTTGGGGAAACATGGGTGGAGAGGGATACGAATTGACTGATTGATGCGTCAGGAGTAAACATTTTATTTGTTTTTTGTGTTGAAATCGTCCGACAGACAAAGATGTCTGTCGGATGTTTTGTTGTCATTGTTTGGGAGGATTGTTGCGGTATTCATTAGGCGAGAAGCACCACGTATCAGGAAACTCCTCTCGGTTTCTGGCTTTAAGTCTAAATTTCAGACGTAAACCTAGAAAACGAAAAATCATATCATCCCGCTTTGCCATCTGCCTCATAATCAGGATGATGAAGGGAATAGTCAATAAAAAAAACATATTGAAGTACATTCCCATCAATAATCCTGAGCCAGCTCCTATAAAGAAAGGTATATAGGGTACACCGAGAAAGGTCGCCGGACGCGTACATCCTCGAAAAACGATGTTTTTCTGCATGGTGTTAATTATGCAAAAAATTGCAATACTTGGAGCATTGCCGCAGTTGTACCTGCAGAGCAAGAGTCTGCATTACCAACCAGCATTTTTGCGATTTGGCCGGCCGCACCAATCAGTACGCCACCAATTAAAATAGGAGCGACGTCAGAAATGCGTTTGTGTGCAAAAGCAATTTGGTAACCGGCAAAGATAATGGCGATGGTTACAACAGCAACGGACATTAAGTTCAATACGGTATGGATGTTTTTAATGAATTTACAGGCACCACCAGAAGCTGAAGTAAAATCATCGGCTGCCATACCTACAGTCGGTGCTAAAAATGCTGCAGCAACAAATGCTGCTGTGGCAACGTTTTCAGCGGTAAAGCGGGATTTTTTTTGAATCTGAGTGTTTTTCATTTGAAATTTCCTATGTTTATTACAGGTTGATGTGGAAAAAAACTATCTAAAAGACTGCTGCGCTATCTTTATAAGTATTGCTTTTCGCTTGTGCAGTACTATTATCTTGTAGGGAATGTTGGTTTTTAGAGACAGTAGCCGAGTGTGGTTGTGGATTAGCGGTAACTGTCAAATTTGGGCGGTTAGCTTGTTGTGCTGGCATTTGGCCCATAGAGCGAGGGGTATTCACAGTATTGCTAATGACTGGAATGGCATTTTGTGGGATTGCTCTCCCTTTCCCCATGGATGAAAAAATTTTTTGCACATAGCCATGCTTATAACCGGTTACAAAGTTACCGGAATAATAACAGCTGAAAGATTTACCCCAGTCTTTTGCACGATTGTAGCATTCTCGCAATATGTGCGAGCCTGCTTTGACGTTTGGGCACACCTGGAATGCATGTTCGTAGGAATGCAACCCGTATTTTTTTAAATTGTATCGGTTAACTTGAGCTAATCCTAAGGAGAAGTTAAATCCCTTTTGTTCCAACATTTTAGCAGTAGCGACTGCTTCAGCTAAATTTTTAGGCTGTCTTTGTAAGCGTCCGCCTACAACACCTATGGCGTATGGGTTGCCTGAGGATTCAACTCTCACGACATGATGCATAATATCATGCGGAACAGCTAAGTCGGCGCAGGAAAAAAACATGATGTTGAGATGGAAATATGAATTTGTATTGACGTGAAATTTAGCACAGATTAAAATAATTAACAAGATTTTAACCAATAAAAATAACCAAACATGAATTGTCTTTTCTTCATTTTTAATTAAGACGCTTTGGTTGTAACTTAAGTTGTTTTATAAGGTGCTATGTATGTTTCTTTTAAGAACGCTGTTGCTGTCTGCTAGTGTGGGCGCGCTAATGGCAGGTTGTGCAAATCAGTCTGCTCCAGATTTCCCAAGTTCATGGAAGCCATTAAATGAATTACCTGATCAGGTAACTGAGATTCCTCTTGTCAAACCTCATGTTTATCAAGTAACACAACTTGATACAACTGTAAAAGGTTTGTTGGAGCGTTGGGGAGAAGAGGCAAAGATGCCTGTTGTTTATGACCATACGCTTGATTTTACTTTGTATAAGAAAGTATCAACAATACGAAATACCGAGCTTGATAATGCCTTGAGTGAATTATCTAAACTTTATGAAGATAAAGGGATGGTTTTCTATGTTCAAAATGGTGTCATTATGGCGCATAAGAAAATGGATGTTGCTGTGAAAAACAGTGGGAAGAAAAAACATGAGAGATCAGCAAAAGTTGATGTAAAAACTCAAGATTAAAATGGAAATATATGTTCAAATCAAGTAAAAATAGTACTGATGGCAATATCCAAAAGGCTGTAAAAAGATCTTTGGATTTTGAAACGACCTTGGTCGATATCCGCAAAAAAAGTGAGAAAAGGGCATGGATTGTTGCCGGTATTTCTACCTTCTCTTCTTTGTGTCTACTTGGCGGATTATTTTATATTTTGCCGCTGAAAGAAAAAGAACCTTATCTTGTTATGGCTGATGTCTATACGGGACAAGCTACTGTTGCTAAACTAGCCGGTGATTGGAATAATTTAGATATTACTAAAAATGAAGCAGTAAATAAGAGTAATATTTCTCACTTTATTATTGCTAGAGAATCTTTTGATAGTCAGATTATTTATGATAATGACTGGGCTACAGTTTATTCTATGTCGGTTGCAGGGGTATCTGACAGCTATCGCAATCTGATGAATAAAAGTAATCCGAATAGCCCATTTAATCTTTATGGGTCTGCTCAGTCAATTCGCGTTAAGATTTTGAGTATCGTCCTTAATAATAGTGGAAAGGCCGATGGTCGTGATGCTAGCGCAACAGTAAGATTCCAAAGATTTTTATTAAATAAGAGTACTGGCATATCAAGATTTATGGATAGCAATGTTGCTACTCTGACCTATACTTATAATAGCAATTTGAAGATGGATGAAAAGTATAGGTTAAAAAATCCCCTGGGATTCCAGGTATTGTCTTATCGTGTTGATCCTGATGCTAGTGAATCACCTGTTCAAGATTTATCTTCAGATTATCTTTCTGCAGGAACATCATCTGGAAGCCAGGCTCAGCAACAAGTACAAAGTGTACCCCAGCCCCAGTCAGAAGCTCCTACATCTGTAGATAATGATGTTCCTAATGCTTCCCCTATATCTGTTGAAAGTGGAAATCAATAATGTTAAGAAAAATGTTTTTAGCAACAGCAGTATCATGTTTGTTGCAAGGAAGCGTCTATGCTGCAGCTATTCAAGAGTATACGTTTCAAGAAAATACAACTTATCCCGTTCATACGGCACAAGGCGTAGTCACACAAATTGAACTTGATTCTCGTGAAAAGATTAAAGATTTTGGTGCAGGCCTAAGTGGTGGATGGGATTTGGTACGTAGAGAAAATGTATTTTATCTGCGTCCAAAGGCTGATGCAGTTGATACTAATCTTATTGTTCGTACTCAGGCTCACCAATATATTTTTGAGCTTAAGGTTTTGAAGAATGTTGTTGGCAATTTGTCAGAAGCTTCAGACAAAGGGGTAAATTATCAAGTTAAATTCAGATATCCCGATTCTACGGATTTCAGTCTTCGTGCTAGTACTTTGGCTGGTTATAGCCTGAAATATGATTCTTCTAAAATCTATAATACTAATTATGATGTGGCTGCAAATGAAAAATCTCGTTGGCTAGTTCCTTTAAAAGTCTATGATGATGGCAGATTTACCTATATCTACTTGAATAAGGGCAAGTTCACAGGTGATTTTCCTACTATTTATGGCAGAAAATCAGAGAAAGGAGCTGAGTTTGTTTTAAACAGTAATGTTGAAGGTAATGTAGTTATTGTCCATGGGACTTATCCATTCTTAGTTTTGAGACATGGAAATGATGTAGTTGGATTAAAAAGGAATTAAGAATGTCTGATAAGCTAAATAATGAACATCACAAAGATAGTGAATCATCACAAAATTTATATTCAAGTCAATACGAACAAGAACAATTGGCGGGACTTGAGGAGAATGCTCCTCAACTAAATGCTCCTGTTGACCGTACAGTCAACAAAAAAGCTATTGCGTTTATTGTAGCTGCAGGTTTTGGGTTAGCTGGACTAGGGGCATTTGCCTATCATCAATTTAGTGGTTCTGATGAAGCTCCCCCTCCAGAACGTCCTCAGGTAGTTACTGTACCAGATTTACCTGCTCCAGATCCTCAAGTTACGGAACCCCCTTCAATTGATTTAGCAGAAGACAAAAAGCCCGAATTAGAAACGGATAATACATCGAATACAAAAACAATAGAAGTAACTACTCCACCAGTAGTGGAGACCTTGCCACCTATAACTCCATCAACTCCATCAACTCCAACAACTCCTAATGTTCCTATACAGCCGATTATTCCAGCAGGAGATATGTATGCTAATATGAATTCTGCATTTGTTCAGGACGGGGAGGCTGCTCAAAAAGAGTCGGGAGTAAGTACAGCTCAGGCTAATGCTGTCCGTTATATGCATAATAGGGATAAGTTGCTTCAACAAGGGACTTATTTGCGTTGTGTATTAGAAACTAAAATTATTTCTGAGGTAAAAGGATTTACATCTTGTATCATTACTGAACCTGTATATTCTGCAAGTGGAAAATATCTCTTATTGCCGAAAGGTTCAAAAGTAATGGGGCAATATGGTTCCAGTAACCCTACTGGCCCACGGATGGAGGTCATTTGGAATCGAGTTATAACACCCGATGGTATCGATGTAACACTGGAATCTCCTGGAGTAGATAATCTTGGTGCAGCAGGTCATGTCGGTAAATTTAAGTCTCACTGGGGATCACGTTTGGCATCGGCTTTATTGATTAGTATGATTTCAGATGCTTTTAAATATGCTGCTACTGAATATGGTCCACAAGGACAAACGGTTTCAACCATGACATCAACTACTACTAACCCTTATGAAAGTGAGACAGCCAATACATTGAAACAACAGGCTATCAATCAGCTTGAACGAAATAATGCTCGTCCTAATACAGTAACAATAAATCAAGGTACTTTGATTAATATTTATACTGCCCAGGATATTGATTTCAGTTCGGTAATGCAGTAACCATAAAAGGCCGTCTATTTTTTCAGACGGCCTAATTATTAGGCCTTATAATAAGGAGGAATTATGGATAAAATCTTTATCATGCTGCTGTCGATAACTCTCTATGATTAAATGAGAATATAAGAGTTTGTATAGAGAAGATAGCATAAGAATTCGCTCGTTGGTCTTAAGAATAGTCTTTCTTAAATGCAAGATACTAAAAACTATCTGAAAATTTACATCTTAAATAAAAATTCAAAATAATTCAATTATTTAACTTACAGGCATTATAATGACTCTAAAAAACAAATCTATTGTTACGGTATTTCTATTATTAATCTCTTTGTTATTGGGTTGTTATCTATCAGGTTTTATCCTACTGCAATGGTTAGGCTTAGATAAAACCCCTTTGCTGCTCACAACATGGTTTAAATACTATAATACATTAGATATTCCTCAAGTTGCCAAATACTCGTTACAGATTAAAACTTCAGGAATTATTGGATTTGGTTTAACCTTTTTGATTGGTCTGATTGGTTTAATTCCCATTTGGCGTACTGCCTCACAAAGTCTTCATGGAGAGGCACGATTTGCCGGAATGGCTGATTTGTCAAAAGCTGGATTTTTTAAACAGACAGATACTTCAATTGTTGTTGGTAAATACAACGGTAAATTATTACATTACAATGGCCAGCAATTCGCCTTATTAGCGGCTCCAACTCGATCTGGTAAAGGTGTCGGCATCGTAATACCGAATCTATTAAGCTATAAAGGATCGGTAGTAGTATTGGATATTAAACAGGAAAACTTCAACTTGACTAGTGGCTACCGCAAAGAGGTGCTAGGCCAGGAAGTATATCTATTTAATCCATTTGCCGAAGATGGTAGGACGCATCGTTGGAATCCGTTTACCTACGTTTCTTCTGATCCGGACCAACGAGTGTCAGACTTGATGTCGATAGCTGCAATGTTGTATCCGGATGGAGATAGTCGTGATAAGTTCTGGGTGGCGCAGGCAAGAAATGCATTTTTGGCATTTTCACTTTATTGTTTTGATGAGCATGAAGCAATGGCTGATTTTTCTGTGGAGGGCAAAGAAAATGAGCCAGCCTGTACATTAGGAAAAATATACCGCCTTTCATCAGGTAATGGAACAGAGCTCAAGGAGTATTTTACATCTTTATCGCAACAACCATATCTCAGTGAGGCTACAAAAACAGCTTTTTCTGGCTTAATTTCTCAAGAAAAAGAAACTTTCGGTTCTATCATGGGGACATTTAAAGAACCTTTAAACCCATGGATTAATCCCGTCATTGATTCCGCTACTTCAGCTGATGATTTTCTGTTAACTGACGTACGTAAAAAGAAAATGACCATCTATATCGGCATTCTTCCCAATAAACTTGCTGAATCAAGGGTCATTGTTAACCTATTTTTCTCTCAACTTATCAACCAGAATACGAAAGAGCTGCCTCAGGACAACCCAGATTTGAAACATCAATGTATGCTATTGATGGATGAGTTCACAAGTATTGGTAAAGTTGAAATTATTGCTCATTCCGTCAGCTATATGGCAGGTTACAACATTCGCCTATTTCCGATTATCCAATCAGTCGCCCAGCTGGATGCTGTTTATGGCAAAGAATATGCGCGTACTATTATCACTAACCATGCTTTGCAAATCATCTATACTCCTAGAGAACAGCAGGATGCAAACGAATACTCTGAAATGCTGGGTTATACCACAGTGAAAAGAAAAAATGTCAGCCGTGGACGAGAACGTAGTGTATCGGAAAGCGAAGAACGTCGCGCACTGATGTTGCCGCAAGAGTTAAAGGCAATGAGCCAAGATAAGGAGATTATCCTTTACGAAGGTATGTCACATCCAGCGCAAGTAGGGAAAATCCGTTATTACCAAGATGGGACATTTACCAAACGATTGATGGGGTCAGTAAAGGTTGCCTCGTTAAAAGGAAAACGGTAATAGTAATGAAAGTTTGAGGCCGTCTGAAAATGAAATTTGCAAAATGACTAAAAAGGAATTTATATGAAGCTATCGGCAATTACAGCCATATTAACAGTATGTTTGATGACTTCCTGTACTCCTCAGATTAGCAATAAAAATATTAAGGATTCTTCTAAAACACAAAATATACAACAGGAAACAACTATGGAACAGGTGCGCAATCGTTGCCGAAGTATGTTGCACAAAGTGGAAAATCGGGATGATTTAATTAAGCAGATGTATGATACGGCATTTAAAGATGACTGCCTTTATACGATGTATGCAAGTGAATTACAAGAGATTTGGCAAATACCCGTAATTGAGGCATATGATGATATGCAACATAATCAAGATATTAATTCACCTATAGGTATGTATGTCGTTTTCATGCATACTGAAATTAAATCTAGTTTATATATTACTCAAACAAAAGAGCACCTAGATAAAATAGGTAGCATATTTCCTGAAAATGCATTTCCTAATTTTTTTCCAAAACCTATGACACATAAAATGCCTGAAGGTTCGTATTTAGATTTTGAATATTCAGCCAAAAGAAAAGATAATGATTTAATAAAAGAAAGACTAGATTACTATTGGAGAGAATCAGGCCGTGAAATAATTGCTACTAATTCTGGGGGAGGTGCAATTTTAGCTTTAGAGTTTTGTAGCAATCTTAAAATGAGCCCAATGCCATAAGGAATTTTAGAATGTCAAAGATTATACTGAATAAAAGAGCAGAAGCAGAATTGATGACGCTTGGTTTTCATAAAATAAGATTCAATAATCAAATGTCTGAGCTAGATAGAATAAGACAAAACTCAGAATTAGTGGAGCAAATTAACCATTTCACTAGTAAAGGGGGGCATATTAAACCTGCTCCAAAAAACCGTGAAGGAGCGTATTATGATCCTGAAAATAGAAGTATTCATTTTGAACAAGGTTTCCGATACAGTACCGCTAGAATAATGTCTCATGAAGTAGGACATGCATTAGGTAAACATCAAGCTAAAGCAGCGAGTTACTACAATACTGCTAAGGCTTATGCTCAAGCACGAGGCTATGGAGAAGCTGAGGCGATCTTTAACGAAGCGCGTATGGTCGCTTACGAAGAAAGATATAATGGTAGAGCATATAGTACAGGAATTAGTGGTGATCTTTACCCATACGTTAAAGGTAAGAGTTTTGGAGAGGTTAAAGATCTAATTGCTCGTCAGAATATGTATGGCATGTACCCAAGTAATGGAACTGGATCGATCGGAATGACTTATTATGAAACTGATATTGAATATTTCCTGGATACTCGTACCAATTTTGCCAAAGACTTTTCTGAGGCATTCTTAAGGCCGGAAGATAAACAAGTATTTGTTAAACATATGGCAAATTATGACACTTTTGGAAATAAGGGTAACAATAAAGTCGTTGCTGATGGATCATATAGTCGTGATAGTTTATTAATAGGCAGATCTAAGACTTTCTTAAAAAGTGGTGCATATA
>ERZ772979.1112-NODE-1112-length-16391-cov-3.182480_pt1 | contig 16391 bp, 8 predicted proteins | sample MGYA00511130_ERZ772979 | MGnify/ENA primary metagenome ERZ772979 (study PRJEB29015, sample SAMEA2738103) | human oral metagenome | biome: human oral; feature: human-associated habitat; material: saliva | place: China | collected 2186 ... | reverse complement strand
TCTGGACATTACTCCAAATGTACTATTGTATACATCCATGGGATCGACCGAAAAAGAAAAAGAAAAAAGGATGAATGATTTATGCGAATTTCATACATTCGATTAGAAAATTTTGCAGGTATCTATGGCGGTACCAAAAAAGATTTTATTGAAATTGAATTCCCAAAAGATGCTCGACGGATTACTCTTATTCAAGGTACCAACGCATCAGGGAAATCAGCACTACTTAGTCAAATTCATCCATTTGCATATCCTCCTTCGATTGATGAACGATCAACATTGAATCTTATTCGTGAAGGGAAAGATGGGTATAAAGAAATTCATTACATTGTCGAAGATCATACATTCATTTTGAAGCATTACTATAAGAAGAGTAAATCTTCTTACACGGTAAAATCATATATTCAATTGGATGGAGAAGAATTAAATGAAAATGGAAATGTAACATCCTTCAATCAACTTATCCAAATCCATTTTGGGTTACAACAGGATATGATGCGATTGCTCCGGTTGGGGTCAAATGTAAATTCATTCATCTCATTAACGCCTGCACGTCGAAAGGAATATATCGGTTCATTGATTGATGAAATCGATATGTATCTTAAGGCATATAAAAAGGTCAATGATGATATCAAAGTAACCAAAGCGTTGTTGAATACAACCATTGGTTCTATGTATCAACTTCATGTGCAGGATATTGTTGCTGAGAAATCAACATTGAAAGATCTCTATAAGAGTGAGAAACAACGATCCACTGATCGTGACACACTCTTGCAGAAATTAAACTCCATCAAAGAATTGGAGAATAAAAACAATATCAATGAACTGAAATCTCGGAAACATGAATTGGAAACATCATTATTTGATATTTCCAATACCATTGATGTTGTGAAAAAGAATCAATTGGAACATGTATCAGTTGATGATATGATTCAAAAGCGTGGTGCCAAGATCAACCAGAAGATTGAATTGCAGTCTCAAGTAAATTCATTGAAACTTCAAATCGATCATCTATATCATCAGATTGAACAAATGGAAACTTCAATGAATCGTATATCATCGAACCAAGACATTCATTCATTGGAGCAAGCGCTTGCTTCCATACAACAACAATTGTTGCATGTTCCGGATGAAATCAAACGGATGTCCTCAGTAAAGATATCTTCTGGAGAATTGCAAGGGATTATTAGTCAACTCGAATCTGCGAATCAAATTATTCACACATTGTATGGGTTCGGAAAAGAACCCGTACGCATTTATCTGAAATTGATGGAAGAAGGAGAATCCATTGATTTATGGGTAAAGAAACGAGCACAAGAGCATTCCTCTTCGCTCAATGAAAAGGATATTCAGCAACTATTGTCTCAGGTATATAAAGATGATATGATTATTACGCCCAATTGTGCAGAAGAATTCAGTGACTGTCCATATTATCGACTGCATGAAATTATTCAAACACTGGAGAAAAAAGTTCATATCAACATCGACACTGAGACATTGCGCTATATCCAATCGATTTATCAGAATATGGATCGTATTCTGAATCAAGTCGATTTGATAAAGCAATTAAATCTTCCGGATAAACTTATGGATGGATTGAGAGCTACATCCATTTACAAGAATCTATCCAAAGAACTCCCAATATTCGATCTACAACCATTACGAAACTATCTCTCTATCATAAGGGAGTATGAGTCGTATTTACAATTGATAGAGCATGAGAAGCAGATCCAATTACAGATTCAATCCTATCAAAATTCTGGTATTTCCGGATATCAAGATATGGTTGCATCCTGCAAGAATGATATTCAATCCCACAAAGATGCGATTGTCAATCTACAAAAACAGCTGACGACGATCGACGAAGAATTGAGTATCATTGATTCTAATATCGGAATATTGACAAAGTATCAGGATGCATTGAAATATGAATCAACGGTTCGTACATCACTGGATGATATTGATCGTGTGTTACTACCATTAGAATCTGCGACTGCCGATAAGCAGATGTTTGAATGGGAATTTCATCAGAAAGATCAAGAGTTGAATCATCTTCGTGAAGAAATCAAAAATCAAGAAATGAAGATTCAACGATTCAAGGAGTTATCCAAAGAAGAATCTACGCTGAAAACGAAACTAGATCATCTTTCCATCATCCAAGAATCGGTATCAACGAAGAAAGGAATTCCAGTCATCTACATGAAGACGTATCTTGGGAAGATACAAGAGACAGCGAATCGACTGTTATCCATCATCTATGAAGACCGATTTAAATTGGCAAACTTCAATGTGACGCAGGAAACATTTGAAATTCCATACATCAAGAATGGGACAAAGATTCCTGACGTCCGTTATGCTTCTCAATCGGAAATACCATTGGCAACAATGGCATTGTCTTTTGCCATTTCATCGCGTATGTCATCAAAGTATAATATCATCCTATTGGATGAAATGGATGCTGGATTTGATGAACGAAACCGTCAAGCATTCTTACAGATGTTAGACACGCAGATCAAAATGCTAAAAGCAGAACAGGTATTCATTATCAGTCATAACATTAATAACATTATTGACATTCCGGTAGATGTCATTCGTATGTCGGATGACATTCCATTATCAAAATTGCAAAATGTTATTTATGGAGACTGAGAAATATTGTTTATTTGATTAAAGGAGGAAATAAACATGCCATGGATTCAAGAAGATCACAACCCTGCAACCTACATCGGATCTATCTTTAATGATAGCATCCTACCAACATATGTTGGAATGCATGAATGGGTGAATATGGAGGATCGGTACTCCTTTGATGGGGAACCGAAAGGAAATAATCCATATTTTGGAAAACCTCACAAAGCGGTACTAATGGTACAGATGGTCAATCAAATCAATAAGATGATTCACGAAGATAAAATCGAAGTTCCTAAATTTCCGGACTACACACTTCCCCCATTCTTCGCTATCGAATGCGATGAATACCGAATCGAAAAGCATGTAGCTCTTGTCACATCGAATCGGATGCAACCGGTCGTACACGAATTGCATACACCAAAAGGAACGTATGATGCATTCCGATTGGATGATGTGAAATCCATTGACCTTACTGATCATCTTGATCATATCAAAATCATTGCCATTGGTCAAGTTTCTAACCGCATGTTTATTGAGCTCGATGATAGTGAAAAGGATCAGGTTGTTGATGCGCTATTCAAAGATGTAAAAAAGTACTTTGAAGAACCTGTTGGTTGGAAGTAATATAAAGGAGGGGATCATCCCCTCCTTTATTTTTTACATGATTCCTCGAATAAGTTGATTGATGTGTGTCATATTTGCACCATTAGTTGATTTGGAATATTTTGTATTATTTGTCGAACGAAGTTTCATCGAATTTGAATTTGAACTGGAAGCGTCCGAAAGCATCTTGGTGGATTCTCCCGTATTTCCACTGATGGTACGAAGTTCAGAGAGCATCTGATTTAGTAGATTTACAACAGCACCATCACTCATTGGACCTTCTACCTTTTCAGGAAGAGAAGGAGTTTCTACTTTAACATTATGATCCACCTTAACATCTTTGATTGGAGATGCATTGGGTGTGAATGTTGATTTTGATTGATTCCGACCAAACATGTTGATGATTGCGTTCGCTTTTGCTCTCATAACATCTTCAGAATCATTCATATAATCAATGCGGTTATATTCAGGAATTTGCTCAATGGGAACATGGGCAATGGATGCTTGGATTTCATCGATACCGCCACCAGAACCATATTTTTGCAATACACTCTGTGCGGTTGAAATGCGTGTTGCGATATGGTTAACATTTGGATCTTCATCCGGACCTTCATAATTATCCATCCATGCTTTGGTCTTTGCATCGACACCGGCAGCATTCTTCATCATTGAGATTGCACCGCCATAGGAACTCTTTGCTTCTTGGTCAAAGAATTCGAGCTGTGCACCAAGATCACCAATGGAAGAACCTTTGGATTTCACATAATCGAGAAGATTCTTTTTGCGACTACCATAGGTCCATTGTGCAAGACCATATCCAGCAGAGTCGCCGTCAAAGTTTCCATATGCTCCAGAATCTACTTTTTGAGTATATGTATTATCATCCATCCCCAAAGAACTTTCATAGCTGTTCTGAAGGTTGGTTGGAGAATAACCAGATTCTACCGCAAAGTTACCCATGATGGCAGCCGCATCTTCTTTACTATAACCAGCTTTTGTTGTAAGATAGGTCCAAATATCCTTTTCATTTTCTCCTGTAATCTCAGCAGCGGCTCCGGCGGCAACACTTGCACCAGCTTTACCACCATCATTTCCAAGACTGCCGACAAGACCACCAGTAAGACCATACAACGCTTTTTGACCAAGTTGCATAATCTGACCAATAATACCGCTTGCGCCAGAAGAACCTCCTCCAGAAGCTCCACCAACCCCATTTGCAAATCCTTTTGCATTTGGATCACCGGTCTTGATGATGTGTGCGGCATTCTGCCAATCACGTTCAGTCGCACGCTCAACAACCTTAAGCTCAGAGGAAGAGTTATCGACACCCCAGGGCTCTCCATTCTTCATACCAGTGTAAATACCGATATGATTATTGTGATTATCATCATCTTCTGTCGGTCCAATTGGTGTAGAAGATTGATCCCATGTAACAGCATCCCCGGGACTCAAATTTGAACGATTATATGGAGCAATCGGGATATTCTGTTTTGCGGCATTCTGTAGAATACCAGAAACGGAAACAATGCCACTTTCCTTCATCTGCTTCAAGAATGGGCTATAGTAGCTACCAATTTTACCAACAGCCTCAGCACAACCGACGCTACCATTATCCATTCTTTTACCAAGCCATGCCTGAACACCTTGACGCAATCCCTCTTCAATATTTCCATTTGATGCAGGAGCTGCGGCACCCCCTGGTCCGGATACTGGTTTCCATACACTTGCCTCTGCATCACTTGATTCAACTTCATCATCTGACCCACCAGCACGATGGGTGAATGGATTTACCGGATAACCATTCTTCTCTACTTGATAATGGAGATGTGCGCCTGTTGAACCACCGGTGTTACCCATGCGACCAATGATATTGCCTTTATCCACTCTGGATCCGGGAGTTACTCCTTGAGATGCAAGATGCATGTATTTATATGTATATCCATTATCTCCTTGATATGTAACATAATTTCCAGCCCCGCCCTTTTCATATCCAGAATCAACAACAGTGCCGGGAGAAGTTGCAATTGCTTCGGCGGTTGTAGCGCCATTCGCCGGAATTAGATCAACACCTCGATGAACCGTTTTAATTCCATGAATTGGATGGATGCGAGGGCCATAATTACTTGTAATAGAAGCAGCACCAGACAGCGGTCCATTGACTTCATCTAGACCGCCACCAGATCGAGAAGATCCTGTTACAGATGCATATTTATCTTTTGCCCAATCACCAAAACTATTGAATGCAAGTTTTGCAACATCGGCAAGAGACATCTCCTTCAGGTCTTTGAACATCGTTCCAACTTTATTGAATAGATTTCCAAGGCCATCACCAACATATTGCAAGAATGTTTTATTCTCTTTACCCCATGGAGTGTAATCAGATAATTTGAAATTTTTTATAGTATCTACCCATTCACCAATACCTTTCCCAACACGATAAACAGATGTAATCATATCGTGGAAAGCAACGCGAATTCCAAGAGCTGGAACATCCCATGGGCGGATATTAATGATGGACCCAATGAAATCATTTGAGACAAATTCATCGTAATTATCAAGTTTGCCACGAATTTGCTCTCCTGTATCTCCGGACATCCAGTGATCAAGAATCTCTTGGATTCCACCGCCGATTTTACGAACAATGACGGAAATGTTATGCATTGATGCACGAATCATTGGTCCCAATGCGATAGTACCAAGTTCAGACTCGCCACTCATAACTTTATTGTAGATATCGAGATCGAATTCATCTTCCGCCTTTTCAGAAGGAGGTCCAAGGAATTCCTGAATATTCTTTGCGATATTCTCCATGGTTGGCATCATAAATCTACCCAACACACGAAGTGGATATAATGGCAATGATAGAATCTTTGTAACAACTTCACCTGCATGACTCATTGATGGATCATCGATAAAATTTTTTACGGTTGAAATTGTGGATGTAAAATCTTCCTTTGCCGTATCAACTGCCGCATTTCCAAAAGCAACAGCAGTATCTTTGATGCCATATGCAATCTTACCAACTTTAGCAAGCAACGTTGGATTGACTAAGTCATTGTATTCTTCAAGAGAAAGATCAGTTCCATTTTCATCATTGTATTTCTGAAGATCTTCTGCAAGCCGCTCACGCTTCTCCGATGATGTTTCAGTGCCTGCCGCTTCAGCGATTGCATCATAAATGGTAATCGCTATGGTTTCTCGAACACCAGGATCGATGAAGATGTCTGCAAGCTCAACCAATGGTAACATGGGAACGCCGTTGAAAATTACACCGAGGATACTCGCAATCGCATTCATCACGACATTCGTATCTTCCGAACGCACATGGAATAGGTTCGCTGTATCCATTGCACCAGCAATACCACCAATGGTACCCATAGCAACGTTCACAAGACCAGCAGTTGCAGTACCACCAGCGGTATTCAATCCAGCAACCGTCAAACATTTTCCAATGATCTTTGCTGCTCGACTTCCTGTTTTTGATGCAAGAGCGGCCAGTTTATTTGGGGTAATCTTTTTGAGAACGCCCCATAACTTTTCAATGACACCATCCAGTTTTGATTTTGCAGATCCCATCAATTCTTGTAACTGTTGACTTGATTTAAGTTTTTCAACCAAATCACCAAATGCTTTGAGCATTCCATCAACAAGTTTATTGAGCGCTCCCTGTTTTACAACCTCAACACCGCCGACTTTGACAGCACCGCGCATCGACCACATAGCAGCACCCTGAGTGGCAATGGCTGCTCCGTCACCAAGCATTTCGGATCCAGTGAAGTCAGCAACAGCATCTCCGACAGTATTACCTGCTGCGGCACCAATAGCAAACCCGGTACCCATTTTTATGAAACCATGATTCACTTTATTTAAGAATTTTTCATACTTTGGATTGGTTGCAATTTCTTCTGAGAATTGAGCAAAGCGACTTGGATTCGGATTTTCCGTCATACCGAATTTACTTGCATTCTTAGCAAAAAATTCGGATGCTTTACTCATGATTGGGAATCTTGCATTTTCCTGTGCAAGCGCACCGAGACCACGAGCTGTGTCAGAATTGATGATACGATTTCCTTCTGCATCGCGGTCTGCATATGCAAGTGAGAATGGGCTTTCCACGCGATCTGGACGATCGCCATCTCCACCCTCATCATTAACACCAAGAAGATCTTTGAAGAATTTGAATGCAGTTTCTTTCATGAAGTCCCAGATATCACCTGCGACTTCTACAACTTTATTCTTGATTGCCTTCTTGGTTTCATCATCAAGGGCATTATCCCAAATCGCCTTCAGCCCTGCAACAACAGCTCCTCCGGTAAGAACCTTGCTCAATAGACCGCCGTTTGTGAAGAAATCAAGCATTTTCTCGAGGATATTTTTTTCACCCTTTTCCGATTTCTTGTTTTTATTCCAACGAAGAATCTTCGAGAGTGAACTCTTCATCTTTGAGAAGAAACCAGGACCGCTTTCACCACTTGTAACATTATTGATTTCATTGATTTCTGTATCGGTAATTTCATCATTTGCACTAATGGTTTGAATGGCAGCTCCCATCATCGCTTCAGATTGACGGGACTTTCCAGAAGTATTGTCTTTAATTCCTTCCAGTAGTTTAACCTGATCTTGCAACAAGTCACGTTGCTGTTCCTCGACCGTAACTTGTTCTTCCATGTAATCTTCGACATTACGTTTCTTGCCTGAATTGAGACTTGCTTGATATGAACTATAGTTATCATATTTAGAATCATTTGTAATATTTTTGCGTTCTTCTTGTCGTTGTTTCAACTTTGCTGCCATATCTTTTGTTGCAATGAGATTTGCAGCAGTACGAAGAACGCCACCGGTTGCTTCACCAGTACCAGCAATTCCGAAACCAGCAACATTTGCCAGACCCTTTACCAGATTCCCTGGAACAGAAAGTAGACTTGTAAAGCTACCCATCAACTTTCCGCCAAGCCATCGGAATAATTTTCCGAATGTGGAATCGGCTGCTGATTTCACACTATCAACGACACGAGATTTGATGGCAAATCCAAGATCGGCAATTGGTCCTAAAATATTCTTTCGCAATTGTGTCGTAAAACGATCGAATACTTTACCAACGGCATATCGTACGGGATTGATGATGGAGTCCATTGCTTTTCCAAAAATACCCTTGGTAATGGTTTCTCCATCTTTATCTTTTTCACCGAAAAGGAATTTCTTTAACTTCTTTCCAATTCCAGCAGAATGCAATCCGATTCCTGCAAGTGAACCTGCGAGCAATCCAATTGGTCCACCGAGAATTCCCATACCTGCCATTGCACCAACCGACGTTGTTAATAGCTTGGAACGTTTCTCTTCGACGGATTGATCATCATCTGAATCGCTCTTCATTGTAAAGAATCCAGCAACGCTTTTGAACCAATTCATGGTTTTCTTTGAAGCATCACCAAAAACATCTTTGATGCTATCCTTTACAAATCCAAACAATCCGCCTTTGTCATTATCGGCAACCTTCTTAATGATCTTATTTCCGTTCTGATCAACATCGGAATATGAGTATCCAGTACCAAACATTTTATGTTTCACATGACCCCATAGATTTCCATAAGAGTCATTGATTGTCTTTGCTTGGTCTTGTACCCACTTAAATCCGACGGATTGGACATCGCGTGCAATATCAAGGAATGCGGCTTTCACATCATCTGGGTTCCCACTGAACATTGCGCGTGCAAAATTACCACCGCGCATCTTTGCCCACTGGCCAAATTTTTCCGATTTCGAACCCGCTTTATATTCCTCTGATTCTTGCATCGCCTTCCAGTCTTCATCATCAGAACCAGCCTTTGCATTAAATGCTGCTCCGGATTCAGAATCACTATCCGGCGTTTCACGATGATCGACCGGTGCTGTAAGATTACCCAATCTCTTGAACTGTCGTGTTCGAAGATCTGCAGAACCGACCTGGAATACATTGATGCCCTTATTCAATCTTCGATAGATTTCATAAAGAACGGAGTTTGTATAAACAACACCAAACTTTGTACCACCAGATGCTTTAGACTGTACGCTGGAACCTTTTCCGTAGGATTGAAGAATACGATCGCGATCTGCATTTGGATCATCTTTGATATTCTCAAGTCCATATTCATTGAACTTTCTTGCATTATCAACAAACGCAGAAGCAGATTGATTTCTACCAAGATTTGTCTTCTGGGCTTGAATGATTAAGTCTTGTGCATTAGTACCAGTGGTAAGATTTTTCATATTATCAATAAACCGATTGAGTTGTTGCATCTCTTTTTCAGAGAATTGAACACCTCCAGTCAGTTTATTGATATATGCAGCCGCACTGTCTCGATTTCGGAAACTTGCAATATTCCTTCGTGCTTCTCCTGATGATGTCGTTTTTCCAATATCATCGATAATTAAATCATAGAGCATATTGGAGATTGTATCGGGAGGAAGACTTTTCTGAATATTCTTTGTTGCACTATTCAATGATGTCGTAATGGATTCTTGTATGGCTCTTGTAAAATCATTTTGAATCTGATTTGCTCCAACAAATTTTCGATTCTGATAATTGTATACTTGATCTTTTCCTGTAATCGCATGAAGGATATCTTTTAGATATCCGGGAATCACATTAACAATCGCTTCTTTGGTTACGGAATCAAAAGGAACTGTTTTCAGCTCCAATTGTTTTCGGGAAGTGTCTGCAGCCTTTTTATCTGTCGATTGAATGCCAAAGATCTTCCCCATAATTCCCATGAAGCCATTCTTATTTTTCTGCTCACCCAATCGAATCAGAGAATCGATTAATACACTATTGACTGCATCGTCTAGTGCATTCATATTCTTTTTCAGATTCGGTGCGGCTTTATCCATACCCATGGAGAATAACATGGATATGATTGCATCGGGTCCAGCAGCTTTACCCAAACCCATCATCGTTGAAGCAAGACTGATAACTGGTCCCAGTTGACTATTTTGAATATTTCCTTTGATGATATCTTTGTAATTCTTAAAGGAGAATTTTCCACCAATGATATCTTCTCGAGGATCTTTCTTCTCGGAAGATGCTGCAACCGTAGCCTCAATCAATGTAGAAGTATTCTTTGTTGTGACTTCAATCAGCTGATCGAGTTTTTCTTCAATCGATTTGAATCCAGCTGAAATTACAGCCGTTTGTTTATCTAATGAAGCAAGTATATTTGCCGTTGTTTCAATCTGTGCCTCCATCAGCTTTGCTGAACTGGAGATCACGGATTTTGCAACCGTATTCGAACCTTTTTGAAATTCGGTAATTTCTGCTTCAGCAACCGTTGCCGTTTCGGATGATTCAATTCCATCAAACGATAATTGTGAATCGATATCTACTCCATCGAGAGCATCTTCTTCTTGCATATACCATGCATGAATTTTATTTAGCGTACTACCGGATTGTGTCTTCATCCCACTGATCACATTTCGAATGGGCATGACGCTTGCATTTAGTTCACGCTTTAACGTAGTTAATTCTGATCTTGCAGAAGATGCGATGGAGGTTGTCTTCGGCATCAATTCTTGAATATAATCACCAGCTGCACCTCTGAGGTATTGCGCTGTTTTCTGAAAAAATTCGGGTCCAATTTTACTTTTCTTAACACCTATTGACGCACTCATATTTCTCTACACCTCACTTGTGCGGTTGGTATTCTTAACTAATTGGTCTGAGGGGATTGTTCCGAATAAAAAATAAATGGGAGGGTAAATCCCTCCCATTCTACATCAATCCTTGTAGATTTAATGGAAACTCTAAGAACCGTCGATTGTTTAATGAAGACAATGACGCAACATCTATTTTATCAACCAATTGCGTTTGAACATATTCCCGATCCCCATTACTCAACATCTCTTCATGCGTATCCAATGACATGCACCGATAATTTTCCGAAATTATTTCTACGTGTTTCTTCGGGAAGATATCCATGATGGGAGTTAATGATGTATACTCCATCAATATAGAACCACTCTTCATCGATTCCTGTAAGAGTAATACCATTTGATCGGTCTTCAGTTCTCGAATCACATCAATATTGCGATACACATCACCGATAGAAAGTAGTAAGAGTTGATAGTATAGTTTATTATGGAACATATTCTGCGTTGTACGAGAAACATCATCGTCTTTCAAGAGATAGAGAATCATAGAGTCCAAATCTGAAATCATCGTTCGAATCCCTTTGTCTCGACAAAGATAGATGGGAGTGATATTTCCATCGAAATGATACAATGTATCAAATCGATCCGTTGTGATGATGACATTGTTATCTCCTTCCAACATCTTTGGAATGATGGATGAATCAAATCCCTTTGCTCTCACAAAATATACGCTGTCAATATACTGACAGATCAACTCTACTTCTTTGATGATATTTCGTTTCACAATTTGCAAAATATCACGGTATTGTGGATTGTTATTATATTTATTGAAATAAAACTTTCGATAATACTTTTTGTATGTACGCATGATTTGTTTATCTGATGTTAAGTCCGTATAATAGAAGAAGATTTTACAATTCTTCTGATGCTTCTTGAAATACATCCGATAATTCGCTGCAACATTTAAGATTGCGGATTCCATTTCCAACACAAACTGTTGTTTGAAATTTACAATCATCTGCAACACATTCCGCCGATGACTAAGATTATCCAGTATTGATTCAAAGTTAATAAACACATTTACATGATCTGATTGATCGGATAAAATATGCGCAATATGTTTATCCAGCTCAACCCACTTAATCATCATACTTCCAGCTGTTGTCCCAATACCAGTATGATATTTCGCCTCCATAAAGACCACCCTTCATATGACTTCCGATACACGTTCAATTTGTGATGATGGTACTCCAAAATCATCCGCTCTCATATTCTGGAATACGACAATTTCATTATATAACCATCGATACTTTTTTACCGTTGATTTTACATGGGATATGGTAATATTATTGTCGACATAGAGATGGATATTTACATTCTCTCCATAAATTCCTTTATCGATCAAGAATGCAATCCCATCATCATATCGCGCACCTAAGGTTGCAATGTATACACTATTCTCCATTTTGAAATTATGATAAACCGAGATCAATGTGATGATTCCCTCAGCGATAAATATTGTGATAGGTTCTTCCGAGAACAAATCAACATCGGATTTGATTGTATATAAAATTTTATCTTCCGAATTATCCAATCGCTGTTTCAACCACGGTGTTGTTTTTGGCTGATAAAATCGTGTCATTATGGATAATTGATCCGTTGATAGAAATGAAATTCCTTCCTCTGCGGATACAATTCTATGTTGCAATCGATTGGGAAGAAGTGATTTAAATTTCTCCACATCCCAGATGATTTTAAATTTGGACAATTCTTCGACATCAAATGGGATATCCAATCGATATTTTAAATACTCATACTGCTTTCCTTTATATGGTGATCCAACATCAATATCGGTACTCTTTCGGTAGGAGGAAAGTTTATTGTGCCTACGTACTTCACCGATCCCTCCAACCTTATTTGGATCAATGTCCATTAACTTTAAAAATTCTTCATCAACAACACCCTTTGCCTGACAATTTGCTTTAAAGCAATAATATAGGATGGGGGATATTGGATCCATTTCACATTTCAAATACATGTGACCTGTATTCATATCTTTCTGGCTATCTCCGCAGAACGGACAACGCATACGATACCGAATGGGGGATACCTTTTTAAAGAAGATGCTCTTCTCACGAATGGCATCCAGTATTTTTATTTTATCCACATTAACATCTCCAATATAAACCTCTATTACTGGAAGAATATATAAATTATATATTTTATAGGTAATAATCATTTTAAACCTTTAAGGGAGGATTTTACAAAATGAAACAGATTGCACTTATCGGTATCGGGAACTGTGGTTCCCAGGCAGTTGCTCTCGCTGAGGAGAAGTATCCGGAACTCTTCGATTGTGTTTACATCAACACATCGGAGAGTGACCTCGGAATGGTCAATTCGGAATCACTCAAAATCAAAATTGGTGAGAATGATGAAGTCTATGGTTCGGGAAAGAATCGGAACAAGATGAAGTCATTCCTGCGGGAAGACATCAAAAAGGTTCTTACCAATGAGGACCTTATTGAATGTATCCGTGACAAGAAGTATGTATTCATCATCTCATCCTGTGCTGGTGGCACTGGGTCTGGTGCATCGCCGGCAATGTTTGAGATGCTGCGGACACGTTTCGTCGATCCTCAGTTCGTTCTTGTCGGCGTACTTCCGAAGCTCCAGGATTCCATGTCTGACCAGGGGAATTCACTCGAGTATCTGAACGAGCTTTATGAAACGCTCGGGAATGACACAACGTATATGATTTACGACAACGATACCGTATCTCATATGTCACCAACCCGTGCGCTTGAAGTCGTCAACGAGAATATCATTGAGGACATTCGTATCATTACCGGAATTGACAACTTCCCGACCAAGTATGAATCCATCGATTCTGCCGATATGGAATCACTGATTCGTACACCTGGCCGTCTGATTGTCGCTCGTATTAAGACGGGACTCTCAGAAAAGGAAATGGAAGAGAATCAGTTCGACGAGAAGCTGATCAAGGCAATCAAGAGTTCAGCGCATGCAGAAACTGATCGCAACAAGCGCGTCGTTCGTTGGGGTATCATTACACATCTGACCGAACAGGTCAATGCTTTGTATGATCCCAAGCTCGAAAAGCTGGTTGAATTCATTGGGACCCCACAGGAACGTTTCAATCACAATTCGGTGCATGAGGCGCCGGAGTCACAGAATTTCATCTATCTGATTGCAGCAGGTCTGTCGCCGATCAACGACCGTGCTAAGAAGATGAGCGACCGTGTTCGCGAACTCAAGGAAGCACTGGCAAAGGACGACACGAATACGTATCGTCTCTCCGATGACTCGGCGGTCAATGATGCACTCGAGATTCGCAAGAACACAAACGAGCGAATGACCCTTGAAAAGTTCAACCCAGAATCCATCATGGATAAGTTCATGAAGTAAATAGCAGATCCATTTGAATGAGAAGGAGGGATTGCCTCCTTCTCATTTTATTTTAATTGATGGAGGTTTTCATGTTAGCAACAATATTACCATATTTGAAATCGACATTCCTTGCAAAACTGGGGAATACCGTTATTCGACCAGCGAATGAACTTGTCGATGGTGCAATTACCGAAGCATCCACGACATTCTTCTCCAACATCATTCGAAAGATTAAAGGAAAATATCAGCGCGTTATTACGATTCAAATCATGAATCGATCCCAACAGTGGATGGAGGATGCGCTGTATAAAATCCTTGCAAGGTATAATGATCTGGAACGTCTTCCGCATGTTGAATTATACCACAAATATGACTCCATTACGCGGAAGAATACGCTTGCCGTTCGGCTACCGAATGGTTGCACCAAATTGAAGTATCGAAATTATGAATTGATGGTTGTGGTTAATTCGCAACCACAACAACAGTCAGGACCCCCGAGTCGCAGTATCACCCCAACCACATACACCATTGTTACATATAATTTATCGAAGGCTTTCATTCGTGTATTTGAGGAAGACATGGCTAAATACGCCGATGTCATTGATCGGATGGATCCCGATAGCAAAGACATTCTTTGCTTCTCCGATGAATACGATGGTGATGAACTATGGATTGCTCGGAATGGGAAATTCCGAAAGCGAATGCGTGATACACTATTCCTCCCCAGAGATATTAAAGATACTATCTTTAATACCGTAGAGGAATTTCTCCAGAATCGAGAACTCTATTCTCAGTATGGAATTCCATGGAATCTGAAGATTCTACTTCATGGAAAACCAGGAACGGGAAAAAGTACCATTGCGCGTGTCATTGCATCGGAGTTCAACCGATCATTCCTTACAGCAAAAGGGATTGATAGTGGAAAACATATTCCAAATACGATCAATCAGGTATCTTTCTTGACCATTTGCCCAGATCCACTGATTTCCATTTCGGATATTGATAAATATCCGGCATTGATCAATGATACGGATATCAGTACCAATGACAAAGAGCAATCAGAACTCAAATTGAGTAATAAGGAAACCTTTGGACAGATGATCAATGCACTAGATGGTTCTGTCAATGGAGAAGGAAAGATTATCATTATGGATACCAATCATATTGATAAATTTTCCCCAACATTCTTGAGACCAGGTCGTGTGGATCTTGTGATTGAAATTCCTCCGGTAAATGAGGAGATCTTTAGCGAATATATTTATCATACCTACCATAAAGAACTCCCAGAGAAATTCAAACTGAAGAAAATGAAAAATACATTAACAGTACCACAGCTTCAGTTTGATACTCTCTTTGGAAAACTCACATTCGAAGATATGTGCAAGAAGTATCTCGGTTAATCCATAAGGATGAAGAGGGATTGAATCCCTCTTCATTTTTTTATTAAAAATCGACAACCCAATAGCTAAAATTGGGATAAGGATAATAGTTCCTATTGCTAGTTGCTCATGAACATTCCACATAAGAACAAAAGCTCCACAAATACTCATAACAGTAATAAAAACATCTTCTGGGCCGTGGTGGGCAACCTCACTAATATCGAATAGATCGGTAGTAAGTCTACTCATCAGTTCTCCTGTTTTCTTCTCATCGTAGTATTCAAAAGAATGTTTCTGAAGGTGTGCGAAAAGTTTTCGTCGCATATCAGTTTCTATATTAATTCCTAAAGTGTGACCAAGATAGACGACAATATAGTTAAGAGTCATACTAAAAAGGTAAAGTGCGAATAGTAGTGAACAAACTAATATTATTGTTTTAAAGTTACCTGTTGGTAGTACTGTATCTATGACTTTATTTACCGCAACAGGGAATAGCAGCTCAAGAACCCCTGATAAAATCGCGCAGCCAAAGTCGATAGAAAATAATTTTTTATATGGTTTATAATAGCTGAAAAATTCTTTTAACATAAATTCTCCTTTCAGATCACCTATAGTCTATTGTAATACTATGAAAGAATTATGTAAATACTATGAAAACAATATTATGAATTATCATAGAAAAGAGGAGAGATTTTAAAATGAAAACCACCCCATTTAAGGAGTGGTTTATTTTATGTAAATATC